>OLOD01001827.1_pt1 | contig 12250 bp, 10 predicted proteins | sample 1671921 | NCBI WGS metagenome assembly OLOD01 (sample SAMEA3136626, study PRJEB25190) | human gut metagenome | biome: human gut; feature: human-associated habitat; material: faeces | place: Austria | collected 2013
CATGTGAAAATTCTTGAAATGGCCCACGGGATCATATGGGGGCCGTGGACTGTGGGGATATTTCTTATTGTGGGACTGGTGTTGTCTGTACGCTGTCATTTTTTTCAGATATTGGGATTTAAATATTGGTGGAAGTCAACCTGGGGAAGCTTATGGGAACACGGCCGGGGGCATGATGAAAAGGCAGTTAATAATTCAGGGCATCTTGGAATCACGCAATTCCAGTCAGTCTGTACTGCCCTGGCGGCAACGGTAGGGACCGGCAATATTGCAGGTGTAGCTGCTGCCATTGTATCTGGCGGCCCGGGGGCAGTGTTCTGGATGTGGATCTCTGCGCTGGTGGGTATGGCAACTGCTTATGGTGAGACCTATCTGGGATGCCGGTACCGCTTTAAAGATAATAGGGGTAAATGGGTCTGTGGTCCTTTTATTTATATGGAAAAAGGACTGGGGATCCCATTCATGGCAGTGGGATACAGTTTTTTCTGCTTTTTATGTGCCCTTGGGATGGGGAGCATGGTACAGGCGAATTCTGCTGCAGAAACACTGGAATTTACCTGGGGGATACCATCGGCTTTAGGAAGCGGTATTCTGGCTCTGCTTACAGGAGCAGTGGTCTTAGGTGGGATAAAACGCATAGGAAAAGCAGCGGAGTGCCTTCTGCCGCTGGCATCGGGGATCTATATTTTATTTTCCCTGCTGGTACTTTTATTATGCGCAGACCGCATACCAGATGTGTTTTTAAGGATTTTCCAGTCTGCTTTTGGAATCCGTCAGATTTCCGGCGGGATCGCAGGTTTTGGCATCAGCAAAAGTCTGCGCTATGGTATATCCAGAGGTGTGTTTTCCAATGAGGCGGGGCTTGGTACTTTAGCAGTCCTTCATGGGCCGGCAGAACACACAACACCCTGGGAGCAGGGAATGTGGGCCATGTTTGAGGTGTTTTTTGATACAGTGGTATTGTGTACGCTTACGGCACTGGTTATTTTGTGTACGTCACAAGGCGATATAGAGACGTTTTCTCTTACAGGAGCGGCTTTGGCTGCTGCCTGCTTTTCTGCCAGATCAGGGATAGTGGGTAAATGGTTTATCAGTGTTTCCATGGTAGTATTTGCTTTTGCAACAGTGATCGCATGGTATTATCTTGGACAGCAGGCTGTAGTGTATTTAAAAGAAAAAACAGGGATTTTACATTTACATATACTTTATCCCATTTTGTTTTTACTGGCAGTATTTGCCGGTGGCTGTATCCGGCTGGAGGCAATATGGATGTTATCGGATCTCTGGAACGGCTTGATGGCATTTTTTAACCTGACGGCTTTATTATTTTTATCCGGAGAGGTTTGCATTCCAGATCATTCAGACCTTTTTGATACCACAAAAAAAACACCTCACGTCAAGTGATGTGTTTTTTTTGGAAAAAAGTATTATTAAAAGGGAGGAGAGCTGATAAAATCTTACCAGCTCGAGTATTATGAAAAAAATCTTGTAAGCTTAGTTAGGTATTAAAAATTTTCAAGGGATGAGGTTTTTAACTTGTTTTCTTGTTTCTCATCTATGACTAAAGTATAAAAAGTAAAGATGAAGAAATCATGTTCATTGTGTAACACTTTTTTGAATGATTTATGAACGAAATGTGAATGATACCCGTGTTAATTGTTCCCATCCCAACAACATCATTTTCATCATCCCACCGAGAACAGAACGCACCCTTTTCCGCCTTTCAAAAGCAGAGGGGACAGGACATAAGCCCTGTCCCTCTCTGCTTTTTTTCTCTCTTTCTTTTCAAACATAAGAAAAGAGAAACTGAAACGAAGCAGAAAAGTCTTTTTTTCGTCGTTCCTGATTTTCAAAAGAAAAAAGGAAAGAAGCCTGAAAACTATTGTAAATAAAGGAAAAAAGAAGGAAAAGACAAAAGAAGAGGAAGGCGGAAAGCCTTCCAGGAAAGAAGAAGGAAAAAGAACCGCCCGTGGAGGGCGGTGCGGAAAGAGGGAAAGTCAGGAAAAAGTGAAAGAAGGAAAAGAAATAGGAAGTTAATGGCAAATCTAGTGTCAAATTATAAGAATTTCAAGGGAGAATCAGCCCCGGCCAAAATGGCGATTTTGGACGGGACTTCGACACAGTATCTCTGAATAATTGGAATTAATCGGAGTTTTTGTCGATGTTTGGGTGAATTAATCGGAGATTTTGTCGATATTCGGATGAATTAATCCGAGAATATGTCGTTTTCCTTCTTGAAACCTACAAAAATTAGGATTAAATCAAATTCCCCAGAGAGAATTAATGGGAGTTTTTGTTGTGCTGAAGGGAATTAATCTGAGTTTTTGTCGGGACAGGCAGTTGGGATCATTCAGTCGAAAACTGCAAAGGAGCATGAATAGATGGAAAAAGCAGGAAAAAAGTGTCGTGATATCAGTTTCAGAAGCCAGAAGAATCAGGCGGTGCTTTGTGTACATTCAAAGGAAGCCAGAGAGTATGCAAGGATTTTGGAAGAAGATGAACAGGTAAAGCGTTTTGAAGTTGGCTATCCGTTAGACCAGAGCCGATATACCTATGTGAATCCCCTGGACATTCGCAAAGACTATTTTGCAACTCAATGGACAACTGACTTTGTGCTGCACTATGCTGATGGGAGAATCGGCATCAGAGAATTGATTGGAAAAGGCGGTCTTACAAAACGGGCAAACGTGGAGAAGCTGGAGTTCTCGCGAAGATATTGGAGCAGCACCGAAGCCGCAGACTGGAAAGCCGTTATCATGGAGAAGGGAGAGTAAGCTATGTTTGTTGAGTTATCAGGTGAAGTGTTTAAGGTACTGAAAAAGGAAGCGGATGGAAACTGGCTGATCTCGTATGAAAATCCATCCAGCCCTATTTTTGTTACAGAACAGGGAATGAATCGGATGAACCGGATAGAGCCGCCTGCGGAGTATCAAAAGAACTGTATGCAGACAGAGCGGACACCCGGCTTGCGGAAGCGGCGAGAAATGGTAGCGGAACTTCTGGCGGATGAATCCTTTATCACAGATAAAGAGAAACGGAGAGCAAAGGTCCGGGAGATTGCGGAGCGTGAGCATTGTACAACTAAGAGAATCCGCTCTTTGTATTTTAAGAGCCTGGCCGGGCGTCCTCTGATTGAGGAACGGGCAAAGGTTCAGAAAGAAGTTACCCCAGAGCAAAAAGATTTCCTTTGGGCTATCGAGACATTTTATTATTCAGCCAAAAAACTCTCCCTTCGCAGCGCTTATGATATGCTTCTTCTTTCCAGATATACAGACGCAGACGGACACTTGAAGGAGGAACATCCAAGCTGGCATTGTTTCAGACATTTCTATTATGAGAAGAACTATCATCGCCGTTCAAAAGCAAGCATTTCACGGAATGGTCTGACAGACTATCAGAGAAACCACCGGCCGCTTTTTGGTAGTGCTTCGGAATGGAAGGGAAGAATCGGTGCATTTCAGATGGATGCCACACAGGCAGATATCTATCTTGTTTCCCGCCTGGACCGTTCGCAAGTCGTTGGCAGACCTTATATTTATCTGGCTGTGGATACTGCCACACAACTGATTGCGGGAATTTATGTAGGACTGGAAGCCGGAGAGCAGGCGGTTATCCGGTGTCTTGCTAATGCGGCCATGGATAAAGTAGAGTTTTGCAGACAGTATGGGATTGATATTACAAAAGAAGAATGGCCGAACACAGGATTGCCAGGAGAAATCATCACGGACAAAGGACGGGAATTTGTTGGGAACCGTATGAATGAACTGACGATGAAGTATGGGATTGATGTTGAAACACTTCCACCGTTCCGCCCGGACGGAAAAGGACTGGTCGAAAAATCATTTGATTTGATTCAGCAACGTTATAAGCCTGTCCTCAGAGGTAAGGGAGTTATCGAAGCAGACGCACAAGAGCGCTGGGCAGTAGATTATCGGAGCCAGGCAATTTTAACTCCAGAAGAATTTGCGAAAGTTGTCATTCATTGCGTTCTCTATCTGAACCGAAGCCGCATTATCAAAAGTGCATCAGAATGTGATTGTGAGCCAATCGCAGCAAAAATGTGGCCATGGTATGAGCAGCAAAACCGTTCTACCATTCTCCCGATAGATAAAGATGCTTTGTATCAGTTTGGACTTCCGCGTAAGCAGGCATCTTTGAGCCGGAAGGGAATATGCGAAAACGGATTATGGTATGTCAGCAAGGACTATAAGAAATTTCTTGAAAATCACAGGATTGGAGAAAAGGTCACTATCGCATACGATCCAGAAGATGTGAGCCGTATCTTTCTGGTAGACCAGATGGAGTATCTGGCATTTGAACTTGCATCTTATTGTGAGAAATATGCAGGAGTGTCTGCGGCTGAGTATGAAATGGAAAGAAAGACGAAAAAGGCAGGCCGTCAGGAATTGGAGCGGAAAGATACGGAAGGACGTATCCAGGCATTACAGGACATTCAGGAAATTGTGAAAAAAGCAGAACGGAAAGAAAAAGAGAATGTCTGTGGTGAAAGAATTCGTGAAAACAGAAGAAGGGAGTTAGAATGATGAAATATTCAAATGAAAGAGTTGTAGAAGCGAAATATACGAATCCCCAGGGAAATCCTTTCGCGGAGGCGCTGCCACCACTTTTGAGCAAGAAAGAGTTTGACCGACAGATACGGAGCAAGATTAATCTTCCCAAGGATCTTAGCACCTGTCAGACACAAGAAAGAAGGGCGTATCTGATGGAATTGTCAAAGTGGTTTCAGGCAATGGATTATATGTATCAGCTTTATGATATGCTTTACCGCGCTATGTCTGCAACGTATCAGACGAAAAACGTAGTCGATTCCGTTCGTCAGATAAATGAATTATATACAGACTTTAGAACAGGCAGAGAAAGAGAGTTTCAATATTCCACCCAGGGATATAGCACATCCATACTGGGAGTGCCAGGAATCGGAAAGACCTCTACACTACAACGATGTTTGAGTACGATGCCCCAGGTAATTATTCATACAAGATACCAGAACACAGTTATGTATACAAAGCAGATTAATTATCTGTTTGTGGAGTGCCCGTCCGACTGTTCCGTAAAGACTTTAGCCTTTAATATTTTTGCTGCTATTGACAGGGCCATCGGCTCAGACTATTTGAAACAAGCAAGTTATCAGAAAAGCATGGCAACCAGCGCGACTACGACCAGACTGAAAATCATCTGTTTGAATCATAATATTGGCTTGATTGTTATTGACGAGATTCAGAACGCCATCCAGACCGCCGCGAAAAACCGCCAGATTAAGCCTTTAATAAAATTCCTCGTAGAACTTACGAATGAGACAACCACAGGTATATGCTTCTGCGGAACACTTGAAGCGGAAGCAGTATTTGAAAAACAGGAACATTTGAAAAGACGGACAAGAGGATATCGGCTTCTCCCCTTGAAGTTTGATGTGACATACAGAAAATTTATCACAGAGTTGTGGGAACATCAGGTGGTTTTGAAAAAGAAATCTTTGACTGAAAAGCTAATGAAACAGATGTATGACCTTTCCGCCGGAATCCCGGCGTATCTGGTAAAGATTTTTGAAGAAGCCCAGGCCCAGGCAATTTTATCAGGAAAAGAGGAGCTTTCCTATGAAGTCATTAAGCAGGCCGTTGCGCTGCTAGGGATTGAGGTGCCGAAGGTATATGGAAAATATGGAACTTCAATTTCAGATTTTACCGTCCAAGAGGTACAGATGGAAACGGTTGTTTCTGAACTTTCGACAGAACAGATAGATTCTGAGCCAAATGAAACGAAGGTGGAAAGTACGGTTCAGACAGAAGTGGAAGCGGCCTTTGAAGCTGAATGTATGAAGGAAGAATCAACAGAGAAAGCGGTAAAGCGGTTCTATGCAACACCGCGCGGCCGCAAGCGCAGCGAGCGAGAAGAAGCCGATCTGATTGCAGCGTGGACGTTAGATACAACTGGAAATGTTCTGTTACATACACTGGAAACCTGTCAGATGCTGGAAAGGAGGTGTTTCTGATGCTTCCATATTTCCCAGTGCCTTACCCCGATGAACTTTGGTACAGCACTCTTTGCCGCTACCATGTCCGATCTGGAAATATAAATACAGCAACCACATTTCAGGAGTTGTTTGAAAGCCGGAAAGAAGAAACCTACTCCTGTCTTTTGCCAGACGGAGGGATTCGGAAAGTAGCAGCCCAACTTCCGATTGGAACTTTGGATGTGGATGAAATTGCCAGGAAGCATACACTGTTTTCGTATGTGTTCCGCTTTCAGACATTGGAAACAAATCAGAAATTGTTAGCACAGGCGAAAAATGGAGATATAAAATATCTCGTAAAACTTCCAAAACAATATTGGAGCAGGAGTTTGAAATGCTGTCCTGTCTGCATGAAAGAGGATTTGGGAAAATATGGAGAAACGTATTGGCATTTGAGCCACCAGATACCATCTGCGACTATATGCACGAAACACAGATGCCGTTTACTGAATTATAGTCAGATAGTAAAAAAGCATCGGAATGATAGTTTTGTGCTTCCAGAACCATCTGAAGAAGACCCAGTTTTTGATATCCCCAGGGCAGAAATTGAATTGAATGAAATGTTTCAGACATATCTGGAGTTGCCGTTAGAATATAGCCCAACGCCAGACCGCAACAACCTGTTTGAAGGACTTTTGGATGCAGGATATAGATGTAGCAGGATGGATAAGAAATATGTGGTTGATTATAAAAAGCTGGAACTGGATTTGTGGGATTATTTTGGTAAAGATTTGATTGTCCGAATTTTTGGGACAACAAACCTACGGAGTACAACCATGGCATATATTAGGAATTGGGAATATAAGCTGCCAGAGCGCTATGCGCTTCTTGCAACTTTCATTCATCAGAAACCAGAAATCACATTTGCGTTAGAAAGTCAAAATCGTTTGAAGCCGAATCATCCTGAAATTTTACTGCCCCAGAAAGATTTATCCATGGACAAGTTAAACAAATGCAGGCGGTACATCGGCTTTACTCAGGAAGAATGGGAATATATAGAAAAACAGACAAAACTCTGCAAGATGCAAAGTCCGTCTGTCTTTATCCGTTCTTGCGTAGAAGAACATCGAAAACAAAAAGTTATGTAAAATCAGGAGGCTGGGTCTATCGCAGATTCAGCCTTTTTTTGATTAAATCTTCATTCCAGTCTTTTCCCTCTGGCTTTATACGTGGGTAAGAGAAATCTTTACAAAAACGATCGCCGGCCGCATCATTATCAACAGCGAGGAAAACTTTGCGCTTCAAGTGAAGTCCGCTGTGGTAAATTCTGTTAATCTGAATAATCCAGTCCAGCGTATTTGCCTTTAAACCGCCGAGGGCTGTATAAATTCCTGGTTTATGGGTAAGCTCATAAAGGCTGATGGCATCTATCGGAGATTCACATACGAAAATCGGAAATTCTTCAGGAATCATTTCATATACTAAATGCCATTTCTTTGCGTCAGAGATTGGTTCACAGAAATATTCAGATGTGAAAGACCAAAATCTATTAGGCAGTTTTGTAAAGAGCAGCTTCTGTGTGCCAGTTTCCGAAATATTTCTCAGAGAATAGAAATCTTCTGACGCAGAAGCGAAACAAGCGTAATCCGTGCCAAACCCGCGGGCGGTAGCAGCGTAAAGCAGTTCTTTCTTAATCAGTACATCAAGCACAAATTCAGAGATTCCGCGCTGATTGTGCAGATAATCTTTTATCAGGTCAATCCGATTTGTTGAGACTGGCTGATAGAAAGACTTTGAAATATCATCAACCCCGTTGGATTTTTTGGGTCTGTCTGTTTGGTAGGAATGAGATTCATATTCATAATCAGATGGGTTATTCAGATAGAAGCGCTTCAGGGATAGAACAGCATCTCTCCAAGCATATCCTTGATAGCGTGTAAGATAAGCAATGTTATCATTTACTTCATTTGTTGAATAACGACAGTAACTATCATGATAAAGAACGAGACTGTCATGGTCTATATCTCTAACATCATAACGCTTCACAACACAATCTGGATGGACTGTAAGCATATATTCAATCAGGTCCGCGCTTTTAGCGAGGTCTATATCAGTTTGACTTAATCTACTCATAATTTATTTACTCCTTATCTTTTGAATGGAAAACGATAGGTTTAGGAAGGAAAGCATTTTCTCTATCTATATAATGTAAGATTTGACCGAAAAAGAGCGATAAATCTGAATTTTAAATCTAAAATTTTTATAAACTTTTAGCCCAAATTTTTTAAGGATTGTATACTGAACACTTTATACATAATACATAATTCATTATTCATGATACTGAGTATTGAACACTGAACTTTTGACGAATAAGCATTTGATACTGAGAGCCGCAGCGCGAGCCAGAAATGATAGAAACGTTCATTTCTGACTTTAGCGTGACGAAAAAAAAGGTATGGACAGGGTTATTTTAGGAATAAGTGATTACCCCTACACATTTTTTTTCGTCAAGCCGATACAACGAACGAATGTATTCGTGAGTTGTATGAATCTAAGTGCTGTCATTTACCCGTGATTAAAGTTAAAATATCTAAAGTTTATCTGCGATTAAAGGCAAGATATCTAAAATTTATCGTGATTAAAGCTAAGATATCGAAAACTTATTTACAATGAAAGTTAAGATTTCAAAATAAACCAGCTTACTTGATGGACTATTCAAAATGAACCAGCTTACCTGATAAGCTATTTAGATGAATAGGATTACCTGATAGTCTAGGATTCAATCAAAATGAGCAAGTTTACTAGATAATATCATATTTTTATGAGTTCATAAACTGACATATATATTAAGAAAAGAGCAACAAGTCCTCAAAATGCCCTCAAAGCCTTATAAACACTGGCATTTTCCCACTTTTCAAAAGTAGGACATTTTACCCATGTTTTTCCGAATAAACCGCACCTACTTTCTTTAAAAAGGCTTAACTATATAGTATGTCAGAAGGGCAGCGAAAAAACGGCAAAAATTCTCCCCGTGGAAAAAAATATTTTTGGGCGCACCATTTTCTCCAAATCTGTCATATTAGTTTTGGGAGGAAAAAACTATGGCAAAAAATAAAGCAGTTCCATCTATGGTACAGTCAGATGGAACATTGAAACGAATCATCTCTTATGATTATACAGAGCGGAACTATCGAAGAATATTTCTGAATCAGGCGCTTCCGGCCCTCGGCCTGTTCGCCAACAGAGCAACAAAGATTCTTCTTTACATTATTCAAAATGCAGACAGCAGCAACATCGTTCACTGTACATACAAAGATATCATGGGAGATTGTGAAATTAAAGACAAGCGGATTGTCACAAAGACCTTAAAGGAGATGCAGGAAGCAGAGATAATCGTTAAGATATCGCAATCCCGCTATATGTTGAACCCGGCCGTCATGGTTCAGGGCAAAGACCAGAAGCTAGGGATGCTGGCAGAAACATTTCGGGATTTCCTGAGAGAAAAAAAACGAAGTGTGAAAGCGAAGGCGGAAGCAAAAGAGAAGGAGAAAAAAGACGATGTTTTATGATGAAGATATGAAAAAGAAGGCAAAGCGGGTTAATTTTATTGAGTATCTGAAAAAGTACCATCCTGATGCTGTTCAGTGGAAGCTATCTGGCTATGTATACAAGAAAGAGCCTTGGGTGGCATTTTTCCAGGGCCGCGATGGTGAATACAGATACTATGACAACCTCAAGGCAAAATATGCTGGGGCTGCGTATTGTGGTGATGGGATGAAGTTTCTGACGGACTATCTTGGAGGTTATACATTTCTATCGGCAACAAAGGCTTTGCTTGATTTTGAAGAAGAATTTGCAGAAGAAACAGATATATTTGAAGGGTGCTGAGAAGCATCCTTTTTTGTGCGAAAAAATATATCGGTCATAAGGGTAAAACGTGAAAAAATGCCATTTTTTGAAAGTACTTCTCACATAATACTAATAGGAAGGAAATAAACGAAAAGGAGATTGCTTATGAAGAAAATAGGAAATATATATATTTTGACTGAAAAAGAAATGGATGCACTTCGTTATGAACTTGATAAGTGCAGAAAATATAAAATTTTAGCAGAGATGGAGTGGGAGAAAGCGGATTGCGAATGTCCGATTTACATAAAATGATGTGAAAAAAGAGATTTTCCTGTGGTTTTATAAGCTACAGGAAAATCTCTTTTATACTGTATAAGATGATGCCAGAATTGTGGGAGTACGAAGTACGGAACAATTCGTATGGCATCTTTTGACCCCAGATCTTGATTACACGGATTGCTCCGTAGTTTCGGATTCTGCCGAAGTTTCCGGAAGTCTTACGTAAATTTTTTCAATCCGGTGTTTGTTTTTCGTCCGAACCTGCAGAAAAATACCATCCGGTGTGGTGATGGACTCCCGGATTTTCGGCAGATGGTCTAAGAGACCGATCATGTAGCCGCCGATGGAATCGTAGTCGTCAGATTCCAGATGCAGATTCAGTTCATCGCTGAAGTCCGCCAGATTCATGGAACCTTCTACCAGATATTCATGATCCGAAATTTTCTGGATCGGATCCTCTTCATCGTAGTCATATTCATCGCGGATTTCCCCAACGATTTCTTCAATCAGGTCTTCCAGTGTCAGCAGTCCGGCAGTTGTGCCGTATTCGTCCAGAACGATGGCGATATTGATGGAAGAATTACGCATTTCCACCAGAAGATCTGCGGTATGCTTGTGTTCATATGTGAAATATGGTTCCCGCATCAGTTCACGGACAGAAAAATGTTCCCTGTCACAGAGCAGCAGATCTTTAATATTTAAAATACCGATGACATCATCGGTGGTTTCCTCATAAACAGGAAGACGTGTAAAACGGTCTTCACGGAAAATGTCCAGAATCTCATCGTAAGTGTTGTCCACTTGAGCGAAGGTCATATCAATCCGAGGAATCATAACTTCTTTTGCCAGAGCATCACCAAAATCGAATACATTGTTGATCATTTCTTTTTCTTCTGATTCGATGACACCGGATTCATGGCTGACATCCACGATGGTTCGCAGTTCACTTTCTGTCATGGCCTGTCTGCCCTCAGATGCTTTGACACCCATAAGGCGGAGTACCAGCATGGCAAGGTGATTGATGATGAAGATGACAGGAGTCAGCGCTTTCATCAGAAGCCAGATGATATTGCAGAATCGCAGGGAAATTTTCTCTGCGCGCAGGGTTGCCATGGTTTTCGGGGAAATCTCACCGAAGATCAGGATCAGCACTGTCAGAATTCCGGTTGCGATTCCGGCACCGGCGTTGCCGAAGATACGGAGGGCAAGTGCTGTAGCCAGAGAAGATGCCGTCAGGTTGACAACATTATTACCAATCAGGATTGCACTCAGCATTTTCGCAGAATCATCGGTGACCTGAAGCACCCGGGCGGCACGCTTGTTCCCTTCTTCTGCCAGAGATCGCATGCGGATCCGGTTTACCGTGGTCAGTGCAGTTTCCGATGAGGAAAAGAATGCTGACAGAGCCAGCAGAATGACCAGTACGATTAATTGTATTGTGGAGCTTATGTCCAAAAATAATTCACCTCTCTAAATAAATATGTTGTCTGTAAGCACAGCATGATGGAAGATATTCCGTAAATTTTGCTGTTGGATTACAATTTTTATTCTATATATTACAGGAAAAGAATAGGATTTTCAAGCTATTGTTGCGAAAAAAAGAGGTTCTATTTTTGAAATTTTCAGAATATATAACTATATGTCCGATGTGAAAACAACCAGGGGACTGAGAAAGCAGCGGAAGTGGATTGCGAATGTCCGCTTTATATCATAGAGGGAGGAAGAGATATGGAACATGCAGAAGGAAATAAGAAAATTGTATTGAAAGTATTAAGCACATTGCTGATCATGTACATTCTGACGGGAGTGGCATTATTTGTGCTGGCATTTTTACTTTATAAAATGGAACTGACGGAAAATATTGTCACCATTGGAATTACAGCAATCTATGTGGTGTCGGGTCTGCTTGGCGGCATTATCATAGGAAAGAGAATGAAGACCCGGCGTTTTCTGTGGGGGATTATTATGGGAGCGGCGTATTTCCTGGTGTTGCTGATCGGATCGGCATTGCTGAACCGTGGGCTGACATCGGATATGCTGCATATCGGGCTGACACTGGTGATGTGCATGGGAGCCGGGATGATCGGGGGAATGGTCAGTTGATCCTTTTGAACGGTTACAAAAAAATACTTTCTTTATAGTGGAAAATAT
>OLOD01001831.1_pt1 | contig 12230 bp, 10 predicted proteins | sample 1671921 | NCBI WGS metagenome assembly OLOD01 (sample SAMEA3136626, study PRJEB25190) | human gut metagenome | biome: human gut; feature: human-associated habitat; material: faeces | place: Austria | collected 2013
TTGCAAAGGCCGCAGGAAATCAGTTTGATCAGACAATAATAAAGGTCGTAAGAAAGCCATATGTTCTTTCAAAGGAACAGATTGATGAAATATTTGAAAAAGCAGCCGGAAACAGAGGAATGATAGTGCATACACTCATTAATCCTGAATTAAGACAGTATTTACAGGAGAAAAAGGATGAGTATGACATTGATGTTATTGATGTTTTAGGTCCTGTAATCTGGAGTGCAGAGAAGCTTACTCATGAAGATGCAGATATGAATGTAGGTCAGGCAAGAAGACTTTCAAATGATTACTTCAAGAGAATTGATGCCATGGAATTTGCCGTTAAGTATGATGACGGTAAGGATCCTTCAGGATTTCCAAAGGCTGATATCGTAATTCTTGGTGTATCACGTACAAGTAAGACACCTCTTTCACTTTTCCTTGCTTATAACTATGGAATAAAGACAGCCAATTTACCACTTGTTCCTGAAGTTCCACTTCCAAAGGAAATATTTACAATTCCACCAAGAAAGATTATCGGACTTATTATTGATACATATAAGTTAAACGGAATCAGAAAGACAAGAATGGAAAATATGGGTATTCAGGGTGACTCTGATTATTTCCGTGTTTCAAGAATTAACAGTGAAATGGAATATGCAAGAGGCATAATGAGACATTTACACTGCAACATTATTGATGTATCAAATAAATCTATTGAAGAAACAGCATCACATATCGTTCAGATTGCTGAGAAAAATAAAATAATAGACGAGAAAACTGGATTGTGCTAATATTTGATGTACATTTGCACTTCAAGTATATTGAAAGGAAATAAATTATGGATCAGAAATTAAAAGTAGGAATACTTGGAGCAACAGGAATGGTCGGACAGAGATTTATCTCTCTTTTAGAGAATCACCCATGGTTTGAAGTAGTAGCAATTGCAGCAAGTCCACGTTCTGCAGGTAAAACATATGAAGAAGCAGTAGGCGGAAGATGGAAAATGCACAAAGCAATGCCGGAAGCAGTAAAGAACATTGTAGTAATGAACGTAAACGAAGTAGAAAAAGTGGCTTCTGAAGTAGATTTCGTATTCAGTGCTGTAGATATGAGCAAAGAAGAGATTCGTGCAATCGAAGATGCATATGCAAAGACAGAAACACCAGTTGTTTCTAACAACAGTGCACACAGATGGACACCGGATGTACCGATGGTTGTACCAGAAATCAATCCAGAACATTTTGAAGTAATCGAAGCGCAGAAAAAGCGTCTTGGAACAAAGAGAGGATTTGTAGCAGTAAAACCGAACTGCTCTATTCAGAGCTATGCGCCTGCACTTTTTGCCTTAAAAGAGTTTGGCCCTAAAGAAGTAGTTGCAACAACATATCAGGCAATTTCCGGAGCAGGAAAGACATTTAAAGACTGGCCGGAAATGGTAGAGAATATCATCCCATTTATCGGAGGAGAAGAAGAAAAATCCGAGCAGGAACCATTAAGATTATTTGGTAAAGTTGTAGATGGTAAGATTGAAAAGGCAGCCGCTCCATTAATTACAACACAGTGCATTCGTGTACCTGTACTTGATGGACATACTGCTGCTGTATTCGTGAACTTTGAAAAGAAACCAACAAAAGAAGAAATCATCGATCGTTGGGAAAACTTTAAGGGACTTCCACAGGAGCTGGAACTTCCAAGTGCACCAAAACAGTTTATTCGTTACATGGAAGAAGATAATCGCCCACAGGTTAAATTAGACATTGATTTTGAAAATGGAATGGGAATTTCCATGGGACGTTTAAGAGAAGATACAATGTTTGATTATAAATTTGTAGGATTATCTCATAATACAGTACGTGGCGCAGCCGGCGGAGCTGTACTTTGTGCAGAATTATTAACAGCACAGGGATATATCACAGCAAAATAAATTCGGATTTGTAGATTTGATATAGACGAAAATTCAAGTCGAGCCGTCACTCACCACCTGAAAGAGGTGGGAGTCTTCTCGACTGAGATAAAAAAATGATATATCCCATCTGCTTTACAGCCGCTATGTTTAAGATGCTTTCCCGTATTTTAAACACGCTCTAAAGCGATATCTGGGATATATCATTTTTCTTTTTTTAGGAGGTTTTTATGTTGTTAGAAGCAACTTCATTGAAGTCTTTTGCTCACTCACTTATCTATGAATACCTTGGTAAAACAGGAGTGAAACTGGCAGATTTTTGTGGTGACATTATCGGGGCACTGCTGATTTTATTTATCGGTTTTAAAATCGTATCTTATGTGGTAAAAATGGCACATAAGATTTTTGAGCGTTCGATTATGGACACAACGCTGCAGACCTTCCTGCTTTCTTTTATTAAGATTGGCGGTAAGGTACTTGTTATTTTTATGGCGGTAACAAAGATTGGCGTAGCAGCCTCATCTATTGTGGCATTACTTGGTTCTGCCGGTCTTGCTCTTGGTCTTTCTTTACAGGGTTCACTGTCGAATATTGCCGGTGGTGTTATTTTGTTATTATTAAAACCATTTCAGGTTGGGGATTATATTATTGAAGGAAACTCTGGGAAAGAAGGAACTGTACAGGCAATTGGAATTATGTATACAAAGCTTTTAAGTGTAGACAATAAAGCGATTATGATACCAAATGGAAATTTATCAAATGCTAGTATTACGAATGTAACTTATCAGGAAAAACGACGTGTTGATCTGAATGTCGGTATTGAATATAGTGAAGATATCAAAAAAGTCAGAAAAGTATTAAATGCTTTAATAGAAAAAGAACCGGCAAGAATTACAGATGAGCCGGTTAAAATTTACGTAAATGAATTTCAGGCAAGTTCTATAGATATAGGGATTCGTTACTGGGTAAAAACAGAGGATTATTGGGAATCACGTTGGAGAGTATTGGAAGAAATTAAAGAAGAATTTGACAATAACAATATTGCTATTCCATTTGAACAGCTTGATGTAAATTTGATTCCGCAGGAAAAAGAATAAGAGGGAGAAAATTTACAATGGAGAAGAATTTAACGACGGGCAGTGTTTTGAAGAGTATTTTATATTTTTCTCTGCCCTATTTATTATCCTATTTTTTACAGACGCTTTACGGTATGGCCGACTTGTTTATTATCGGACAGTTTGAAGATATTTCGAGTATAACGGCAGTATCTATCGGCAGCCAGGTAATGCATATGATTACGGTAATGATCGTTGGTCTTGCTATGGGAGCAACGGTTAATATCGGACAGGCGATTGGGGCAGGCAATAAGAAAAAAGCAGCCAAAGATATCGGGAATACAGTCACCCTTTTTATGATGCTGGCAATTGCAGGAGCAGCAGGTCTTTTATTTTTTATCAAACCCATTGTCGGCATGATGTCAACACCGCAGGAAGCAGTTCCTGAAACAGTTATTTATCTTACCATCTGTTTTCTGGGAATTCCTTTTATTACTGCCTATAATATTATCAGTTCTATTTTTAGAGGAATAGGAGATTCTAAAAGCCCGATGTACTTTATTGCAGCAGCCTGTGCTATAAATATTATTTTAGATTATCTTTTTATTGGCGGACTGCATATGGGTGCAGCGGGAGCAGCATTAGGAACGACTTGCTCACAGACAATCAGTGTACTGATTGCTCTTGTCGTTATTATGAAAAAAAAGACAGGAATCTCTCTTTCTAAAAATGATTTTAAGATAGACAGGAAAACAATAAAACGATTATTAAAAATTGGTATTCCTGTCGCGCTGCAGGATGGATTTATCCAGATTGCTTTTATAATTATCACTATTATTGCAAACAGGCGGGGACTCGATACTGCTGCGGCGGTAGGAATTGTAGAAAAAATTATCAGTTTCCTCTTTCTGGTACCATCTTCTATGCTTTCTACTGTATCTGCACTTGGAGCGCAGAATATCGGTGCAGGTAAGAGGGAAAGAGCACAGAGGATACTTTATTATGCAGTGCTGATTACCGTAGGGTTTGGTGTAATGATATCAATTATCATGCAGTTTATTGCAGGACCGGTAGTTGGCTTGTTCACAGAAAATGCAAAAGTAATAGTACTTGGTTCCCAGTATATCAGGGGCTATATATTTGACTGTATATTTGCAGGTATCCATTTCAGTTTCAGTGGTTACTTTTGTGCCTGTGGACATTCAGAACTTTCCTTTATCCATAACATTATAGCGATTCTTCTTGTAAGAATACCGGGAGTGTATATTACAGCTAAAGTATTTTCCAGTCTTTTTCCGATGGGATTGGCTACAGTAGGAGGTTCCCTTCTTTCTGTAATAATCTGTGTGATTGCCTATGTATGGATGAAGAAAAAACAAATATGTATTGACTGATTTTGTTGTTTCTGTTCGTTAACCTGTGTTATCATGATATAAGAATAAAAAGATGTCTCATAAGATGGAATACAAGAGATTATGAGAATACATAAAAATTATACAGGGGGTTCCTATGGAAGAAAATAAAGAATTAGAAAAACCACATAAAAGACGAGTGCGTTATAAAGGAACGCATCCAAGAAAGTTTGAAGAGAAATATAAAGAACTGCAGCCGGAAAAGTATAAAGATACAATTGAGAAAGTAATCCGTAAAGGAAGTACTCCGGCGGGAATGCATATATCTATTTGTGTGCAGGAGATTTTGGATTTTTTACAGATCCAGCCGGGACAAAAAGGATTAGACTGTACACTTGGATACGGAGGACATACAAGAAAGATGTTAGAATGTCTCCAAGGCGAAGGACATATCTATGGATTGGATGTGGATCCGATTGAAATTGTAAAAACAACGGATCGCTTAAGAAAAGCAGGATATGGGGAAGACATTTTAACAATCATACAGCAGAATTTCCGCAACATTGATCTTGTAGCGGAAGAACATGGATTATTTGATTTTGTATTAGCCGATCTTGGGGTATCCTCCATGCAGATTGATAATCCGGAACGAGGCTTTTCTTATAAAGTAGAAGGGCCTTTGGATCTTCGTTTGAATCCGGATAAGGGAATTTCTGCAGCAGAACGGTTAAGAGAATTAACCAGAGATGAAATAGAAGGTATGCTGCGTGAGAATGCAGATGAGCCTTATGCAGAACAGATTGCAAAAGAGATTATGAAGACATTTCGTCAAGGAGAACGAATCGATACGACAGGACAGCTAAAAGAAGTTATTGAAAGAGCGCTTGTATTTCTGCCAGATGATAAAGAAAAAAAGGATACCATCAAGAAGACTTGCCAGAGAACCTTTCAGGCACTTCGCATTGATGTAAACAGCGAATTTGAAGTACTAGAAGAATTCTTAGAAAAGTTACCACATATACTTGCACCGGGCGGACGTGTAGCGATTCTCACGTTCCATTCCGGAGAGGACAGATTAGTAAAGAAAATCTGGAAAAGACAGCAGAAGGAAGGGTTATGGAGTGAGGTGGCAAAGAATGTCATCCGCCCTTCAAAAGAAGAATGCCATCGAAACGGCAGAGCAAGATCTACAAAAATGAGATGGGCAATAAAATAATAATAAAAACCGGGGAAGTATATGATTTCCCCGGTTTTTGTCTGTATTAAGTTTACATAGAAATAATTCCTAATACATTCGCGATAGAACTGCACAAAATAATAATCAGGCAGATTGGTGCGAAATATTTAAGGAAGACAGTGTATAACTTCTTTCTGCGGAAAGAAGAAGACTGTTCGATTTCTTCTGAGATTTTCTTAAATCCAACAACCCTGAGGATTAAGAAGCAGGTTGCTAAAGCAGCAAGCGGCATCATTACAGAGTTTGTAAGGAAATCAAAGAAATCAAGGAATGCCATTCCGAAGATCTGAATGAAATCAAGGGCACCGTATCCCATAGAAGATGCGGAACCAAGAACAATCATAACAACAGCCATGAATACACAACATTTTTTACGGCTCCAGTGAAATTCATCTGCAAAAGTAGATACACAGGTTTCCATTAAAGATACTGCACTTGTAAGAGCTGCCAGCAGCACGAGTACAAAGAACAGGATACCAGCTGCGGTACCGATTCCCATACTGGCAAATACTTTTGGTAAAGTAATAAACATGAGGGATGGTCCGGCCTGTAAGTTTTCAGGATTTCCACCAGAGAAAGAGAAAACAGCAGGAATGATCATTAATCCGGCAAGTATTGCAATCCCTGTATCAAAGATTTCAATCTGTGTTGTGGATTGTTCAAGATCCATATCTTTATCTGTATAAGAACCGTAGGTGTAAAGGATTCCCATAGCAATGGAAAGAGAATAAAACATCTGACCCATTGCAGCAACAATTGTCATAAAAGAAAAATTCTTCATGTTAGGAATTAAGAAATACTTTACTCCGGCTAATGCGCCCGGACGTGTAACGGAATAAATTGTTACAACGATTGCTAAAAGTACAAGAATCGGCATCATGATTTTAGACATTCGTTCTACTCCATTTCTTACACCGCCAAGGATGATAATAAAGATCAGGGCTGCAAAAACAAGGAACCACAGTTCTGTTTGAAAAGAATCTGTGATGAATCCGGTAAAGTAGCCATCCTGTGCAACTTCCTGCACATTTCCTTTTAAATATTCAGCAAGATATTTGATAACCCATCCGCCGATCGTACTATAATAAGGAACGATCAGGATAGGAATAACCGCATTGAGCCAGCCTCCAAGTTTAAAAGGAAAGCTATTACCAAAAGAAGCAAATGCACCTACCGGACTTTTTTTCGTCATACGTCCAAGAGATGTTTCGGACATAATAAGAACATATCCAAAAGATACAGTTAAAAGGAGATAAACTAAAAGAAAGATTCCTCCTCCATATTTTGCAGCAAGGTATGGAAAACGCCAGATGTTTCCAAGACCTACAGCAGAACCGGCAACGGCCAGCACATAGCCGATACGGCCGGAAAAACTTCCTCGTCCCTCTTTATGTGACTTTTTTGAATGTTTCATAGTTATTCTCCCTGTTTACTCTTCGTGTTCTTCAATCCATTTTTTATTGATCGCGATGACCTGTTCCATTGCTTTTGGACCTGGGGCACCGATAGTATTTCTCTTGTCAACACAAGTATGAACATCAATTGCCTCATAAATGTCATTTTCAAATACAGGACTGATTGCTTTATATTCTTCAAGACTCATATCATCAAGAGCAATTCCTTTGTCAATACAATACAGTACAAGACGTCCCACGATTCCATGAGCATCGCGGAATGGAACCCCATGATTTACAAGGTAATCTGCTGCATCGGTAGCGTTTGTAAAGCCATGTTTGGCACTCTGCTCCATGATGTCTTTATGGAAAGTAATTGTCTTTAACATACCGTTAAAGAGAGCAAGGCAGCCCTTTACAGTGTCATATGCATCAAAAGTGAGTTCTTTATCCTCCTGCATATCTTTGTTATATGCCAGTGGGATTCCTTTCATAGTAGTTAAAATAGATGTTAAAGCGGCATAAACACGACCAGTTTTTCCGCGGATTAATTCTGCAATATCCGGGTTCTTTTTCTGTGGCATAATACTGCTTCCGGTACTGTAAGCATCATCAATCTCAATGAAACGGTACTCATTAGAATTCCAGAGAATGATTTCTTCACAAAAACGGCTTAAATGCATCATAATTGTAGAAAGTGCACTTAACAGTTCGATAACATAGTCTCTGTCAGATACAGAATCCATGCTGTTTAAAGTAGGACCATAAAAGTCAAGAAGTTCTGCCGTCATTTCTCTGTCTAATGGATAGGTAGTTCCTGCTAATGCACCGGAACCCAACGGACAGTAATTCATGCGGTCATAAATGTCACTTAAGCGGGAATAATCTCTTTTAAACATTTCCATGTATGCACCGACATGGTGAGAGAGTGTTAACGGCTGTGCCTTCTGTAAATGAGTAAATCCAGGCATAACGGTGTGAATATTTTCTTCCATTAAAGTCTGGCATGTCTTGATCAGTTCAAGAACAAGCTCTCTGATAGAAAGAAGCTCCTGTCTTGTATATAACTTCATATCAAGAGCAACCTGATCGTTTCGGCTTCTTCCTGTATGAAGCTTCTTTCCGACATCGCCAATACGCTCTGTAAGTACAGCCTCTACAAAACTGTGGATATCTTCATATTCTTCCGTAATAATAAGAGAACCATTCTCTACATCACGAAGAATACCTTCGATACCGGTAATGATCTGATCTCTTTCTTCTTCTGTGAGGATACCAACACTAGCAAGCATCTTTACGTGAGCAATACTTCCTTCCATATCCTGTTTATAAAACTTCTTATCAAAATTGATGGACGCATTAAAATTGTAAACCAGTTTATCGGTTTCTTTTGTAAATCGTCCGCCCCATAATTGAGCCATAAAACTTCCTCCTGATTATATAATTTCTAAAAGTGTTCTAAATGAATATTCTACATGAAAATATGATAACTGGCAAGGAAAAAGGAAGAAAAATCTTGTCTCTGATATAAGATTGAAGTATAATCTGTTCTATCTTTGCTATTTGCAGAAGAATTTGAGAGGAAAAGAGGTTGATGGAAGATGAAAGCACAAATGAAAGCGCAAGTGAAGACACATAAACTGCGAAATACATTTTTTCTGTTTCTGACAGCCATGATCTGGGGTGCGGCTTTTGTGGCACAAAGTGTAAGTATGGATTATATCGGGCCATTTACATTTATTTGCCTGCGCTCTGTAATCGGTGGTTTGTTTTTGATCCCGGTTATTATAGTACTTGACGGTATCCGGAAAAAAAGTCAGAATGAAAGTGCAGATGTAGTGAATTCTGAGAATATTCTTCATATAGAGACGGAGGAGAAACAAAGACTAAGTTGGAAAAACAAACAGCTTATAGAAGGCGGCATTGTCTGTGGTATTTTTTTGTTTTTTGCCAACTGTTTTCAGCAGACAGGAATTCAGTATACGACAGTAGGAAAAGCTGGATTTATCACAACATTTTATATCATTATCGTACCGCTTATCGGTTTGTTCTTTAAGAAATATTGCGGAATTCTTACATGGATCGGTGTAGTCATTGCATTAGCAGGATTATATTTTTTATGTATTACACAGAAATTGACGATACAAAGAGGAGATGCACTTATTTTATGCTGTTCGGTCTTGTATGCAGGCCAGATTCTTGCAATCGATCATTATAATCCATTTGTAGATGGTGTAAAAATGTCCTGTATCCAGTTCCTTACCGGTGGGATACTTGGTGCTGTGTTCATGCTTCTATTTGAAAATCCGAGCATAGCAATGATTTTAAGTGCAGCAGGACCGATTCTTTATACAGGTATTATGTCAACCGGAGTAGGTTATACTTTGCAGATTGTAGGACAGAAGGGGTTGAATCCAACAGTAGCAGCACTTATTTTAAGTTTGGAATCTGTATTTTCAGCCCTTTCAGGATATTTGTTCCTTCATCAGGTTCTTACAACAAGAGAATTGATCGGCTGTGCACTTATGTTTATTGCGATTGTATTAGCGCAGCTTCCGGATATCCGAAGAAAAGTATAAAAATGCATAGTACATGTTCATTTTATTAATTCAAAGTAAGTTTGATGAATATTTATTCAAAGAATATGCAGGAAGCACTTGTGTTTTTATTCGGTTTGTGGTATTTTTTATATTTAGAAGAAAGCTTTGCATGGCTTTCTTACAATACGCAAATTTTTTTAGAAAAACTTGTAATGAAATGAAACAAAGGAGAGAGAAAAATGAAGATGAAAAAATTAGCAGCCGTTGCGCTTGCAGTTGTTATGTCTGTATCTATGTTAGCTGGATGCGGTAGCAGCAACGACAAAAAGTCAGCAGAATCCAGTACTTCTGCTAATGGAACCGCTACGGTAAAGACAGCAAAAGATGGTGTGTTAACAATGGCAACGAATGCGACATTCCCACCATATGAATCTTATGAGGGTAATGATATTGTTGGTATTGATGCTGACATCGCAAAAGCAATCGCAGATAAGCTGGGACTTAAGTTAGAGATTCAGGATATGGAATTTAACTCTATCATCACAGCCGTACAGTCAGGTAAAGCAGATTTAGGTCTTGCAGGTATGACTGTAACAGATGAGAGAAAGCAGTCTGTTGATTTCACTGACAGTTATGCAACAGGTATTCAGTCCGTTATCGTAAAAGAAGGTTCTTCCATTAAGTCTATTGATGACTTAAAAGGTAAAAAGATTGGTGTGCAGTTAGCAACAACTGGTGACATCTATGCAAAAGATGACTTTGGTGAAGAAAACGTAGAAGAATACAACAAAGGTGCAGACGCAGTGATGGCTCTTACAAGCGGTAAGATTGATGCAGTAATTATTGATAACCAGCCAGCTAAAGCTTTTGTAAAGACAACAGATGGTTTACAGATTCTTGATACAGATTATGTTCAGGAAGATTATGCAGCAGCAATTCAGAAAGGCAATACTGATTTACTTAACGCAGTGAACGGAGCATTAAAAGAGCTGAAAGAAGATGGAACTATCCAGAAGATTCTTGACAAATACATCAAATAATTATACATAGTTATGGAGATTGTAGCTATGATATGAAAAAGCAGGAAGCAGTGTATACCGCTTTCCATACCCGGGGCAGTTGTCCCGGGTACTCTTTTGTTTTATAAAGTAACAGGTAAATACGAATGAATATTTAAGAAAGAGAAGGTTGAGATTTTGAGTGAGTGGTTTTCAGGCATAAAAGCAAAGTTTATATTGGACTTTATTGCAGATCAGCGTTGGAAGTACATTACAGATGGTCTTAAAGTAACATTGGAAGTAACGTTCCTTGCATTGATTCTGGGATTAGTTCTTGGAGCAGTCATTGCGGTGATTCGTACAACACACGATCAGCTGAAAGAAGATCAGAGTAAAGGTTTTGGAAGTTTTCTGATCAAGCTGGCAGACCTGATCTGCCGAGTGTATCTGACAGTTATTCGTGGTACGCCAACGATGGTACAGTTATTGATCATGTTCTTTATTGTTTTAGCATCTTCTAACAATAAAGTTATGGTAGCGGTTATCACGTTTGGTGTGAATTCCGGGGCGTATGTTGCAGAAATTTTCCGTTCAGGTATCATGTCTGTTGATAAAGGACAGATGGAAGCAGGACGTTCCTTAGGACTTGGCTATACAGATACCATGTTACAGATTATCATGCCACAGGCAATCAAAAACTGTCTGCCAGCATTGGTAAATGAAATGATCACATTATTAAAAGAAACATCCATCTGTGGTTATATCGGTCTTAACGAGTTAACCAGAGGCGGAGATATTATACGTGGTATAACTTATGATGCAATGCTGCCGTTATTAATTGTAGCGGTTATTTATCTTGTAATTGTTATGTTCTTTACATGGCTTATGGGCAAACTGGAAAGGAGACTGAGAGAAAGTGATATCCGTTAAAAATTTATATAAATCTTTTGGAAGTCATCAGGTATTGAATGATATTAATGAACATATTGCTCCTGGTGAAAAAATAGTTATCATTGGACCATCCGGTTCCGGTAAGTCTACATTTTTACGCTGTATGAACCTCTTAGAGCGTCCAACATCCGGACAGATTATCTTTGATGGCATTGATATTACAGATCCAAAAACAGACATTAATAAAGTGCGTCAGCATATGGGAATGGTATTTCAGCATTTCAACCTTTTCCCACATAAGACGATCATGGAAAATATTACACTTGCACCGGTACGTCTGAAGTTAATGAAGCCAGAAGAAGCAAAAGAAGAAGCTCTTAGACTTCTTAAATTAGTTAATTTAGAAGAAAAAGCAGATGCTTATCCGGGACAGTTATCCGGTGGACAGAAACAGAGAATTGCCATCGTTCGTTCTCTTGCGATGAAGCCGAAAATGATGCTCTTTGATGAACCAACATCCGCCCTTGACCCGGAAATGGTAGGAGAAGTTTTAGAAGTAATGAAAAACCTTGCCGATCAGGGAATGACAATGGCAGTGGTAACCCACGAGATGGGATTTGCAAAAGAAGTTGGAACCCGCGTTATGTTCATGGATGAGGGAAGAATTCTTGAACAGGGAACACCGGAGGATATCTTTGATAATCCGAAAGAAGCAAGAACACAGGAATTTCTTTCCAAAGTACTATAATCCTAATTTGTGGATTTGGTGTAGACGAAAAAAGAAAAAAGAAGATATCCCATCTGCTCTGTAGTCGCTGTATTTAAGATGCGGATGAGCATCTTAAATACAGCGACTACAGAGCAGATGGGAT
>OLOD01001842.1_pt1 | contig 12133 bp, 13 predicted proteins | sample 1671921 | NCBI WGS metagenome assembly OLOD01 (sample SAMEA3136626, study PRJEB25190) | human gut metagenome | biome: human gut; feature: human-associated habitat; material: faeces | place: Austria | collected 2013
TAATTCAGAAAATAAATCATCGGTTGGCTCAGTTAGCGGCTTAGCCAAGGCTGAAGAATCATTGTAACCGATATGTCCAAAGCCTTAGAACACTGAAACCATAGGTAGTTGTCGCATCAGGTTACTGTAACCGAAAGTCCGAGAATACCCGATTCATACAACTATGATAATTCAGATACAGAAACCGATGACTTCCGGTTTGTAAGGTTCCGATACACTGATATGCTGGTACAATCGGATAGAACATCCAAGGATAATTTATCCGATAATCCGAGTTATTTCAGTCACTAAAACCGAGAACTTTGGGATTTTTCCTCCGAGCATCCCTGCAACATAGAGCAATCAGTTTATTCATCCGTAGATATTCCAACCGTGCATCCGAAGTTTCTCAGTCATTATATCCCATATCCCGAGTCATATTAAATCTGAATAATTCGGTTCTGATAACCTATTAACCGAAAGCGTCAGGAGTCCGTAGACCAATGTTTCAGGAGTCATCGGTTAAACAATCTGAATGACTGAATGTCAGAAGTTACCGAAGTTGTCAGATGAAATAACCGAGCATCTGAAATCTTTTGGACGACAGAGCGTCAGTAAACCGGAGCTTTCGGAAGAATTGTGTTGTGCATTTCTTTTGGAGAGTCGGTTACGCGGTAATTTCGATGCAATTATAGCATATATTTGATAGTGAGCAGGTTGCGCTTTAAGTCTACAAAATTGATTTTTACGAGGTTCACACCTCCAATTTTAACAATTTCGGCTCTCTTAAAGCACCCATTCTTTACTGACTGCAAATATAACGTTTTTATTTGGTTTTTGTATCTCGATGAGCCTCTTAATTACATATTAACTTGTGGGTATCAGGGACAGTTGTTAAAGATTCGAGGCACTCAATATCGGATGTACTACTGACATCAGCCACAGTCATGGTTGAGAGAAAAAGTTCAGAGAAAATCATGGCAGAATAACTATAGACTGTATTTCCGGTATTATCTGTATTTTGTCAGTTGTGGCTACGATTGGACAAACTCCACCAATTTGGTGGAGAATTATAACATGCAAATTTTCAAAGGAATATAAAATTGCACCAAGCTGGTGCATAAATTGATTCTAATTATTCTGGGTGTAGTATTTTTACATATGGTGCTGGTTGCATTATTACGCAAGATAGACTTCGCAAGAATGAATGTAAGATTTGGGGATTATTGACAAATGTCAGATAATTGGGTAGTTATGCCCTGTGATTGAATATCGTATCATTGCCAATGTCAGGATTTTGTTGTAATTTTGCAATATGAATCAAGAAAATCAAAACGTTGAGCATAAGCGTATATGGAAAGACGAATACCTGAAATGGATATCCGGCTTTGCTAACGCTCAGGGCGGAAAGATATATATTGGCATTGACGATGATTTGACGGTTGTTGGCGTTGACAATTCATAAGCAGTTGGAGGATATTCCTAACAAGATTATCAACAATACCGGCGTGTTTCCAGAGACGAACCATATTATGGTGAATGGCAAGGATGTCATTGAGATTGTCATTGAACCTTGTGGGATGCCTATATCTTATCGCGGAGCATATTATTATCGGAGCGGGGCTACGAAACAAGAGTTGCGTGGAAATGCCCTCCATCAGTTTCTATTGAAGAAGATGGGGTTGAATTGGGAGGATATTCCTTGTGATGGAGTTACATTGGATGATATTGACGACGGCGCGATTGAATATTTCTTGGATCATGCTATTGAGGAGGGACGTATGGACCCCGAATCTCGAAAATCTTCCAAAGAAGAAGTCTTGTCCAATCTGGGACTTATCAAGGACGGAATCCCCACAAACGGAGCTGTTCTGCTGTTTGGAAAATATCCCCAACGCAGATTTGTAACCTCCAGTTTCAAGATAGGTCGGTTTGGTGCGGATGATGCTGACTTGTTGAGCCAAGACCAAATCGAAGGGAATCTGATTCAAATGACTGATAAGATAATGCAGGTGTTAAGCAGCAAGTATCTTATCCGCCCCATACATTATGAGGGTTTACAACGAAAGGAACCTTTGGAAATTCCAGAAGATGCTCTCCGCGAAATAATCTTCAACAGCATTGTACACAAATTGCAATTCGGTACGTGGAATCAGATGAGTATCTATGACGACCATATCCGCTTATGGAATGAAGGAGTGTTGCCGGAAAATTATACCGTAGAGACTCTGATGAGTAAGCATACCTCCAAACCGCGCAATCCAAAGATGGCACAGGTTTTCTATCGTGCCGGTTTTATTGAGGCATGGGGACGCGGCTACGAAAAGATAATGAAGGCCTTTGATAAGGCGAATCTTAAACGACCGGAATTTACTGTAGAGCAAGGAGGGGTTACAGCTATTATCTATCGTGAGATTTTCATGTCTGTTAGGGGCGACAAGCACCCTAACCAACGCCGAACCAAAACCGATACAGAACCGATACAAAACCGATACAGAATCGAACTAAATCTGAAGAGCGAACTATTATTTTAGATGCCCTCAAAGAGAATCCGTTAATTACAATGGATGCACTAAGTGATTTACTTAAGATTACTAAAAGTAGTGTCCAACGACGACTGGAAGCTCTTGTCAAAGATGGTAAGTTGAGACACATTGGTCCGACAAAAGGAGGTTCTTGGGAAGTGCTTGAATAACCTTGCTCCTGCTTCCTTATAACTTGCCTTAAGACTCTTTCTGCTCTTTGTGATAATTTGTTATAGATAATGAAGTATATGGATAATTTTTCTGAATTTATAAAAAGTGTACGACTTTCTTGTGATAAAGAAAGCCCTATAAGAAAATTTGCTGATGCGGTCTCTACAACGGATACTCTCACAAAAGTATCCTCTCTTAATGCATTGCGAGACAAATTACAATCGGACTACAGATGGTTGATATTTATAAAACAATTGTACCCGACAATTGTTGTTTCAAGGGATCTCAGATTTAGACAGGAACTGCTGAAACAATGTGATCAGGCTCTCAATCAATTAGGGAATGAAGTGATGACCGATGAATCACAGGTGAGTGCTGCTGATATGGAGCGGAAAAGATTAGAAGAGGAACGAAGAAAGCTCAACCGATTTTAGAGCTGCATTTTCTGCGCTTTCTGCATTATTGCTTTGCTCAGAGTTTCTTTGGCTCGGTACTCCGCCTCTATTTTAAAGACGAATTTCTTAATTAGACATCCCTATTTTCATATATGTTGGACAACGTCCAAAAATATTAATGAATTGGTCACGTATTTCAGTTTCTGGATATTAATACTCTTAAAATCCTTTTTTGTTAAGAGTGTTATATATACAGTAAAATTATCACAATCTTTATAGGCAGTGATATCAAAGCAATCACGTATAGGATTATAAAACTCTCTGATTAAAACTCCATCATTTTCAGATGTTTTAATCTCAGGATCGTTATAAAATTTATTTATATCAACATTATGAAACTGACACACATCCTCCATTGTTGTAAATTTATCGTCATGATGTAAGAAATTTATATACATAAAGTTAAGGTCGTATAGAGCATCTTGAAAATTTATTCCTCTGCGATACAGAACGGCAGGGGCAAAGCCAAATTGTTCTGCATCTAATATCCAGCCAAATGGACTTTTTATTATAGCTCCCATATTATTAGAGTAAACAATTCCTCCGGGTTCTTGGAACTGAGAGAACTCAAGCATTGACATTATATCCACTTGAATATTATCAGGACTATTTATAGCACGATTAATAGCACCTTTAGTAAAACCAACATCAGAAATTATTATTCCGATGTTCACATCGATATCACGTAACATTCCAATGAATGCCTCAACACACTTTACATCAATTTTATTCTTGTAATGCTTTGTGTCAATAGCGATAGTAAATATCGAGCCGTCAATATTGCATTGTGAGATCAAAATATCAATTTGACGCTTTCGTAGGCTGTACTTACCTTTAATCTTAACATTATGACATACATGTGCATTATCAAAAATTCGTAAGCATTCTTGATATACCAATTTTTCATATTTCAGCCATTCTACTTTATCTTTCATAATCATGTATTAAATTACATAGTTTTAATCGTGCTTTCCTCGGAGTTTCTTTTGCTCGGCTTCGAAGGCTTCGATGAAGTGAATCTCGACTGGGGAGAGTTGATATTGGGTACGTTCGCGGAATTTCTCATACTCAGTGTCGGCTTTCAGTTTTGCTACTTCTGCCGATATACTTCCGGCATGTGTGAGCAATTCTTTTCCAGACAGCGTAAGGAAGTCATCGAGTTTCTTGATCCAGTCTTTCATATACATCGGCACATGGCTCTTTGCCTGAAGTTCGGCAAAGTCAAGATAGAGGTGGACTATGCGATTGAGCATATCAACTTCGTCCTCTGAAAGATAGTTCTTCGCAACCTCAGCCTCTTGTTTGGTCGGTAATGCACCGCGCCATGTAGTCAGACCCATAAAGTCGTTTTCGGCATTTGCTCTGTCGTAAATCACTTCTGCGGCAGTGTGCCCGTGAGCGGCAAAGTGCATCTTGTTCTGCACTGTCTTGAAGAACTGCTGGGTTGTTTCCGTCCGAGGGTCATAGTCGATACTTAGGGCGTATATTTCAAGAACCTTGCGGTAAAATACCTTTTCCGAACTGCGTATGTCGCGTATTCTCGCAAGCAGCTCATCGAAATAATTCCCATGTCCGGCATTTTTCAGCAGCTCATCATTCAGTGCAAATCCCTTAATCATGTATTCCTTCAGCACTTGAGTAGCCCACTGACGGAATTGCACGCCCCGATGTGAATTGACACGATACCCAACACTGATAATCATGTCGAGATTATAGTAAGAAACGGTGTAAGTTTTTCCGTCGGCAGCAGTTGTTGCATTTTCTGCAACAACTGAATTTCGCTGTAACTCACCACTTTCAAGTATATTCTTTATATGTCTTGAAATGGTCGACTTATTGCGTTGAAACAGCTCCGCCATCTGGTCGGCAGTAAGCCACACCGATTCATTGGCAAGCCGAACTTCAATCTTCGTCTCGCCTTCCTGCGTCTGAAATAATATGATCTGTCCGCTATCCATCGCTATATTTTATATAATTAAAGCTTAATCGATATTCCAATATGCCTCAGGATCACCATCAAAAGCATCACTTATATCATCAGTCCGATAATTTTCCCGAAGTTGACCGTAGTATTCTGCATCCATTATTCGACCATGTACGTCAGTATGGAGATTATAGGGGTATGGTGCAATTTCATATAAGTCGAGCCACTCGTATTTAGAATCCTTTGCCATCTGAATTTTAGTTTTCTGCTTCAAATGGAATTGCCATAGTTCCGTATATTCTACGGGTATAACTTCTTCACCTGATAGATTGATAATTCCCCAGCGATATTTGCCATAGTTTTCACTATTCCCAACCGCTACATTTCCTATTTTGACTCTTGCAAGTCCCATAAAGAATGGCTCTATAAGGTTATATTTGCCAAAGGAAACTATTTCATCTCCCTGATTATTCATTACTCCCCATTTACCATCTTTTGTCTCGATTACCACGACATTATCGAATTCATAGACATGTGAGGCATGTTCTTTAAGAGATGTAAGATTTGCAAATTTTTTAAGATTCTGGAAGATTTGATTACCCATAGCTTAATTATAATTACCAAGATAACGTTTCTTCATGTCTTTTGTCCATTCTTCATCGAATACCTTGTCAAGTGTTTCGATATATTCTTCAAGCCATGCGTTACAAAAATGTGAGTCAATAACGTCATCTGGATTAAGAAGAAGATTTCTGTACTTTTCAACTCCATCTCGACAGTTTTTGTTGGAATATGGCGCAAGGAATAAAAATACACCTTCATCATATTTCTCTGAGAAAGCTTTACACATAGATACTGCCAATAGATGGTCTCTCCATATCTGAAACGCCGGAAGTTGCTCTAATTCTCCATAATTCGTTTCTGCAAACAATCCTATGCTTAATTCACGATAGCGATCACGTCTTGTTCTCGGTTCATTGCAGAATTGTTTGTTTAGAATATCATTGACAGAATCAGCACCTTCATTGAGTGTCTCGGAATATTTGACCTCGATTCCTATAAACCCTTTATTACCTGCGATAGAAGTGTATTCCACAAATACGTCAAATGCAGAGCGGTCGCCGGTAAGACGGGAATCGCGACGGGCTGGATTGTATTCAAATTCTATATTATCAATAGATTTGAAATAGTTGTCATACAAAACATTAAAGAACTGTAATGCCTTGTCACTATTCAACTTTAGTTCTCCGAAAAGGTTAAAGCATAGCGGTTGCGATGAGAGAAGATTGGTACGGAGTCTTGTCTCTTCAATCAATCTGTTACCTTTATTTTCTGGGGCAAGTTCATGATTAACCAATGAGCGAATTCCGTCAGTCATAAAGTTTGCATGTGGGTCTGATGTATAGTTACGATAGACATCCTTATCAGATTGCCCCATGTCTTTTTTAACAGGAATATGATTAGTCTCCCTCCAAAGAGATTGCAAGTAGCGATAGTAAGCTTGATACCTATTATCTGCTTTACACATCTTTTGCCCGGAGGCTTCTATAGTTTTTTTGATGTCAGCCGGGATTTCCGGATAGACCTTATCCTGTGGGTTAATCATGAACTAATATTTTATTTCAAGAAGAATTGGATTGTTTGTGGAGGCAGTACAATCTTTTATAATCTCGGCTCTGACTATCTGAGGCTCGAAGCTGCGACTGGCAAGAAAATAGTCTATTCTATGACCTTGGTTATTGGCTCTAACAATAGAATCATTTCTAAAGAAGTAAGAAAATTCCTTAGCGAATGGATTTAAAGTTCGGTAAGTATCAATTAGATGCCCAGTCTTCAGTAATTCATTGAAATTAAGTCGTTCCCAATCGTGAAAGTTGGCTTGATTTCGTTTGAATTTACCATCCCAACAATCGTTGTCTGAGGCAACGATGTTCATGTCGCCACATATAATCTGTCGGTCAGGAGTAGTGTCGACAATTCTCTTCAAACTCTCATCGAATTTCTTACGTTGTTCAATAGCTCCCTCTATTTTCGGGTTAGAGTATGGTGTGTAGATATTGTAAAGAGTGAATGCTGGATAAGTGACTTCAATTTTCAACAGATGACCGGACAACTCCGGCTTCTTTGGCTTACTAAATGTGCATAGTATGCAGTCCTTTATATAGGTTGCTATCCCGGCATAAGGCGCGGAGACGCACTCTCGTTTGTAGCCGTCAATTTCAAATTCAGGGGAGTCTTTTATATCTTTGACCTTTTGCAGACAAATAATCTCAGGAGAGTATTCGTTTATAAGGTTCTTTAATACCTCAAAATGAGCCTTGATACCGTCAATATTCCAACTTATCAATCGCATTGTTGTGGGAGGTGTAGGCATTTTATATTGTCCTACTTTAATACGTCCCATTGGCAAGGACCAATATTCTTCGTAAAATATAGGCGTTTGACCTTCGGCAGCGAAAGATAGAAGTTTGTTGAACCACTCAACATACTCAGGGTCATTACCCTTGCCAATTTCAAGAAGTCGAGGATTCTCATTCATAAAGGTCTCTAACAAAGGCTTAATATCTTCGCCAGTAGTCATTGCTCCGATGGAGGTGCACCATATTTCATTCGGGTCTCCGCCAAAGACAATTTCCCGATCGGCACAGATATGGTCTTGCGTTGTGATATGGCAACGTAAGCTAAGTCCGGAGGGTGCCATATAAGACATCCCGCGGAGTTTCTGGTAACCCAACTTATGAAGTTCGTGCAGAATCTTCATAAGCTCATAAACGCCTAATTTATGAAAAACACTTTGCAGCATTAGAGTAAATTAAGTCACAAATATTTTTGAATTATTTTCTTTAATACTATGCATTTCTCAATATACCATTTGAATACCTCCTCCCAAGTAGACGAATCAGCCATATCAAATGATTTACTCTCATAGAAACGTGAAGCTTTTTTGCCTCTGTCCAGTGGAGATTACTGTTTAAGGCTATTTCTACTGCCTGTTTCAGATTCTATTTTATGATATAATGACTTGTCTTCATAAATATAAATACCGACTGTGGCTTCCTGTTTCTGTTTTTTTGCTTCCAGACAAATGTTGCATTTGCTACTTCCGATCGCCAAATTAAACCAATTTTGTGGATGGGCAGAAGGCATACGGAAAGATTTTGCAAAACTTGTTTTACTAGCATAATCAATAAACGCCTGCCAAAATTCAAGTTGTAAAACCTTCGTATCTGAAACATCATTTGAAGTTTTTACCACTTTAGCCCACTCGTTGGGACGCTCCACAACATTAAACTTTGGAGCAAGTTTGGAGTTGCCTATATGCCACAACTCGATTTCAAGTAGATAAAAGCTAAGTTCGGAATTTGTGTTATCGTTGAGCCATTTTATAGCCTCTCGATGCTCCTCTCTCGCTGTCTTAACAACCCAGACTATAGCTTTAGCCTTTTTCCCGGATGCGTATGTAATGAGCTTACCTAAATGGTCATGATTGGAATCCTCAAGTTGATTTTCAATAACTATATAGCTTTCTGTATCACTTTCCGAATTTTCTGCCTTAGCAAGAATATCGGCAGAATATCCTCCGACTTTAGACTCCGTTTCAACGAGTTCTAAATCCATTTCGAGTATATTTCCGATATATTCCAAATGCTCGGCTAACCACGGCGTAAAGTCCTTTGCTTCGTTAGGCCAAACTTTACGAAGATTTGTTTCCTGTGTTAGTGTATCTAAGTTATACATTATTCTTCAATTGGATAGGTTGTGTCGTAGATTTCTTGTAGGTTGGTACCGTTGAAGCTCCAGCGAGGTGTTGGTTGCACTGCATATTTGGAGTTGAGAAGTTTGGTGGTAACAGCAGTAAGAGACGTTTCGTCTCCGAGATACTCTACCTTTTTGTCGGCAATTACTGTAACGGATACAGAGGGGTCGGCGTTGTAAGTAAGAATGCTACCAATAGGAATACCCATCTGGCTGAAATTAAGCGGTGGACGGTGTTTTGTAGCTTTACTTTTTGAGGCTATGTCATCCGCATTGAGGTCGTTGTTCATTTCATCGCTGACCTCTGTAGTAATCTCTTTCTCATTGAAGATTTCGAGAATGGCAATAGCCTGTTCCTTTTTTATTTGGAAAAACTCACGATTTACATTCACGCGATTGGGCTCAAATGCTTTATGTAAAGCCTTCTCCAATTTTGCGCAGTTGGAAGCCTTAACTTCGCAGGCATACTCCACATCAAACGGCACAGGCACACCAGTTGTATATAATTCCTTGAGCCGCGCATCAAGTTCAGGACGAGTGGTCATGCCTATCTTTACGAGCCCGGGCATTGCTCGGTTTGAAAGAACGTAGACTATACCTATATTACTATCTTTTGCCATAGACACAAGTTTTTATTTAATGATGATCTTAAGTTCCCCACTTAGAGGATCAATATTGCTTTCATCACTAATTACCCACCGAATTACAAACTCTCCAGATTTGGCACAAGGTATGAATAAGCGATGTGCTCCAACAATATCTAAGTTCAAATTATGATTCAGCGAAGGTAAATCAAAAAACATCTCTTTGGGGAGTTCTGGCTCTGAACTCCAATGTTCTTCGATTACTTGATCACGATAATTGGAGCTGCGATAAGGAGCATGAACGAGTGAGGCTGTCATTAAGTCATTTAATTTGGCTCTCTCAATCATAGATCTGTCGAAACTACTTAATAATTGAGGTGGTTCTGGTGGAGTCATATCATACTTAACAAGTGCATCTTCACTTAGAACAAGTAGATCTATGGGTAATAATATTTTCACTCCCATTTTCCCCGTAGGCGCGGTACCCTTATTGAAGATGGAAAGCCTAACCTCCTTTATACAATTGTCAATTGCAGCGTAAGTTAACTTTTTCTTGTGATGCTCAACCATAGTCTCAATAAATTCATCAACTTTTCGATTATAGATATTGTAGTCCTCTTTTGTATACGTGGAGTAATTTGAAATTAAATCAGGAATGGTTAATCCGTTAATCACATAACCTTTTCGTTTCTGCTCGGAATAACGATGAGGATATTGCTCCAATAGTTTAGAACGGAAACTTTCTAAATTTTCTTTAAAATCTGATATGTTGTACTTCTGAAAAACTATAGTATCTGCTTCATTCTCAAATGATACAATCGGTTTTGAGCATCTGTTAGCATATCTTGCCAAATCTTTCTCTAACTGTTTAATTCGCTTTTCCTCAGCTGTAGGTTCGTGTGCTATATAAAATGATGGATCATTAATGAGTATGGTTTTTATCCCTACTTTCATGGCTCTAAGTTTCATACCGCCATCACCCGAAACAATAACTTTTCTGTTATCCTGAGAATCAAATTCATAAGCGGCAAAGACAATATATTCATCCGATGATGATGTGTCGAAGTCTATACGTTCAGTAGATACTTTAGAAGGATTAGGACAAAATTCGATACTCAAATGTGACATTGGCTTCTCATCAAGACAACTGATAAGGTATTTATTAATTTTTTTCGCCCGGTTACGCAACTTAGTCTTATCGCCATCTTTATGCTTGTCAATCTCATCAAATACCTTCTGGCAGATGATGAATCTATATTCATCATCCCCAAGAATTTCACTCCAAGGCATACCTTCAAACACCTTGTAATGGAGCAACATATTTGTGTCAAGAAATGCGTATGTCATAGGAATTATTCTTTATGTCGTAAGGTATTGAAGGGTTGTCTATTAATTTATAAAGCAAAAACTCCTTTGTAGCATCTGAAGGCTGACCAAAGCCTGTAACTACTACTCAGGAGTTCTCAAAGGGTTTCGGCTCTCGCCGTATGTCTTTCTGTTTACTGACTGGTCATTTTCAGATTATAGTTACTTCTCAAATGCAAAATTACGAAAAAATATTGAGGTGGGCAACGGTTTATGTTAAAGAGCATAATTGTAGAACCGCTGTTAACCAGAAGTGTAGATTGGATAAAGCAAAACGCCGCCGAGAGGGTGGTGGCTCTCGGCAGCGTTGGAATTAGTCTTCGGCTGGGCTGAAGTAGAGGAAAGTCTTGTCGAAATCTCCTTTTTGCTCCCAATAGCGGATTACGTCTTTGATGCTATCCTGCTCATGGGCCGTTCCTGTGAAGAAATCCTTTTCGTGATTCAATAGGAGTTGAAGTTCTTTTTCGCTCTTGTAGAGTGTCCGCTCTCTGCGGTAGAGCCATTCGGTTTCGATAAGTCGGCTGTTCTGATTCAACAGATAAAAGAATCCATAACCGAAACCTCCGGCGGCGATAAGCAGAACAGCAAAGATGGTATAGACCCAATGTGGGGTTGCACGCCACCATTGCCCCCAGATTATCGACTGGGCTTTGTAGCGCATGTCGTTCACCACGTCATAGAGCTTTTTTCGCTCATCCGCAAACTCCCTGCGGAATCCTTCATAAAGAGCGTCCTTGACCTTGTCTCCCAGATTGTCGGACAGTACATCTGCAACTCCTTTCGACAGGCTACCCGGCAGTTGCTCCAGGACTTTTTTGAGTGCGCCGTCGGTTGAGGTTGCCGGTAGCTTCTCATCAAGCAGTTTGCCGATGCTTTCATTGGTCGCTATGTTGTCGGGCAATTTCACCGTTATCGGCCCTTGATTGACTGCTTGTGGCGGCGGCGTTGCCTTCGCCTTGGTTTCGAGGGTCTCGATGCGAGTGGTGTGGTTGGTTACTGTCTTTTGCAGGTCGTCAATCTGCTCACCTTGTTTCTTGACGTCATCATAGAGCTTTGACATATTCAGATTCTTCTTGATTTGCGTTTACGTCTGGCTTCTTCTTTCTTGATGGTGAAACGCCTGTTCCTCCGGGTCGAAGCCGGGGCCGAGAGTGAACAGATTTCCGATTGCCCCGACGGTGGCTTCAAGCACATCTTCCACAAGTGATGACTTTTGCGTCGGGGTATATTCAACGGTTACTTTGGGGCGCGTCGGAGCGTAATCAGACTGTTGTTGCCCGTGTCTGCGGTTGAACTCAAAGAGATTGTTTAGGTGGCGGTATGTGAAAGCACGGTCGATTTTAGACCCGTTGACCGTTATGTCACCGTCTGTAA
>OLOD01001845.1_pt1 | contig 12127 bp, 10 predicted proteins | sample 1671921 | NCBI WGS metagenome assembly OLOD01 (sample SAMEA3136626, study PRJEB25190) | human gut metagenome | biome: human gut; feature: human-associated habitat; material: faeces | place: Austria | collected 2013
GCTGATCGTGATCTAATCACGTTTACGATCGTTGATTCAGCGCTTTATGACGATAATAACCCCCTGAAGATTCTTGCAGATTTCCTGTAGAAGTGTCGCAGCAAGAAGATAGCCTCCAAAACCGAACAATTCCCGCATAGATTCGCGGGAAAAAACGGCTGACGGCATCCAAGAGCCAACTACCCATAATATGATGGTCAGGATCGAACTATATCCGACCTGAAGTATCACCAGACTCCAGACCCCAAGACCGGAATAAGCAGCCAAAATTGCTAAAATCCCACTCACCGTATAGGCACAGAGATTTGCACAAGCAAGTTTTTTCAATTCGAGCTGTTTACGCAACCTGTTGGTCTGAATCATTGAAAAAGCATTTATTACAATGATAAGCCCTATTGCCCTCAACACCCACAAAAGCTCCGGCAGATTAAAAAATTCAGCAACTAAAGGCGAACAGAAAAAAATCACGCTATACAGACATAGAGCAAGAAAAATATTCCAATAAAAAATAGTGGAATAATCAGTCTGCGTAGGATTCTTTTTCTGAATCAAAGCTGCGACAAAACCACCGTCAATAAGCACCTGAGAAACGACAATGAAAATCTCAAGCATACCTATCGCACCGAATTCACGAGGCAACAAAAGACGTGCCAGAACGAGATTAACCCCGAACTGAAGACACATGTTGCCTATCCGGTCGACAGTCGCCCAGACGGTACCTTTCATCGCCTTATGACCAAGCGAATCAGACATCAAATGTAGATATAAGTTTCTTTATAATCCGGCTGTTAAGACATCGGATTGCAGCCGTATCCTCACTATCAGCAATTTCCGACCCGCTGAGCAAATCTTTTCCGGCCAACCCCTCATACCATCGGAGTATCATGTCAATCGTCGGGGTGGGAATATGATTGATCTGCGCCATATATTTTATAAGCATCAGACCCAAGGGGATATCCTCTTGAAAATACCGATTGTCATAGTCCGGGACATACATTCCGCCCGATACAGGTTTAGTCGGTGCATATATGCCTTTGAACGCCACAATCGAACGTATTTTTCTTGTCAGCGAGCTCGCATCGGTTGATTCATAGTATTCCAACAACGACGGAATCACAGATTCCTTTATCCCTATCGATTTCACAAGCGACTGAAATTCATTGTCGCACGCTATAAGGATTTCAGAACTTTCATCAGTCCAGTCCTCATAAAAGAGAGGAGGAGCGACAAACGGATGCTCCGGATTAAAATCCTTGAACAACGTATAGAGCCGCGCAGGATGAAGAATCGGGTTGCTATTTGTCAGCATAGCCTCAAGCGGATGATTAAGACCAACTATCCGGGTATGCAACATATCCTCAAACAACATAGTGTAGCGAGAGGCATCGCTTACGTTCCAATATGCTATATTCAACGATTTTTTATAGCCCAGCAGATAGGCGGAATGTCCATAATCCTTCAGGCGCGAAATGTAAGGGACACGCTGAAATCCAAATAGCCTTGCGTCTTCACCAAGCACATCAATGCCGGTGATAAAAAAGCCTGTAGACGAAAACACACTGCCAACGACAGCCGAATCAGCGACATAAGGCTTTATTTTTATAAACTCATCATAGAAAGCTGTCCCCGGAAGACAGAAGAATATTATATCGGATTCCGGAATAACCTCAACGGCTTTATCTGAGACCTTGTTAAGCTTTCCAACAAATATCTTTCCGGCCGGATCAATCACTGTCATCTCATCGCCCCATTTCTCAGGCCGACGAGTCAGAATATTGACACGATATCCGCCTGAGGCAGCAATACCGGCTATAACCGAGCCAAGTCCCCCGCCACCACAGATACATATTGTTTTCTCTTCAATCATCTTCCTAAAGTTTTAAGAGCCTCAATCAACAGAGTGTTGTCCTTACGGTCGCGAATTGCAATGCGTACATATTGCCGTCCGCCGACAAACCCTTTTTTGTTCGAACAATCCTTAATCAGAATGTTAAAATCAGCGAGCAGACGCAATGTCAACTGAGAAGATGTGAACCTGTCTGTGACTTCACACAAGAAGTAGTTGGCTTGCGAAGGGATTACTCTCATATAGGATATCTCCGCCAACTCTGCAAAAAATATCTCACGCTCCCGACGGAACATATCACATGAGGCTGCATAATCATTCTCATACTTACCATAAATCTGCATGTAATATTCTCCAAAAGAATTTATGTTCCAGATGGCTACGTCTTTCTTCATACGGCCAATAAGTGACTCATCGGAAGAAGCAAGCACCCCGAGACGGAGACCGGGTACTCCGTAGGACTTCGAAATGCTTTTCATCACACACAGATGCGGATAGCGTCCAAGAATCTCGTTATCAAGAAGAGTGTTGGCAAATCCTTCATCGGAGAAATCAACGAACGACTCATCGACAATCAGCCTAATATTTCTGTTGCCACACCATTCAGCAAGTCTGACAAGTTCCGGCTTTTCAATAAAGTTGCCTGACGGATTATCGGGATTAACAACCAGCAACGCAGATATATCTTTATCACTGAAATATACCATCAGATTGTCGGCAGAATATGAAAAATCGTCATTTCCGGGATAATACACCACTCTTTCCGACTCACCTATCCTGTTGGGATATTCCTCGAATGTAGGATAAGTGACACCCAGATTACCTTCAAGATTTTCCATCAGGCTCTTGATAAGCTCGGCTGCACCGTTGCCGACACAAATATATTCTTGCCGGACACCGAAATACTTACCTGCGAGCATCGAATTGACACCCATGCCGGAAGGATATTGACGAAGCAAAGTCTCGAAATTCGCCTTCATTTCATAGACCATCTTCTGAGTCGGAAAATACGGATTCACAAGATAACAGAAATCAAGCATTCCTGAATAGCGCCAATAACCACCAAAACTGTGCTGCATTTTTTTGAGGCGAAGGGAAGCGTCAGCAAAAATGGTCTCGGCTATCCGAAGATCCTGCACATCGTCAATCTCATACCATTTCCTATCAGCTATATCAACAGCCTTTATATCGCAGTTGTCAATCAGAGTCATCACTCGCAACACCTGCTCGTAGTATTCATTATTACCCATAGCCTTGATATATGCTTCAAGGAATGGCAGATAGCGCTTTGATGAAAATTCACGACTGAACTTATAAATGTTGACGGTCTTATAATAGCTGTCAGTATCGTCATATTCAAACGCAGACTTGGGTATGAAAGTGACGATATTGTCATTTGAATCCTTACATATCATAGTCCCGTCCATCCACGGCTGGTATTTGGCAACCAATGCAATATTTTGATATGGTGAATGTACAGCACAGTCGATTACACTGTCTTCAAAGATGAGATCCGATTCAAGAAGGAGTGTATCATCCTCCATAAGATAGTCTTTAGCAAGCCAAAGTGAGTATATATTGTTTGTCTTGTCATATATCGGATTTTCCACAAACTCAATATCCAAAGCAGGATAGGCAGTCCGTAGATAAGCCATCAGATTTGCGCGTTCGTATCCGACGACAATGACTATCCTTTTCAGGTCAAGCGCAGAAAGACGACGAATCACCCTGTCTATGAGTTTTTCGCCATTAACTTCAAGCATACATTTCGTATTACCTTTCGTCAACTCTCCGAGGCGACGCCCCATACCGGCTGCCAGAATTATTGTTTGCATATATTTAAAATAGACTTATCTAACGATTCTGATTTATGAAAGCTATATAAGTAAATATCATTTTATGGATTCATCGGGGTGAAGTCCGGCTGCCTTCAGAAAATCATCCAACGAGGAATATTTCGCTCTGTGTTCCTTTACATACCGGCCATAAGTCGGTCCTAAATATCTGCTGACAGGCAATTCTGTATAGGCATCGACTTCACTTCCATCGACAAAAAGAGGGAACTCCTCCCAAAAATCGGCAGCAACAGGCATCCGGCCAAAGCGTTCCTTTATGCTTCTGGCATAATCAAAGGCTTCTTCCTCCCGCTCTGCCAGACGTTTCTCATAATAATCCTCTACAGACATTATCACCTTAGCCGGAACTCCGGCCGCAATAGAATTCGAAGGTATCGATTTTGTGACCAGACTATTTGCACCTATGAAGCAATTATCGCCTATTGTTACATTTTTAAGTATCGTCACACCTTGTCCGAACGCCACATTATTACCGATAGTCACACGGCCGGAAGAATTGACCACCTCCTTTCCAAGATTACGGAAAACATGTGACACCCAATCATGAGTAAGAATCACGATACCCTTGTTGAAAAAGCAATTGTCGCCAATCGAAACGAGTGAGGGCCTTGTCAGATCTATTTCCGTAAAACGAGGATTCTGGAAATAGGTGTTATCACCTATCTTGACACCTTTCTGCCTTAAAAACGACACAAAAGTCTGTGAAGAACGCCTAACCCAAAAGTTTCGTATTTTATTCAAGGTTGCTTTAATCATCTTTATTTTTAATTTACATCGAGAGGGCCTCTATGATGATGTGTGACTACAAAGATAGCAATTCATTATTTCCCCAACAAGCATTTGGCCTAATAATCCTCGACATGAGCCTTTATTCTTTGAACCAGCTTCTAACTTTCGTCAGGAAATAGCTAAGCCAATAGCATCTGCCGACATGTAGGGTGAACGCTATACGTTGCATCGCTGAAAGTCGGTCCATAGGATATTCCTGCCGGATTTTTTTGATGTAATCAAGCTCAAGCGGACGCAAAAATATTTCCTTTTTTTGCCCATATGGGAGATTGGATTCAAAGGCGCGTAGATTCGAGCTTCTCATTTCGCCGATAACATATCCCATGACATACGTATCGACATCCTCATAGCCATATTGACGAAGCTTTCCGGCAAGAAATTCAGCAAAAACAGCAGCCCTCTCGACCCTATCGGCACGAGGGACTGACGAATGCGAACTGGGATTATGACGATAAAAATAAAATCTATTTGCAGTAAAAACGTTTTTTCCGCTATTTACGGCAAAATCAATATTAAATACAGCGTCTTCGCTGAACACTTCCCGCTCTGAAAGAAACCTGATTTTATTCTTTTCGATGACACTGCGCCGATAGAGAGTGCTACAACTGCTTGCTGTTGTTTCAGCCGAAAAACTCCTTTCGCCGGGAAGTGGGGAAATAATATCCAGAATCGGTTCAAGCGCGACCCGACCGACGGCGACTGCATAGTCATCGGAAGGTTTGACCGCGCGTGGAATCAGATTGTCATCATCAGAAAACCTTTTGAACAAAAAACGAACCTGATCGGCACTCTCCTTCTCGGCGACACCACAGGAATACTCAAGAGCGTTCAGTGCGAGGAAATCATCAGAATCAAGGAAACATACAAATTCGCCTTCTGCGATATCCAGCCCAGTGTTGCGAGCAAACCCCTGTCCGGCGTTATCTTTATGAATAACCTTGACACGAGAATCACGAATCGCATATTCGTCGCATATGGCCGGACATTCATCCGTCGATCCATCATCGACAAGTATCAACTCAATATCGTGAAGTGTCTGGGCAAGTATACTGTCTACGCAAGCGTTAATGTACTTACCAGTATTAAAAACAGGTATGATAACTGATACTTTTGGCATCTGTAGATAGTCTTTTTACAAATTCTGATAATCAACACTCAATGCCTTCCGTCTTACTCTTGACCGGCTCTTTTACTCCGACATAACCTCGAAGAACGATGTAGAAAATTATGAAACAGAAAGGGAAAAAGCGAAGGGCATCGTTATAAAACATCACCAACGACAGTATCAACGCGACATAAAGCTTTATATTATTTCCCAATAACAGCGGACTGCGAGGAATCAAGACCGAAACCATATTATACAGGAACCAGACAAAGCCCAGAAGTCCCATTTGTATAAAAATTATAAGAGCACCGACGATTGAACCCGAGAGAAGATATGTCCATCGCTCGGCGAACGGAGTATAGTCAAGCACCGAACCTCCTTTAAACTGTCCGAGACCTGCGCCCAACAACAATCCACCCTGAGAATCCATGACTGCATCAGGCATGACAAATAATTTTGTAAAACGTGGAATGTCAAGCATTCCGACATCCTCTTTATCGTATACATCATCTTGCAATGCCTCTACAAGTTCGAGGAGTTCTTCAGGATCTTCTCCGACCATATAGTCATTCATTGCTTCCTCAGAAAACACTCCTTCCACCACCTGACCGGTTATGACAAGATAGGAGTAGCCGGCAAACAGAAGAAAGAATACAATCAGAGGTATTGACACCATGATCTTGAATACAGTCTTCCACTCTATCGGAAGGAGCAAAAGAAAATATGCGAGCAAGAATATAAAGCTAATCTTTGTTTCATTGAGAAACGTAGGGTAAAGCAGTATGAAATACACCTTGTATTTACCCATATTTACCCAATAATTGCCGAATGTCCAGTATTTCGAGAGAAGATAAAATGATGTTATATAAATCAGAGTGGACACAATACCGGAATACCCGAAGCCCATCGTTCCTCCGCCATGATCGTTGGCTCCATAACGGATGAACTGCCATGTCAGACAGATTGCCTGCAAGACAAGAAAGATTTTTAGCTGTCGGTCGAATGACGACACGAATCTATCGCGATAATGCGACTTCAGAAGCATACGACAGATCGGGATTGCGAAAAGTATTCCAAAGAAATCGCGTGCTCCGTTTATTATGAAGACCGGCCCCAGACCATTGAGCACGGATGAAACTCCTCCAATCAGAACGAACGAGAAGAAAACAATGAGATCACGACGGTCGCGCAGCGAAAAAAGGCCAAGGATAAGAAATACGATATCACAAAACAGCATGACAAAGCTTCGCAAAGGAAGTAGCGGAGGGATGAATTCCTCCGCTACAAATCCGAAGCACAGCGCAATCCAGAGTGCGCCGAAAAACAGTCCGGTAAAAAGTCGGTATTTCTCAACCATCGGTCAGGGATTTGTTTTTTGCGAGATTTACTTTTTCGATGTTTTCGCAGCGTAGCCGTAGCCATATCCCTTCTTCGAGGATGTGCCGTTGACAACAACAGACAGCTTTTTCAAGCGCTTGTCAGTATAGATTTCCTCGACAAAACGCAGGTCGGAGAATGTGCTGTAATTGATACGTGTCACATAGATAGTGGCATCCGAGATGCGGTCAAGCGCAAACGTATCGCTGACCATTCCGACCGGAGCACTGTCGACAATGATATAATCATACATTGTGCGAAGTTTCGCAAACAGCTCATCCACCTTGCTTGATGCGAGAAGCTCAGCTGGATTCGGCGGTATAGGTCCGGCAACAATCACATCGCAGTTCTTAACACCGGGCATAGGCTGGATAATGGAATCAAGTGTCACATTGGATGCCGACAGATAGTTTGTCAGACCAAGCGGAGGATTGATGCCCAGATAGTTTGCCAGCTGCGGGTTGCGGATATCCATTCCGACGAGCAACACCCTCTTGCCTTCAAGAAGCGACAATGTGGCAGCGAGATTGAGAGAAATAAACGACTTGCCTTCGCCGGAACGAGTCGAGGTCATAAGCACAACCTTGTCGCCCTCACCACCAAGCATAAACTGGAGATTGGTACGCATGAGACGGAACAGTTCCGTAGCTGATGAAGTATCGGTGGGTGACACCACAAGGCTGCGGCCTGAGCGGTCGATACACATTTCACCAAGCACGGGAGCTGAAAGATGGCGCTGAACCTCTTCCTTGCTCTCAAACTTGCTGCGCAGGAGACGGTGGACATATATAATTGTGACCGGAAGCAGTATACCTAACAAAAATGCGATAAGAAGTATAACCTTTTTCGACATACCAAGAGGCTCGCTGAACGAGAAAGCATCGTCGATAATCAAGCCTTTCGGGACAGCATTGGCAAGGAGCATGGCATTCTCTTCCTGTTTCTGAAGAAGGAACAGATAGATCTGCTGCTTGATTTCCTGCTGGCGCTTCATGTTGATATATTCGCGCTCCTGCGTAGGGATATTGCTAAGCTTGCCCGTAATCTCATTTTTCTCCAGCATGAGTTTATTGAGATTGACAGTAGCGTTTTCAAGAGCCTTCTCGCTTGAAGTGAGAAGATTTGCCCTCATCAAGTCCATCTGCTTTGTCAGCTGACGGATTGCATAGCTGTTCTGCTTGGCATTCTGGCTAAGTTCAAGACGCTTGAACACTAAGGCGTTATATGAATTGATACCCCCTTGAACAGCACCGCTCGCTACAGTCGTAGGAATCAGGTCGGAGTAGTTTAAAGAATCGGCGAGGAATTCGCGTGTAAGCTTGAGAAGCTCGATTTCTTTCTCGACGTTGAAAAGGGCATTTTCAGTCTGACCCTTCTTTCCGGTCTGATAGGAAGCCTCGGCGTTGACATCTATGATACCGTTACGCTCCTTATACTGCTGTATCGCAGATTCCGACTCATTCAGGTCACTGGCCAACAACTGAATACGGTCTCTCAAGAAAGCTTCGGTTTTTTCACCCTGAAGATTCTTTTCGACAATGCCACGTTCGTTGTATTTCTCTATGATTTTATCGAGCACAGCCACTCCATATTCCACGTTCGGCGTATCGAATGTCAGACAGATGACATTGCTCTTCTTGCTGCCTCTGAACGCCCTTATCTCCGTGTCGAGTTCCTCTGCGGCAACACCATAGCCGGAAAAAGACACCGTGGTCTTCAATTCCTTACCTTTCACATAGTCAGGTGTGGTCAGCACGGTAAAGTCGCCATAGATGGTCTTGACCTGAGCCGGCAGCTTCACATCCTCTACATCGGCAATCACATCTCTCTTAACCTTTGCTTTTATATCGGCAAGACCGTTTTCATCGACCTTGATTTTAAATACTATGGTCGACATAAGAGTGTCGGCAATTCCGGGTGCGACCACATCGACAGGATACTCCGGGAAAGCCAGATGGCTCTTAAGGAAACCGTCGCGGACATAATGAAGTCTGTTTATACCAAGCTCTTTTGCAACGCTGCTGAACAGCGAGTGAGACGCGATGACGAAAACCTCATCTTCTACATATCCTTTTGACCCGAACAGGCTGCCCATTCCGCCAAGATCGGCCATAGGATTAGAATCATCCTGCTGGATGAGCACATGCGCCCTTATAGCCATGGGACGCTGATGAACCCTGCAATACAGGAATCCTATTCCTACGCATAATATCACAGATATAACAAACCAATACCATTTAGACAGATATGTCTTGATCAAGGCGTGAACGTCGATAAAATCCGACATATTGTTTTTAGCCATATTTTCCGGGAGCTACTTAATAAGTGTTTAAATGCCGAGTGATTGTGAGAAAGTTATTTTACAGCCAGTGCTATAACAAGCGACGCAATGACAGAAGCCGCGCTTACGACTGTCGAGATGACGGAAAGCTTGAACGCGTTGTCCTGATTGTATTTCGAGTTCGCCTGACGCACCTTGTTTGGTTCGACGTAGATATAATCGTTCTGCTGAAGGTAGTAGTAAGGAGACGTGAGGATGTCTGATGAATTCATGTCGATATGGACATATTCCTTTTTCCCGTTGTTCTCGCGGATAAGAAGCACATTCGAACGCTCGCCATACGGAGTCATGTCACCGGCGGCAGAAAGAGCATCAAGAATTGAGAACCGGTTACGTCTCACCTTCACCGGCCCGGGATTGTTGACTTCGCCCGCGACATTGACCTGAAAGTTTACAAGTTCGACAACAACAATAGGATTGTCGACATCTTTGCTGATTTTGGCTGTAAGCTCGGCCTGAAGCTGCTCGACAGTCATACCTGCCACATGAATGCGGCCAAGCTCCGGAAATTCGATATCTCCATTGCTCGTGACGACATAAGTCTGCGGAGTCGGGGTGATTGTCTGCCCGAAAAGTTCTCGGGTCGAGGGATTGGCCGTAGCAATGTTGTAGATGGCTGTTGCTTCGGGATTGGCCGAAGTCACTGCTATATAAAGTTCATCGTCGGGTTTTATCTCCGGCAAATAGTTATCAGCCGGCAATGTTCCCTCTTTTATAGTGGATATATCGGTAAAATAAGGTAAGACAGTTTTATTGCTACTGCACGATGCGAATGCGCCGGCCACAATAATGCTCAGGAATAATGATTTGGTTTTCATAAAGGAGTTTTTTCACAAAATTACAATGCCTGTGGCATTATAATAATTTAACGAAAACAGAGTGACAATATTATATATGGGCCATAATTCTTGCGTCCAATGCCCCTTCTATCTGCGGGAGCAACGGTTCAACGCCGTCGTTGACAATACTACGGACACACCGGTGAGGCGAATCAGGGATAAAACGATCCTGCGAGGCGATTCTCGACAAAACCTGACTACGGTCAAATCCATTACGGGCCATCACGCGCTCCACGCGCAAATCAAGCGGAGCGTCGACTTCCCATACCTCGTCGACCATCTTGTCGAGACCACTCTGATAGAGTATTGCCGTCTCCACAAAGCAGTCGACTTTTCCATTGCGCTCATACCATGAAGCCAGATCACGTCTGACAGCAGAATGAACTATGGCATTAAGTCTTTGAAGAGCTTCATAATCGCCGAAGACAACTTCACTCAGGAGGCGGCGATCTATGCGTCCGTCATCCGTAATGCACCCGGAATGAACTTTCACGGCAATATCCCGTTTGATTGAAGGATCTGTATCCATTATGACAGCAGCACGGCTGTCACAGTCATAAACAGGATAGCCCATAGCCATGACAATATGGCTTACAACGGTTTTACCACATCCGATTCCTCCGGATATTGCTGTTAACATAGGCTTAGATTTAATACACAACAAGAGACTTCGACAAATGCTTCGAGGTGACCGTCAGCCAAACGTAAGGCCACTCGTCCTACTTTGCATTTTCAATTATATATTCTACGCTGTCAGGCGAAAAGCTTACATTATGATATACGCCGGGAAGTGATGACAATGTGACCGGCAGTTTCTTTTTAGACGGCTTTGCGGCCTTGAAATCGACATAAGCTTTGACAGGATAGTCATCGTTATACGCGCTCATCGGGACGAGATAACTCATCTCTATTTTCGAAGGGAAAGTAATTAGATTAGACCCTTCCGGGATGTTCTCGACCTCAATGCCGACAGAACGCTTGCGCATAATCAGAGGCTCGATGGGCACTGTAACCGTCACGACATCCGGAATGATGCGCACACCGGCAATCGGCTTGACCTTCACCTCATAACGGGTCGTGTCCTTTAGTTCTGATTTGACGATTGGCTCTGTCGCGACAAATTTGAGCGAATGAGGAAGGTCGGTCACCGAATAGAGTGTCACCGAGTCGAAATCAGCCGTAATAGGTCCTGAAATTATATATTGCAGGTTCGGTCTGATATCAGCCTGAATCACAAGCTTCACCCTGACGCCCGGCTGTGTGGTGAAAGGCAGACGCAGTGAGTCGGGACGGCAGGAAACAATCTGCACCCCGTTTCCGAAATATTCCCTCATGCGCGAATCAAGTTTCTGATGGTTGACGATAAAAGCATTGCCTTCCACATTGTCGTGCCATTTAAGCTTTACAGGCGACATCTTTCCCCAAAGGAAACGCAAAAGCTGGGCATCCTTGCCCTTGACACTGACTCCGAACGAATGCGGCACTTGCCCCACTATAGTCACACTGTCAGGAATGTCCTGCAATTCCACGGGGACATCAAAATCGCGCTGCACCTCGGTGTCGAGCGACAAAAAGACCCAGAAGACAAAAGCTACCGCCACAAAAAGGAGATAGAGCAAGACGTTTTGGCCGCGGCTCGATTTAAGAGCCGCGGTCACTTTCGTCTGTATTTTCCGAGCCTTCTCGTTCATCGGAGAAGCCGATTATTTGTTTTCCTTCTCGGCGGCATCACGCGCAGCCTGCTGGGCTGAAGGATAAACAGATCCTTTGTCAACGGTGATACGTACATCCTTGGCAATTTCAATCGAGAACGTAGTGTCATCAATACTCTTTATCTTGCCATAGATACCTCCGGCAGTCACGACCGGGTCATTGACACGAAGACCTTCACGGAACTTCTTGATTTCGTTCTGACGCTTCTGCTGCGGACGGATCATCATGAAATAGAAGACTGCGATGAGTGCTACAATCATG
>OLOD01001847.1_pt1 | contig 12116 bp, 9 predicted proteins | sample 1671921 | NCBI WGS metagenome assembly OLOD01 (sample SAMEA3136626, study PRJEB25190) | human gut metagenome | biome: human gut; feature: human-associated habitat; material: faeces | place: Austria | collected 2013
CGAGAGTCTTAGTCGAAGTTAGGGATTAGTTCAAAGTTCCCCTGCCCACGTTGCACGAATGTTCCATCAGGAACCTGCCGCGTCACTTTTTGCATCTTATTTGCCTGAATGTTCCATCCGGGATCTGGCGCGTCCTTTTTTGCAATCTCACTTACACATTACAAAACTGGCTCTGATACAGCTGTGCATAGAACCCTTTCTTCTCCAGCAGTTCCTCATGCTTGCCGGTCTCCAGAATATGTCCGTCCTTCATAACCAGAATCACATCCGATTCCTTAATGGTAGACAGCCGGTGTGCCACCACAAAACTCGTCCGTCCCTCCATCAGTTTCTGGAATGCTTTCTGGATACGGATCTCTGTCATCGTATCGATGGAAGATGTCGCCTCGTCCAGAATCAGTACCGGCGGTTTTAGTAACATCAGTCTGGCGATACAAAGCAGCTGTTTCTGTCCCTGGGACAGGCTTCCGCCGTCCTCACCCATCACCGTGTCATATCCTTTCGGAAGACGTTTGATAAAACTGTGGGCATGAGCCTGTTTTGCTGCTTCGATCACTTCCTCCCTTGTGGCATCCGGTTTTCCGTAAGAGATATTATCCCGGATCGTACCCGTTTTCAGCCAGGTTTCCTGAAGCACCATTCCGTAACTGGAACGGAGACTTTCCCAGGTCAGATCCTGAATCGGTACTCCATCCAGTGTGATCTTTCCTTTATTTACATCATAAAAACGCATCAGCAGATTGATTACTGTCGTCTTACCACATCCGGTCGGACCTACAATTGCCACCCGCTGTCCCGGTTTTACTTCCAGATTCATATGTTCGATCAGTGGCACCTCACTGGTGTACGAAAAGCTTACATCCTCAAATCTCACGCGGCCCTCCACCTGATTCAGCGTCTTAGCATCTGCCGCATTCTCCGGTACCGGTTCTTCGTCCAGAAAATGAAAGATTCTTCCCGCACATGCCAGCGCGTTCTGAAGTTCTGTCACCACGCCGGAGATCTCGTTAAACGGCTTGGTATACTGATTGGCATAATTCAGAAAACTACTCAGCTGACCAACGGTAATTCTTCCCTGGATCGCGGAAAATGCACCGAAAATACCAACGCCCGTATACACCAGTCCGTTGACAAAGCGGGTGGAAGGATTAGTAATGGAAGAGAAGAAGGTCGCTTTCAGGCTGCAGGACTGCAGTCTCTGGTTAATATCATCAAACTGTTCCTCCGCCTCTTTTTCATAGGCAAATGCTTTAACCACTTTCTGGTTTCCCACCATTTCTTCTACCAGAGAAGTCATCTCTGCTCTCGTCTCAGACTGCAGACGGAACATGGTAAATGTACGTTTTGCGATAAAATTTGCCACGAAAAAAGATAACGGCGTGATCAATACCACGATCAGCGTGATTCTTCCATCGATGGATATCATAAATCCCAGTGTTCCGAGAATCGTCATCACACCGGAAAACAGCTGGGTAAATCCCATTAAAAGACCGTCGGAAAACTGATCCACATCTGTGGAAATTCTGCTGATCGCATCACCCGGCTGGTGCGCGTCCATATAACGGAGCGGAAGAATTTCCATATGGGCAAATACCCGTCTGCGGATATCATCTACGATCTTGTATGTCATTTTATTGGTCAGAAGACTCATCACCCACTGAGATATCGCAGAGATTGCAGTCACCACTGCCAGCTGGAGCAGCACCAGTTTCAGATCCGGGAAGCTTACCGGCCCCTTCTCTATCATACAGTCCACACCTTTACCAATCAGGATGGGCGAATATAGGGTAGCTGCTACTGTGACTGCCGCCAGTACCAGAATACTGACCACCAGATACGTGTACGGGCGAATCAGCTGTAGGACACGGTTTATGGTCTTTTTGTTTTTCATAACTGTGCCACCTCCTGACTGGAAAACTGTGACATACAGATCTCCTTATATACGTTACAATTCTTCAATAATTCCTCATGAGTTCCTTTCCCCACAAGTTTTCCGTCATCCAGCACCAGAATCTGATCTGCATTTTTGACGGTTGCCGCACGCTGGGATACCAGGAATACCGTTGCATTTCCGGTACTTTCTTTAATGGATCTTCGCAGAGCCGCATCCGTTGCAAAGTCCAATGCGGAAGCACTGTCGTCAAGAATCAGAATCTCCGGTTCCCCGACCAGTGCCCGTGCAATGGTCAGCCGCTGTCTTTGTCCTCCGGAAAAGTTTCTTCCACCGGTTTCTACTTTTTCATCCAGCCCTTTCTGTTTCTTCTTCACCACTTCTTCCGCCTGCGCGATCTGCAGGGCTTTCCACAGTTCGCTCTCTTTCGCATCTTTTTTACGCCACTGAAGATTACTTCGGATGGTTCCCAGGAACAGAACTGCTTTCTGTGGAACCACACCAATCTTCTCACGCAGATGCCGGAAAGTATAAGCTTTCACATCCTGACCGTCTACCGTAACCGAACCTTTTGTAGCGTCGTAGAACCGTGGAATCAGGTTAACCAGTGTGGACTTTCCGGATCCGGTACCGCCGATGATTCCAACCGTTTCTCCCGGCATTGCCGAAAAACTGATATCTGTCAGAGAAGCTTCCTGCGCCCCACCATAAGTAAAAGTCACATGGTCAAACACGACTCTCGGTTTCCCGCTTTCCTGCGTATTTTTTTCTTCAGCGCCCTCTTTCATGGAACTGTTTACCCGGAAAACTTCATTAATACGTATCGCACAAGCCAGTGCTCTTGTTACAGCAACAATCAGGTTCGCCAGTGCAACCAGCGCCAGCAGAATCTGATTCATATAATTGACCAGCGCCACAATCTGTCCCTGGGATACGCTGCCGATCTGTACCTGCCAGCCGCCAAACCACAGGATACACAGGATCGCGATATTGACCATCACATAGGTGATCGGGTTCATCAGTGCAGAAATCTTACCGGCATACAGCTGTGTATTTTTCAGGCTGCCGCTGATTTCATCAAACTGTTCCGTCTCATCTTTTTCTCTGGAAAATGCACGTACCACTCTGGCACCTACATAATTTTCTCTCGTATGAAGCACGATCTGATCCAAAATACTCTGTACTTTTTTATAGATCGGTACAGTGATACGCATGATCAGATAAATTGCCAGTCCGATTAACGGTACTGCAATCAGGAAAATGATCGTCAGTTTTGCGCTGATAGTAAAAGCCATCACAACTGCTCCGATGACGATGAACGGAGAACGCAGGAACAGACGGAGCATCATATTGACACCGGTCTGCGCCTGGTTGATATCACTGGTCATACGGGTGATCAGTGTCGGCGTTCCGATCTGATCCAGTTCGTTATAGCTCAGGCTGTTGATGTGTCCAAACAGTGCCTTTCTCAGTGCCGTTCCAAATCCCATCGCCGCCTTTGCAGCAAAATACTGCGCCGTCAGGGAACACACCAGTCCCAGCACGCCCAGTGCGATCATCAGCGCGCACATTCTCCAGATATACGGCTTGTCGCCATTCTGGATACCGACATCGATGATGTTTGCCATAACAATCGGAACCAGCAATTCAAAACTGGCTTCCAGCATTTTAAACAGCGGTGCAATAATCGACTCTTTTTTATACGCTTTCAGATACTGAAGCATCTGTTTCATCTTCGTTTTCCTCCTGCTCTTCTTCGATTTTCGGAGGAACAAGCATTCTCTGGAAAGTATCTGTCAGCCAGCGCAGTCGTCCGATGATATCCTCACGGAACTCGCCCGGAAGCATCCTCCATTTCCAGTTTTCCCCCAGTGTGGATGGATGATTCATTCTTCCTTCGCTGCCACAGCACAACAGATCCCACATCGGAATCACTGCCAGATCGGCAACGCTGGCTTCTGCCGCCCGGATAAAATCCCACGGGATGTCCTCCCACGGGCGGTCATAATTATTCAGATATGCTTTGGAGTACTCTCTCGCCCAGTCGTTCATGCCATAATACCATGCCTTTGTCGTATCGTTGTCGTGAGTTCCTGTATATACGACGCAGTTTTTCTTATAGCGATGCGGCAGATAAAAGTTTGTATTACCGGAATCAAAAGCAAATTGCAGGACTTTCATCCCCGGATATCCTGTCTCGTCCATCAGATCAAAAACTTTCTCATCCAAAGTTCCAAGATCTTCCGCGATCACATCCATATCTCCCAGTGCTTTTTCCATCGCCCGGAACAGATCGATGCCAGGACCTTCCTTCCATTCTCCTTCCAATGCATTTTCTGCGTCCGCCGGAATCGCATAATACTCTGCAAATCCACGAAAATGATCAATGCGCACGGTATCGTATAATACAAGACTTCTCTTCATACGCTGAATCCACCATTTGTATCCGGTTTTTTTCTGTGTTTTCCAGTCATACAACGGATTGCCCCACATCTGGCCGTCCGCTGAAAATGCATCCGGGGGACAGCCTGCAATAGCACTTGGCACACCATTCTCGTCCATCTGGAACATCATCGGATTCGCCCATGCATCCGCACTGTCAATAGCCACATAGATTGGAAGATCTCCGATAATGGTGATTCCCTTCTTATTAGCATATGCTTTCAGTTTGTTCCACTGACAGTCAAACTCATATTCCAGAAACTGGTAGTATTCCATCTCTTTTTCCAGCTCTTTTTTCTTATTCTGCACTTCTTTGGAATCACTTTTTCGCAGTTCTTCCGGCCAGGTTGTCCACAGTGCACCGTTCTGGCTGTCCTTGATAGCACGGAACAGACAGTACGGTTCCAGCCATTCCTGCTCTTTTTTACAGAAAGCATAAAATTTATCATCTGCATCAAAACGCCCGTACGCTTTTCTCAAAATCTCATTTTTTGAAAAGTAGATTCTTTCATAATCTACAAATCTCGGATCCCCTCCCCACTGCAGCTGTTCACATTCTTCTTTAAAAAGGAGACCTTCTTCCACCAGCATATCCAGATCGATAAAGTACGGATTACCTGCGAATGTGGAAAACGGCTGATACGGAGAATCTCCATATCCGGTAGGTCCTAATGGAAGAACCTGCCATTTTGACTGGCCTGCACGCTCCAGGCAGTCCACAAATTCATATGCCTCTTTCGAAAAGCAACCGATCCCATATCTGGACGGCAAAGAAGAAACAGGCATCAACACACCACTTGCTCTCATTTGTATACCCTCCCTGTGTATTCTCTTACTAACATTAGCACATCACTTCTTTCTTTTCAAGCAATCCCATAATTTTGCCTGTTTTTCTAACAATTAAAAAAATTTAATTTTTTTCAAAAAAAGTGTTGACATTTGACTAACTCTCCCTTATAATAGGCTTTGTTGTGAGGGACAACCGAACACCACAAACAAAAATGTGCGTTTAGCTCAGCTGGATAGAGCGTTTGGCTACGGACCAAAAGGCCGGGGGTTCGAATCCTCTAACGCACGCTAATAAAAATAAGACAGTGCAAATGCACTGTCTTATTTTTTGTTCAAGTCCGGGTCGGACTCGAACGGGTTCGATCTACGCTTCGCTCCGGTCGTTGCTAAACGCGTGCCACTGGCACGCAGCAACCTCTAACGCACGTAAAACCGCTAGAAATCAAGGCTTCTAGCGGTTATTTTTTTACTTGACAAGGCTACTTGACCCTTTGGTTAGTTCCGATGGCATAGCCCCGGGAGTAATCATTAAGGAGAAGAAATTTTACATTGAATGTAATTGAGTAAAGCTCTGTCATTCCGATTGTCTTCAGAAATTGTAATGATTTCAACCTTTGGGTGATTTACAATTTCAGGCCAGAAAGATTCTGCAGGTTCCTGTAATACCCCTAAAATGGGAGTCTGCCCATCCAAAAGGTTTAAGATTTTTTTACGAAATAAAGTAGCGTCTGCTTCATGTGGACCAAGTTCATCCATAACAATTAAAGAGCAGTCAGAACACATGGAAAGAATATTGCATCCAAGAAGATCAAAGGTATCGGCAGTGTGTTCATCTGTTTTTCCGCATAAAAACAAAAGATTAGATTCGTTTGGGAATTCCTTCTCTTTTAGATGGTACATATGAACTGAATACTGATTCTTTAGATAGTCTTTTGTGCGGACAGTCAGGAATCCATCAGCGGTTTTCTTATAATCATCCAATATCTTTTGGGTCAATGTAGATTTTCCAATGTGTTTTTTACCAGTTAAAAATATATGTTGAGTCATAGTAAAGTCCCATTTCATTTTATTTTATAATAGTTCCATAATTGTAACCCACGTATCATTTCTCATGAACTGTTTTGGCTGAGCTGTTTACCGGTAAACAGATAGTTCGTTCACGGCCATAGCGGTCGTGTGTAGTTATCACATCCATTTCAATATCGTAAACAGATTGTAAGGTTTCAGATGTAATGATTTCTTTGGGAGAGCCAAATCCCATAACCTTTCCGGATTTCATGAGAAGAACTTTGTTTCCCACGGAAAAGGGATGCTCAGGACTATGTGTTGACATAATAATGCAATATCCCTGGTTGGCCAGCCCTGAAATTACTTCCATGAGAAGCTGATGATTTGCATAATCCAGATTGGCGGCTGGCTCGTCCATGATGAAGATTTTTGCAGACTGACAGATTGCACGGGCAATTAAAACCAATTGCCTTTGTCCTCCGCTTAAGGAAGTATATTTCCTGTTGGCAAGAGGCAGGGCATTTACTTTCTCCAAGGCAGCAAAAGCTGCTTCCTGATCAGGCTCTTTTGGGGTTTCAAATGCGGAGAAATGAGAAGCACGCCCCATAATTACTATATCAAGAACTGTATAGGCAAATACAGGGGAATGATATTGGGGAATATATGCAATCATATTTGCCAGTGTTTTGGTTGTAAAGTCACTAATATTTTTTCCGGCTATCTTTATTTTTCCATTAGAAACAGGAAGGGAACCTAATATCATGCGGAACAGAGTGGTCTTTCCGCAACCATTAGGACCAAGCAGACAAAGCACATCACCATAGTCTGCGCTGCAGCTGATACCTTTTAAAATATCACCATTGCCGTAACCGCCAAAAACATTTTCAATTTCCAGAAGCATATAATTACGCGCGCTCCTTTCGTTTGATGATAAGATAGATAAAGAAGGGGGCGCCCATGATACTTGTGACAACGCCAAGTGGAAGTTCCATGGACAAAAGGGAACGGGAAATATCATCAACAAGTATCAGATATCCGCCGCCAAGGATCGCACTTGCAGGTATCAGCCTTCTGTAATCAACGCCAACCAGTGCACGTGCCAGATGGGGGATCATCAGCCCGACCCATCCGATCAATCCTCCAAGACAGACAGCAGCGGCGCTGAGTAATGTGGAAGCGACTATAAAAATCAGACGATATTTACGCACATTGATTCCTAAACTTTTGGCTTCTTCTTCATCCAAAGTCAGCAGATTGATCTGCCATCGAAAAATAAAAATCAGACTTAATCCAATGATCATTGGAAGAACACTCCAGGAAAAGGATTTGGTTGTGGTTTTGGTTAAGCTGCCCATAAGCCAGAAAGTAATTTGTTGGAGAACATCATTAGGGTCTGCCACATATTTGATCATTGTGACACCGGCATTGCAGAGTGACATGATCATAGTTCCGGTCAGAACAAGACTGAGAGTCTGGGAATGTGCGGATTTTCGGCTGATAAGATAGGATGCGGCTACTGCGGCTACACCACCTGCAAAAGCAGAAAGTTGAATCATCCAGTTGGAAGCTCCGTTTAAAATTGCAAAAGCAGCTCCGAGACTTGCACCGGAAGAAACTCCAAGGATATCCGGAGATACCAGTGGATTGCGAAACATTCCCTGATAGGTTGCACCTGCTACCGAGAGGGAAGCACCAATAAATAAAGCAGACAGAATACGGGGCAGACGGATATTCCAGAATATGGTAACTGCCTGGGGTAAAATATCTCCTTTAAAACCAAATTTTGATAAAAATGCATTTAGTACCTGCACTGGTGTAAGCGGATAATATCCCACCCAGAATGAGAGTACTATAATGATAAACAAAAGTACCAGCATAACCGCCAACAGCAGAACATATCGTTTTTGCCGGGCAGTAGCTACTTTTTTTTCATTAGCTGTCAGATTCATAATCATTCATCCTTGTAACTTGACTGATCAAATTTACGGTGTTATACTCAGAAAAACCGAATTGTTTTTAAAAACTATTCGCATATACATTATAATACTTAAAAATTGTATAGTCAATTTCAATAAGCGTCAATTATGAGTAATGCGGAGAAAAGAAAGGAGAAAGTTTATGAAAAAGCACAGACAACTTTTGGCTCTGCTTATATGTCTGGTGATGTCAGTCAGTCTTTTAACAGGATATTCTGAAACGAAGGCTGCTACTGAAGAGCAGGCGCAGAGTGGGGAGCAGGATGCCACGCAGGAAACTGCTGAAACCCGTGAGATCACAGACATGGCAGGAAGAAAAGTAACGGTCCCTGCAGCAGAAAATATTGAATCTGTTTTTTCAGCAGGTCCGGTAGCTGCAATTTTTCTGTATATGGTTGCACCGGATAAGCTTCTTGGGTGGAATTATGAACTGAATGATGTTGAGAAATCTATTATTCTGGACAAATATCAGGATCTTCCTAATTTTGGAATGGGTGATGCTGTCAATTATGAAGCAGTAATTGCTGCCAATCCTACAATTGCTATTAATAGTGGAAAGATTAATGATACAATGGTTTCTGATTGCGATGCGTTATCAGAAAGCCTTGGAATTCCGGTTGTTGCAGTAGACAATGAGCTTAATAATTCTGCGGAAGCTTTTCGTTTTATGGGCGAACTTCTTGGCGTAGAAGATCATGCAGAAGAGCTTGCTCAGTATGCGGAGCAGGTATTTACTGATATTAATGCACTTTCAGATATTCCAGAAGAAAAGAAAGTCAGTGTATACTTCGGTAATGGAGAGGATTCACTGGAAACTGCACCCAGGGGATCCCAGCATGCACAGATCCTTGATGCCATCAATGCAGTCAATGTTGCAGATCTGGAATTGGGAGATGGATCTCGTGTTCAGATTTCAGCAGAACAGCTTCTTGCATGGGATCCGGATGTGATTGTTGTAAATGGTGAACCAAAGGCAGATAAAAGCGGAAATTCTGCAGCAGAAGATATCCTGAGCAATCCTGATTATGCTTCACTAAAAGCAGTACAGGACCAAAAGGTTTATGGAACTCCTAATGCACCGTTTAGCTGGGTGGATCGTCCGGCAGGACCAAATCGTCTGATCGGTATGCGATGGTTCTCAGCATTGATTTATCCGGAATATATTAAATGTGATATCAATGAAGAAATACATAAATTTTTCGATCTTTTTTATCATGTTGATCTGTCCGATGAACAGTTGGAAAATGTTCTGAAAGGAACTTTATAAAGGTTAGGCATGGACGTGGAAAAGGGCTATACAATAAATAAATGAAAAAGAAACGCTGGTTCCGGTAAATACCGGTTCCGGCGTTTCTTTTTATAATTTTCGGATCATTGCGCTTCCATGCAGATCGCATACAGGATCTGCAAACAGATGGTTTTTCAGACAGAATTCCCCGACCGCTTTTCGACATCCGGAAAACTGTGTACTGTACACATCGTGGATCAGGAGAACTCCTCCGGTGGCCAGGCGTTCATAGAACAGAGGAAGTGCGGCTGCAGTTGGAGCATAGAGATCTGCGTCCAGAGATACAAAACAAAAAGTTTCATCTGTGACATCGGAAAAGGTATCCGGAAACCATCCTTTGTGGATCACAGTACGTGTAGGATCAGGCATAACATGAAGAACAGAGTCAATATCAGTAGAAGAAAAATCACCTGTTTTGGCACGGGACAGATTACCGGAGGCTTCTATTGTGATATCCTTTTCTGAAAAGCCCTCAAAAGTATCAAAAAGATGGATTTTTCGGTCTGGAAAGGCTGCACTGATCAGGGAAGAAAATTCACCTCGAAAAACACCTAGTTCTGCAACATTTCCCGGAATATCCAATTGATAGATCTGCTCAGATAAAAGACGCATAACAGCAACCCGTGCGTCAAACATGCGAAGGACGGAGGGATCACGAAAAGGTCCGTGATAACCTAAGTTTTCCATCTGCTTTATCATAGAATTGCGCCGTTCTTCATCCAGAACTCCCAGGATGACCAGATCCGGGAGAAGTGCTGCTGCAGTATCCGGAGAACAGACTGGAATATTTCCAATATATGATCCGTGTTTATGGGGGTCATTATCAGCAAAGCACAGGAGCTGACAGGGACTGCTGAGAAGTCTTGCGGTCATTTGTCCAATTTGTCCGGCACCAAATATTACAGTTTTATATACTGATTTTGCCATCATTTTGATGTAGCCTTTCTGTCAGCGCGAACCTGGATCATCTGTCCTGTGATGGAGATGGCGATTTCAGCCGGTGTTTCTGCTTTGATCTCCAGTCCTATAGGTGAGATGATATGGTTTAAATCTTGTTCATTAATGTTGTATTCTTCAATCAGACGGTGAAATACAGCAGCTTTTTTTGCACGGCTTCCAATGACGCCTATATAACATGCAGGTGTAGCGAGAAGCTGTGCCTGTACAATGGTATCATAGGAATGTCCACGTGTCATGACGCAGCAATAATCAGCAGCTGTAATAGAAACATACTGGTCCAGATGGTTGAAATCACAAAGTATTGTTTCAACTGCTCCTGGGAAAAGAGCAGGATTTGTAAATTCCGGCCGGTCATCCAGGACAACACAGCGAAAATCAACGCTTGCAAGGATTGGGACAAGCTTTTGTGAGACATGTCCGCCGCCGAATACATAGACAGTTCCTGAGGTTCCAATCTGTTCAGAAAACAGATCATAATCTTCACTGTGATATCGGTGTGGCTTTGTAGACAAAGAAGATAATACAGAAGAAGGAACATTGGCAGTTCCGATGAGACCGCATGCAGGACTGTAGAGGCTCACACCGGAGGTGGTGAGAAGATCGCAGATCAGCCAGAAATCTTTTCGCTCTTCATAGAATTTTTCAGCAGTTTCCGTGATTTCCATAATAATCGGATCGTTATGATCAAGATACTGGAAAAAGGCCGTAACATCACCACCACAGATCATACCAATATTTTCAACATCTTTATGATTCAGCCGGAATTCATGCTCGCAGGATTCCTTTTTTTCAAGAATATCCAATGCCATACATTCAGCACGATATTCTACAGCTCCACCTCCGATGGTTCCGGAAATTCTGCCGTTTTTTCCGACCAGCATGCGGGAACCGGCACCTCTTGGTGTAGACCCTGAGGATGCTGTAACGGAAACAAGTACAAGATCGTTTCCCTCCAGGAATTGTTGTTTTATTGTCTGAAATAATGTTCTCATATAATAAAATACCTCCTAACTAAATTAAGTGATTTTTCTGCTCCAGTTGTGTACGTCTGCCCGCCTGAACTAAAGCGTGATATGGCAGAGTGATTGTATCATGTCCTGCAGTTTGCGGGCTTGTTCTAACTGCTGCTCATGAGCTTTGCGAGCTTCCGGACTTTTGCATTTACTCATGCTGTCGGCAAATCTTTTTTCTATGGTTACACGCTGTGTTTCCTGAATCAGTTTATCAGCCAGAAATACAATAGCTGCTTCATCCAGCGTGGCTTCCAACAGACCATGGTGCTGTGAAATGATCTGGCTGATCTCAGGATAACCTAACTGTAAGAAAAGTTCACCGCCTGTTTTCGCGTGATGCCTCTGAAGTCTGGCAATATCATGCAGAAGTGCACCGGAGCGAACAAGCTTCTGGTCAAAGATATAACCATTGGATTCCAGCATATTGCATAAACAACAGGCAAGTTCAGTAACAGCATCACTGTGAGCTTGTACATGACGGGGCAGAGAAACAGCATTGCGAAGCCTGAGACATAGTCCGTCATTTAATTCAGGATGAGGCAGTATATAACTGGGATCAGAGAAAGAAATATTATTTTTTTCATTCACTTCCAGATGATAGTAAGAGCCGCAGGGCAGACGAAACCGCTGCCTGCTGTACATATCAGAATGTAATGCATGTAAATAAGAAGAGATTACATCTGTATGAGTTACCACTGCAATATCACCTTCAGAAGCGCAAAGAATCTTATGAACTGCCTGCGAAAAGC
>OLOD01001849.1_pt1 | contig 12108 bp, 11 predicted proteins | sample 1671921 | NCBI WGS metagenome assembly OLOD01 (sample SAMEA3136626, study PRJEB25190) | human gut metagenome | biome: human gut; feature: human-associated habitat; material: faeces | place: Austria | collected 2013
GCCGGCCCGCTGTGGGTGGAATGGGAATTGCACAAAAAAGCGAAGCCCCGCAAGAAAAAGGCCTGAATAGGGAATACCAAGCGGACGTATCTTGGATGCGTCCGCTTTTTGCTTGCAAAAAGGCCGGGACTGTGCCATAATAAGAGCAATCAAGCGAGGTGTTTTGACCATGCAGTGCGGAATATCCACTTCCTGCTTTTACCCGCAGGAAACAGCAGAGGCGCTGTCCGCACTGCGCGGCGCAGGCGTGGAAACGGTGGAGATTTTTCTCAACACATTCAGTGAACTGGAGCTTTCTTATACGGAGCGCCTGCGGTCGGTCCTTCAGGATGCGGGCATGCGCGCCGCCGCTCTGCACCCCTTTACGTCGGGGATGGAAACATTTTTCTTCGCTTCTGAATACGGCGGCAGGTTGGAGGACGGCCTGCGTATCTATCGGCGTTATTTTGAGGTATGCCGTGTGTTGGGAATCCCACGCGTGGTGTTCCACGGCGATTACAGGCAGACGCCGTTTCCGTTTCAAAGGCATTGCGAAAATTATCTGCTGCTGCGCAGGACAGCGCCATCCATTTTTTCATTTTCATACACTTTTCCTCCTTTTCTTTTTATGCAGTCCCGTCTTTTTCGTCTGCCCGGAACTGTTCACTGATAGCTTCATTTTAGCCAGATTTCCATTTTCAGACAAGGCAATTATTCTTCTTTAGCTTCTATCAAGCCGATATTTTTTGCTCTGCGTTCCACATAGCAGCATATTTTCCGCCTTTCGCAAGCAATTCCTCGTGGGTTCCAGATTCAGCAATCCTGCCATCACCCATTACAAGAATTTGATCAGCGTTTTTGACAATGGAAAGGGTATGAGCAATCATTACCACTGTCTTTTTCTCTTTTAATAGATTAGCGATGGCCTGCTTTACGGCAAGCTCATTTTCAATGTCAAGAGATGCTGTTGCTTCATCCAAGAGCAGGATGGGGCTATTTTTCAGTATAGCGCGGGCTATTGAAATTCGCTGACGCTCACCGCCAGAGAGAAGATTTCCATTCTCGCCAGTCGGCGTATCGTATCCCTTTTCCATCTTACGGATGAAGCTGTCACAGTTAGCCTCCCGGCAGGCAGCCTCGATTTCCGTGTCCGTAGCATTAGGGCGAGCGTGTCGGATATTATCCCGGATGGTATCGTCAAAAAGAAATATGTCCTGGTCTACCATAGAAACTTGCTCCAGTACACGCTCTGCGGCAACATGGTTAATGGGTTTACCGCCAATAGAAATCGTCCCGCCCGTTGCTTCATAATATTTTGCAATCAGGTTCAAAATAGTAGATTTGCCGGAGCCAGAGTCTCCGATAATGGCCGTGAGCTTTTGATCTGGCACCGTAAAGGTGGCGTGTTTTAGTACAGGTTCACCGGGAACATACTCAAAATCTATATTGTCAAATGTGATTTCATGGGTAGCTGTGTGAAGCGGCTCCATGCTACCAGTTTCCTCTGGCTCATTCATTACACCCGAGATTTTGTTTTTTGAGATCATCAGGTTCTTATAACTAGTGAGGTCTACAAAAATCGAGTTAGCCAGCTTTGCACAGAACAGGGGCAGCATACAAATCAAAAGGTAGTCCACCGTGTTCAGTGTCCCTGCGACCCAGGGGGCATAGGACAGCAAGATAACCAGCGGGCAGGACAGCCAACTCAAGATACCAAAGCCCGCACCAATAGGAAGCACTTTTGCCTCGTATACAAAGCTAATCCGGCAAAACTCCCGCATGGCGTTGATAACAGTTTTGTTCTTCATACCGCCCACACCATAGGCTCGAAAAGTCTGAATACCAGAAACATACTCAACAATGCTACTGACGTTCTCCGCACAAATATCGTTCTTTTCTTTTCCGTATTTCCGTACCATGCGGAAAGAAAGCCATAGGCTGGGGATTAAAAGAAGGTCGGCTATCAGCAGGATAATTCCAGCCGGAACATAGAGCGTCATAACAAAGACAATCAACATCAATGACAGGGTAAAATTCTTTGCCAAATCTCCGACTTTATGGGTCAGGATTTTTTCGTAGTTGTTTACGTCGCTTGTAATGGTATTGATATAATCGCCAGTGTGCCCCTGCGAAAATCGGGACAGTGGGATGCGCTTTAAATGGTCGCCCATAAAAAGCCGAATATTTTTGCTGACCTCTGCACCGCCAATCTGCGCTTTGGTATAACCGTAGCTGTAAATCAGGATACGAAGAAGAAAAACCACTGCAATTATACTGGTCAGAGCCAGAACACGGTTCATGTCAAATTGGCCCGACCACAAAAACTGCATAACAGAGTAAAGCAGCATAAACAGGCTGCCGGAAAGAAGTCCTTCCAGAACGGTTCCGCCGACACCAATATAGAAATTGTGGTTCTTTTTCAATACATCATGCTCATTCATGCTGCTCGCCTCCCTCCAACTGATAAGTGATATTCCGGGCTGTTTCGTAGTCTTTCCACGCATTTCGATAGTAGGCGTTGTTCTTCCGAACTTCCTCATGGGTGCCAACGCTGGTAATTGTATGATTTTCCACCACAGCCACCCGGTTGCACATTTTCAAAGCACTCAAACGGTGTGCTACTACAATGACTGTTTTGCCTTTGCACAGATTTTGAATAGCTTTATCAATCTCCATCTGATTTTCCGGGTCAGAGGCACTTGTGGCCTCGTCCAAAATTAAGATAGGTGCATTTTTCAGAATTGCACGGGCAATCGCAATCCGCTGTTTTTCTCCGCCAGAAAAGCGTGAGCCGAAACTGCCCACTTTTGTGTCATATCCATCCGGCAGGGACATGATAAAGTCATCAATCTGTGCCTCTTTTGCAGCAGCCCGCACTTCTTCCAGAGTAGCGTTACTACCCATGCGGATATTTTCCAGCACACTGTCACGGGTGAGGAAAGTCTTTTGAAATACGATGGCTATATTTTTCAGAATGGTATCGTAGTCAAGCTCCTTGACATTTTTGCCGCCAATCAGCACTTCGCCTTCCTGCACATCATAGAACCGGGAAATCAGTTCAATCACAGTGCTTTTACCGGCACCAGATCTGCCCACAAGAGCCATGCGCTCGCCATCACTGATTTTGAGATTGACACCATGCAGCACATCGGTTTTTCCGTTATAAGAAAATCGAACATTCCGAAGCTCAATATCATGGTTTTTGGGGAAATCTGTTCCACCCTCATAAATCGGAATATCCAGTATCTCTTTGGTTTTGGTGATAGCGTTTAGTACATTTGCAAAGTTTGTTCCCAATTCCTGCAAAGGCCGGATTTCGGTTAAATACATAGAACCGACATACAAAAATAGCAAGAGCGTACCGGCTGCCAGTGAACCTTTCAGAAAAAACATCCCGCCTATCGGAACCATCAGCAACATTCCACATTCAATGATAACGACAAACGCTGCATACGGAGGCCCCATACGCCGGGAAGTCTCATTCCACATGGCGTTTTCCTCCTGGATTGCGCCAGATAATTTCTGAAATGACTTACTCCCCATGTTATAGGCTTTAATCAGTTTCATTCCGCTGATGTATTCAATCATAACGGAGTTCAGTGCAGTAATAGATTGGTTGGCTCGTTCCATCAGGTCATCTGTATTGCGGAACATTATCCCCATTACTACCACGGCCAGAACCAGAGGAACAAGGGAAATCAACGCCAATGGAATATTAACGGTCATCAAATAAATAAAGATGACTACCGGCCCAACCATATAGCATACAAGATCGGGAAGATTATGTGCCAGAAATAGCTCCAGCTTTTCAATATCTTCATTCAGAACTGTTTTTATATCTCCTGTGCGCCGTTCATTCAAGGCACCCAAAGGAGCTCTGGCCATGTGTTCCGCCACCATACAGCGTACTTTGAACAGTGCGCCGTAGGCACCTTTATGAGCCGCCACGCCAGAACATCCGAACAGGACAAAACGCAGGGTAACAGCGGCGGAAATCATTGCAACAGTCTGCACCACAAGTTCTTTTGTGCAGGCATTGTTAAATGTGGCATCCATCAACCTGTAAATCCCAATGTATGGGACAATAATACACAGCCCGCTGCACATGGACAGCAGGATTGCCAGAAACAACCAAAATTTTTGTTCTCCGGCCCAAAGGAGCAGCAATGCCACACTGTTTTCTTTTTTCTGCTTCATAGACTACATCTCCTTTCCATCTGAAACAGAGAATAGCTCTCTCAATTTCGGGAGAGCCTCCATTGTAACTGATACGTCATCGGGCATTTCGCCTTCGTCAAAATGCAAGACACGAGAACAGGTACGGCAGACAAACTCAAAATCATGAGTGACAATGAAAATGACTTTTCCCATATCGGATAATCGTCGAATCAGTCCCGCCACCTGCGTCATACTGTCAAAGTCAAGACCGCTGGTCGGTTCATCGAATACCAGCAGATCTTTCCCACAAATCATGCTGACAGCTACAGCTACTCGTTGCTTTTGACCGCCAGAAAGCGTGTTTGGATGGCGCTCCCGATATGGGGTAAGGCCTAATTCCTCCAAAGTTGCATTTACCAGTGTTTGATCTGGATTGCGTATACCAAAGGAGCACTCTGCCTCCACGCTGTCAGCGAAAAGTTCATAATTCACATCCTGCATAACCATGTAAGAGCGTTTCAGCCTTTCCTTACGCTCAATCGGCTCGCTTTCCCACAAAAATTGTCCATCGCAGTCTTTGTGAAGCCCACAGAGAGCGCGGGAAAATGTAGTCTTTCCAGCTCCGTTGTGGCCGACAACACCAATCACTTCGCCCTTTCCGGCGGATAGCTCAATGTCATGCAAAATTGTTTGCTTCTTGTAACGGAGCGTCACATTCCGCAGCTCCAATACAGGGGTAGGCGCAGGCAAGTGGGCTTTTTGCGGGAATACCGCCTGTAGATCAACAGCTCGCAGCCCCATGTGTTCACGATCAGGTTCAGATAGCTGCCGAAATTCTTCCGAGGTGTATATTCCTTTGATTTCTCCTTTTTCCAGATAAACAATTCGGTCAGCCAACTCCATCAGATAGTACAGACGATGTTCCGCTATCAAAACTGTTTTGCCCTGTTTTTTTATCAGCCGCAAATGTTCCTTTAGTTCCTGGATCGAAGTCATATCCAGATTAGAGGATGGTTCATCCAATAGATAAATCTGTGGGTTCATGGCATAAACAGAAGCAAAGGCGATTTTCTGCTTTTCTCCGCCGGACAACTCAAAAATATTTCTGTTTCGTAGCTTTTGAATATGCAAATCTTCAGTTGTCTGCTCTACTCGCTCAGCCAATTTCTCAGGAGGGCGAGCTTCATTTTCAATTCCAAAGGCAATCTCACTGTCTGTATCAACATTGAAAAACTGCGTCCGTGGATTTTGGAAAACGGAGCCAACCTTAGCGGCAATCTGATACATGGGGATATTGCTGATTTCCTGACCATCTACCAGCACACGGCCATGAAGCTCCCCCTGATAAAACTGAGGGATCAGTCCATTCACCAGCCTTGTAATCGTTGTTTTTCCGCACCCGCTGCGGCCACAGAACAGGACGCATTCTCCGTCCGAAATTTTCAAATTGATGTCGCGCAGCCCACCATGTTCCTGCCCCGTATAGGAAAACGATACATTTTCAAACTCAATCAACCGATCACACCTCCTCGCACACATAATTCAAAAATCAGATAAGCTACGGCAACGGCCATGACGACCCAATCGGAAATTCCGCATTTTATCTGGACAATACAGGTGCGTGGATTGGGATTTTCAATTCCACGAGTGACAGAAGCAACAGAAAGATCATCCGCCGCTTTTGAAGCTGCCATCAATAAAGGCACATAAATACACTCAACCGTCATGCCCGGATGTGTTAAAAAGCCCGCCAGAGATGGTGAAACATCTCTCATTCGCATAGCGTCTGTGATATAGCGCCAGTCCTCTTGAATAGTTGGAATGTACCGCAGCATAACTGCCATAGGAATTACTAACTTTTTGGGTGCGCGGACACGGTTCATAGCAGACAGGAACTCATTGACTTTTGTAGTAGTCAGAACAATCCCAGCCAAGGTTCCGCACGCATAGACCTTATGAAACAAGCCTAAAAAGGCAATAAACATTGTCCGCAGCGTGCCTGTCATTTCTGCCATGATCCAAACTGTCAGGGCACAGATGACCGCATAAAAGCATACAGCCTTAATGACATATTTCCACTTTCCAAAGAAAGCCCCCAATATCGCAATCAGCATAACAAGGATAAATTGATATGCAAGTGAGGGCGCAAACATGGACGATAAAACACACATAAGAATAAGAAAGAGCTTGGCCCGTGGGTCGAGCCAAAGCTCTTTCTTATGGCGTTTACCGCTCATGCTGTAATACCTGCTTTTTCAAACTGCTTTTTCAGCATTTTGCAGCCTACAAAAGCGCTGATTGCAGATGTAATGATAACAGCAACAAACATGGCAATCAGGATGCCGGTATTTGCAGTTGCCTGCATGGTGTCGATGTAACTCTGTTCAGTTCCGTTCCCCAGCATGGTCTGCGCCCAGCCGTTGGGGTCAACAAAGAACACGATATATGAACCAGTGCCACCGAGAGAGAACAGGATATAAGACAGGCTGTTGAGTTTTTTGCTTTTGTACTGCCCTGCACCAGCAACAAAGTCCGCGACAATCGCCATGATCATGTAGCCCAATGCAAAAGCCCAGTGCATACCAGTCACGAACCAAATAATACCCATGATAACGCCCATTATAGAAAGGCTCCAACGCTTATGTACTTTTGCAATCAGCAAAAGATAAATGGGGCCAGCAAGCAGCCCACCTCCTGCTGGCATGAAAAAAGTAAGTACAGGATTCGTTGCAAAAAAGACACCGCCCACCAATACAAAAACAAATAACAGTGCAGTAAAAATACCTGTTGTTACAAGGTCTTTCACTGTCAGACCTTTGTTCATAGAATTTACTTGATTACTCATTTTGACCTCCTACCTTTCATTGTCTTGACTCGACAAGTGGTTTGTGATATTCTTCGGTTAGATACCTCTAATCTTCGTCTAATACAATACGCATTTATCGAACAACATTCAATAGGTTCCGGCAATGTTCGTCTGTTCCTTTCAAAAGTTCGTCTAATCGTTGCAAAAAGGAGGCGGTCTGTTTTCATGTCTGAAATTATTGACCAGTTTTATACACCGCTACTAATTGAACACGGTTTTATCCGTGACCCAGACAACCAGCAATATGGGGCATTAGGTGACTGCTGGAAACTTTCTCCCGAAGTTGGAGAAGGCACCTACTGGACTTATGGACAGAAAGACTTATATGATATTAAAATCCATAACTTTTCCTTCCACGAAGATTTCATGTTGGAATGCTCCATGCCGGAATGTCTGAGTATCACTCGGTATGACTCTATTTCCGGGGAGGAATTATCTCCATACCGTAGACTGTCTGCCGGTTGTATCAAAACATTTATTGGAGGCTACACTCCATACAAGGCTTTGATACATAAAAATATTCCAATCCGTTCGGTTGGGATTGAGATTGCACCGGCATATTATGAGGACTACCTGAAAAAACTGTACCCGGAGGCACAGATCAATCCTGTGGATGCATTTCGGAAGATCGACCAAACATCCGACTTTCCAGAAATGTCACGGTTACTCACTGAAATCAAAGACTATCGCGGGGAAGGGATTGCAGCAAAACTTTTTTATGAGGGTAAAGTCGCAGAAGCTGTTTCAATGGTGGTGGAATATCAGAAGAAACATCCTGATAAACCAGCCCATAAGCTCTCTCAACAGGATATTGAAAATCTCCAAATAGTTGCCGCTTATCTTAGCGATCACTATGCTTTTGATATTCCTCTGGAACGGCTAACACAGATTGCCTGCATGGGAACAACAAAGCTCAAAAGCTGTTTTAAGAAATACTACGACTGCACCATCACGGAATATGTTCAACAGCGGCGCATGAGCCAAGCAGAATATCTGCTGGCATATACAGAGCTGACAGTCGGGCAAGTTGCCCAAACAGTAGGCTATTCCACTTCAAGCCGATTTGCAGAATTATTCCGAAAAAGCACGGGATTGTTGCCATTAGAGTACAGAAAAAACGCACAGCGAAAGTAAAATGAGCGCCAGAGGGAACTCTGGCGCTTGTAAAATTTTTCACCCACATTCTAGTCGGGCTTAGCCATGTGTTGTGGAATATATACGGAATGCACCGTCAATATTCCACTGCTGCTTGCGGTTGTTACCAAGATAGTGAGAACTCATCTGAACACAAAGTTTCCATTGCCCTTTTTCGTACCTAAACGAAGTAAGATTTCATGTGCATGCTCATCACTGAATTTTTAGAATAATCTGTCCTAGCACGAAAGTAAATATGAATAGTTTCTAATAGTTTTTTAATAATATCCTCTGGCTTCTTGCCATCCTTTTACATACCACCTAATTCCAACATATACCAGTTGCACCAATAATAAGAGAAATAGCATATTGATCGGCAAGACTGTCTTTATCCAATCTCCAAAGTAGATTGCTATTTCCAGGCTTATAAGTGTTACCAGTATGGTAATCATATCCCAACAGTATTTCTTATATAGCCCTGCAATCTTTATCCCTATAAACGCTACAAGTATTCCCGCACCCACCAGACATCCACCGCAAATCAATATTCTTATCAGCCAGTATATAATTTCGGCAATGACTGGATTGGATATTCCATTACTAATCTGTGCCACATTCTTTCCTATCAGTGCAATCCAGCCAGCAATAGTCTGTGTGAAAGTTCCGATTGCATCAAAGAATATTCTGCAATCAGAAATAAATACCTTTGACTGTATCATCTGAAAAAGAGTAGTTGATGCGGAATACCATATCAGCAGAAACATCAATGCTTCATACATGACTGTTTTTGTTTTATATCTGCCTGCCAGTTTTTCCCTCTGCGTATCATACTTTTCTTTGGCTTTCAGATAAGCTGTCTGATTACAATTCTGACACTTTTGATAGAGTACCGGCTTTTCAACCGGTATCTCTACTTTTTTCTGATGAGAGAGTGCATAGTCCCGTTCCTGTTCTGCCTGCCTTAGCTTATCTTGACATTCCTCTGTCATGATTTCGGCAGCGTGCGTTTTCTCTTTCTCGCTCTGCAACAATTCTTTTGTTTTCCTCAAGTCGTTCTTTAAGGCTTGAATGTTCCCTGCTCTGTTCTCGCTGTTTAACCTCTCGTTCAAGGTCAGCGATTCGTCGAGCTGCATTTTCAGTTCCCGAATAGTCCGGTCTTTCTGGTCGAGTTCTTCCTGCATCTGCTCTGTCAGCAGAAGCAACTCTTCCAGTTGATCGTCGCTCTTTGAGTTTCTTAATTCGTTCATCAATCAACCTTCCTTTCTCTAATTGCTGTTCAAGTTCAGTAATTCGCTGTTCTGTTTCTGCAATAGCCGGTTCTCGCTGTTTAATTTCTGTGCCAATTTCTGCCATTGCTGATTTTCGTCTGTGAGTTTCTGTATCTGGTCTGTCTTTTCTTCCAGAAGCATCAACAGTTCTTCTGTATCCGGCAAGATTTGAAGCAGCTCTAATAATTCGCTCTCTAATTGCTGCAATCGTTCTTCCTGCTCCTGAAAACACATCAGTTTCTCGTCCTTTTCCTGTATCTCCTGAAGCATCTCTGCCATGATATTCTGCTGTTCCTCTATCTGTGTAATCATTGCTTCCATCATGGGAATTACTTCTTTGCTTTCTTCTAATGTCATTCAAACACTCCCTCCACATAGACAATGCACCGGATACCTTACCAAAGGTTGCAATTACCTTTTGCAGCAGTGCATTTTGTTTTTTAATCATCTGGTTTTCCTCAACCTTCCATGAACCTTTCCTTATCTGTCCGGTGAGATATTTTTCCTCAATCTTCCTTGCATCTGCACCCTCATGAATCGTAGGGACTTTCAATTTGCCCTGTCTTTCATAAGAGCGGTGGTCAATCTGATTGTCTATGGATAAATGCCGGTTACACATCCTAGCCCATTCGCTTCGCCATAACTCACAATTTTTTGGACTGTTCCAGCCGGTAGCATCGGTCAGAACCCGTTTCCATTGTTTTCTGTTTCTTGCCCCGACTTTCTGTACTCCGTTTTCATCAAGTACCGGAATACGGATTCCATGACGGTCTGGATTTTTCTTATCCTGCCACCAATCCGGGTGGGATTCATCAACCACGATATTTTCCTCAGTATCTCTGACAAAATCCCAGTCCTTGACTTCTTTGTTGCCCCATGAATGATCCGGATTGAATGGTCGCATGGTTACAAGTAAATGGACATGTGGGTTTCCATCGTTCTTATCGTGTATGCTCCAATCGGCACACATTCCCTTGTCCACGAAAGTTTTTTGAATATATTCGGTTGTATAATCAATCTGTTCCTGTCTGCTCCATTCTTTCGGTAAGGAAAATTCAAACGAGCGTCCAAGCTGTGCATCTGCATTTTTTTCTATCTTCAATACCTCATTCCATAGCCGCTGTTTCTGAAATGTGATTTTAAACTTTTCCAGTGCGGCTTCCTTATCGCCTGCCCTTTTATAACGGATAGACTGTTGAAACCTTTTTATATTTTCTTCCGGTACATGCAGCCATTCAGGAGGTGCATTTTCACACATCATCAGACTGGTGTAGACGACTTCCTTTTTGGAAGTGTAGTAGCTGATCCTGCCTGTTTCCTCATTTTTCATCACATCTCCATTAAGATATGCCGATGCGGATATGACAGATTTTCCTTTACTGCGTCCGACAATCTTTACTGTAAAGTGAAATATCGCCATGATACGATTCCCCCTTTCTGCCGTATCCGGCATTGATTTCCGACAGCATCTTCTTCTAGTTTGGCAGGAGTGAAGCTGTCGGAACGCCCTCTGCGCAAGAGTGCCCCCTGCGGCATGAGCAGGTCTGGCTGAAAGCCCCGCCGACGGAACGAGCCCGGCAAGCGTAAGCGCAGACCGGTTGCCACTTGTGGCAAACTTATAAGGACGACCTCTGGTTGTCCATAAGTGCGCCCTTCATTCAAAGGCAATGAAGGGAATGGAAAACCCACTCCCTCCGCCATTACACTTCCTCCATGTCTGTAACTAATTCTTTCTGCATCGCTTTTGAGAAAAACTTCCCGTTTGTTTCCTGCCTTTTTAAGAAGCCTATCAACTTTGGTAAATCTTTCTCCTCAATCGGACAGCCAAGAACTGATTCCACCGCTCCTCCAATCTGACAGAGCCTGTGGGTTCGTTTTTTACTTTCTTCCGCTTTCTTTCTCTTTTCCAGTTCCTTCCGCTGTGCTATGAGCTTTTTTGTAGCTTCAATGCTTTCCTGTTCCTTTTTCTCTAATGCACGTATTCTTTCTTCATAAGTCTTTGTTGATTTCGCCATATCGTCTTCATCCTTTCTTTTTCCGATAAACAACAGTTCCCGGTTGCATATCAGGAGAAGCACATGGTATAATCCTCTTGCGTGTAGGTATATCATGGCTTCGGTCTGATAGAACCTTTGGCGGTTTCGTAAGAAGCCGCCTTTTTAAGTTGCCACATTTCTTGTGACAGCTTTTACATTTCCTTTATCCCTCAGATCTCGTCCCTCGTTGGCTTCCATGAACTTTTCCAGAATGTCAGTTTTAATAAGGACTTTTCTTCCAACCTTTAATACCGGAAGTTTCTTCCATTCAACCAGTTTTCTCAAAGTGTTTCTGCCAATCCCTGTATAGTCGGCTGCTTCCTCGATGGATAATGCAATCTTTCTTTCCGTCATCTCGTCACCTCCTCGCAAATTGCATTATGCAATTTCTATTGTGCTGTTAGTATAGCGGTTTTATATTGCGTTGTCAAGCGTTATGAAATTTTAAAAATAATCATTAAATTGCATATTGCAATCATATAAGGTACATGCTATAATTCATACATACCGAAAAAGGAGGCAATCAGCATGAAAGATAAAGAACTACGCAAGCTGATAGGCAGCAGAGCAAAACAGCGTCGTCTGGAATTAAATCTGACACAGCCTTATGTTGCAGAGAAGATGGGAGTTACCGCTTCCACAATCCTGCGTTATGAGAATGGTTCGA
>OLOD01001854.1_pt1 | contig 12096 bp, 7 predicted proteins | sample 1671921 | NCBI WGS metagenome assembly OLOD01 (sample SAMEA3136626, study PRJEB25190) | human gut metagenome | biome: human gut; feature: human-associated habitat; material: faeces | place: Austria | collected 2013
GAGCAAATGTTGAAATTGCAGAATTAGTTGGTGAAGAAAACTGTGTAATCTTTGGAATGAAAGATCATGAAGTTAAAGAATTACAAATGAGTGGTGCTTATAAGGCATGGGATTATTATAATAATAATCCAAGATTAAAGAGAATTATCGATAGCTTGATGGATGGTACATTCCATGAGAATCGTGAAGAATTCCGGGTTATTTTTGAAGAGTTAATGAATAAAAATGATGAATATTTTGTTTTGGCTGATTATGAAGCATATTGCCAAGCTCAAAGTTCTGTGCGTGATCTATATAAAGATCGTTCAAGATGGGCAAAAGTATGTCTAACAAATATTGCAAAGAGTGGGTTCTTCTCATCAGATCGAACTATTCAACAATATGTTGACGATATTTGGCATTTAGATAAAGTAAAATTTTAAGGGATTGAAAATCCCTTTTTCTTTTGATTAAAATTGGTATATAAGTTATTGATAAAACCCAAATTATCTGTATATAGTCTAAAAAAATGCTGATTATCTACATTTTATATCATTGCTATCTGAGAAGTGATAGGATATAATGAACACGAGATGAAAGGGTGAAAATCATGGAAAAAAGTGCCATTAGAATGATTGCAAAGATGGTATCTGTAAATAAAATCGAAGTACAATTGATTAGAAGATATTACGAAGGAAATTGTCCTCGTTTTTATTTGAGAGATTTAAATAAAGAAACACTTGTAGAAATTCCTGTTGCTGAAACATGTGAAGATGATATTTGTGTTAAATATTATTTTAAAAATGTTCATATTGATTTAACACATCATTATGAAATGGTAGATAATTATGGTTTAAGTGCTATTTTACAATATGTAAGACTTTCTGAATTGGATAATTTTGATGAATTATTTTATTATGATGGAAGATTAGGACCTCTTTATCAAAAAGAAAAGACTACTTTCAAAGTGTGGGCGCCTACAGCTTTAGAAGTCATGGTTAAAGTAGGAAATGAAGCTTATCAAATGGAAAGAAAAGAAAAAGGTGTTTTTGAAGTAACGGTCCAAGGAGATTTAGATAATCAAGAATATAATTATTTGATTCGTCATCATAAAAGTTTTCATGAAACATTAGATCCTTATGCTTATGCTTCTAATGCGAATAGTAATAGTAATATTGTTATTGATGTTGATAAAATCAATGAACCACTTTATTTAGAAAACTTACCACATATGAAAAGAAAAACAGAAGCGATCATTTATGAATTAAGTGTTCGTGATTTTACTATGTCTAAAACAATTAATGCAACACATCCAGGGACTTTTATGTCTTTAATAGAAAGTGGTTTAGTTACACCACAAGGTAATAAAGCAGGGTTTGATTATCTTGTAGATTTAGGTGTCACTCATGTTCAAATCATGCCAATGTATGATTTTGCGACAGTAGATGAACTTCATCCTACAGTGATGTATAACTGGGGTTATGATCCAATTCAATACAATGTTCCTGAAGGAAGTTATGCTTTAGATCCTCAAGATGGTTATTCGCGAGTTAAAGAATGTCGCCATATGGTTTCAACACTTCATCAAAAAGGTTTAAGAGTGGTGATGGATGTTGTTTATAATCATATGTATGATTATTATACAAGTGCGTTTGAAAGAACAGTACCGGGGTATTATTTTAGAAAGAATCAATATGGAGAAATGTCTAATGGTTCTTGGTGTGGAAATGATTTAGAATCAAGACATCAAATGGTAAGACGATATATTAAAGATATGTGTTTGCGTTGGCAAAAACTTTATGGAGTAGATGGTTTTAGATTTGATTTAATGGGTATTATTGATATTGAAACCTTAAATCAAGTTTATGATCAAGCTTCAAAAATAGATGATAGTTTTATTATGTATGGTGAAGGATGGAATATGCCTACAGCTATGGATGATCATGAAAAAGGAATGCAAGATAATCATCGTAAGATGTTAAATATTGGCTTCTTTAATGATTATTATCGTGAAACTTTAAAGGGTGGTAGTGGAGATTCTGCTTTAAAGGATAAAGGTTATTTTGCTGGAAATATGTATAATTGTGAAATTGGTGGTGAATGTATGAAAAATACAAATCGCTACAGCTATGTTGATCAAAGTATTAATTATGTTGAATGTCATGATAATGCGACAACATTTGATAAATTTGCAATCAGTAATGGGGATGAACCACTTGAAACTCGTAAGAAAAGACAATTGATGTTGAATGTTGCGCTTATTTTATCACAAGGAATTCCTTTTATTCATTGTGGTCAAGAGTTCTATCGTAGTAAAGATGGACTTGGAAATACGTATAATACATTAGATCATATTAATGCAGTCAATTGGTCTTTAGTTGATGAAAATCAAGAGGATATTGAAACTCTTAAACAAATGATTCAACTTAGAAAAGAAAATGGTGGATTTAAGTATGAAACAATTCAAGAAGTAAATGAATATGTAAGTACAAATCATTTTGATTATCGTATTTTAAGATATTGTGTGAAACAAAATAAAGGAAAATATCAAGAGATTGTTGCATATTTTAATCCTTCGTATTATGATTTTGAAATAAATGATATGGATGAATATGAAGTGATTTATAATGATCATGAATCACGCACATATTTAGCTCCTATTTCGATGAAAATATTTGGATTAAAGAGGTAAAAAATGAAATTAATTATTGGTTTAGGTAATCCTGGAAAAGAATATGAAAATACAAGACATAATACAGGATTTATGGTATTAGATCGTTTAAGTGAAAAATTAAATATTGAAATGACACAAAGTAAATTTAAAGGGCTTTATGGAAAAAGTAAATATAAAGGTGAAGATGTGATTTTATTAAAACCACAAACTTATATGAATTTATCTGGAGAATCTGTTAGACAAGTTATGGATTTCTTTAAAATCAATCAAGAAGATATCTTAGTTATTTATGATGATTTAGATATGCCAGTAGGGAAGCTTCGTTTAAGACAAAGTGGTAGTGCTGGTGGTCATAATGGTATTAAAAATATTATCTTGCATACTGGAAGTCAAAATTTTAATCGTATTCGTGTAGGTATTGATCGTAGTAAATATATAAAAGTTGTTGATTATGTTTTATCACGTTTTACAAAAGATGAACAAGATGCTATCAATCAAGGGATTGAAAATGCCAGTGATGCAGTCATAGATTATTTGGATCATGGATTTAATCATGCAATGAATCGTTTTAATTAGAGGCACATATGAAAAAAATATTACATTTATTAAAAGATAATAAAGCATTCAATGCTTTATTAAATAAACAAAATATCGTTGTTAATTCTTCTAACAGCGAAGCGCTACTTATTGCTAGCGCATTTTTGACTTTAAAAAAAGATATGCTGATTGTTAAATCAAACCAATATGAAGCTAATCTTCTTTATAAACAAGTTTCTCAAATGATTGATGAAGCTCTTTATTTTCCTGTAGATGAATCTTATCGTATTGAAAGTTTAGCTGCTTCAGGAGAATTATTAGGACAAAGATTAGGAACGATGTATCAACTTACACGACCTGGTCCACATCTTTTGATTAGTCATGGTCATAGTGTGATGCGATATGTTCCAACTGTTGATGTTTTTAAGAAAAACTGTATGACTTTAAAAGTAGGAGATCATATTGATGTTTATGATTTACAAAGATTTTTAGTGCAAGCAGGTTATATGCATACAACGCGTGTTGATCAACCTTTCTATTTTTCTAAACGTGGGGGAGTCGTTGATATTTTTTCAATGCAATATGACCATCCTATTCGTATCGATTTCTTTGATGATGAAATTGATTATATTAAATTTTTTGATGAAAAAACACAAAGAACGATTGAAAAAGTAGATGAAATTGAAATTATTCCAGCTACCGATCTTCTTTATTTAGATCAAGAAGTAGGTTCAGTTGTTACACAAATCAAAGATTCTTTTGAAGAACAATATCAAAAGATGGATGATTTATTTAAAGATGATTTTGAAGAAAAAATCATGATCGATATTGAAAACTTAAAAGCACATGCTACAGATAGTAGTCAATATGCGTATTATCATCTCTTTAAAAATGTGACGAGTATTAAAGATTACTTAGATGATCCAGTTACTATTTTATGTCAAGAAGAAGATATTCATTTTCAAATCAAAAACTATATTTCAGAAAACTTCTATTATTATCAAGAATTAAGCCAAAGTGGTCGCTTTTTAAAAGATAATCAACTTTATCAAGACTTTGATAGCATTATTAAAGATAACTATCAAGCTATTAATACCTTTGCAACAAATAAAGATGATATTGTCTTTTTAAGCCACGATGTGATGTTTAATCGAGATGATGAAAAACGCGTCATTCAACAAATCAATGATTATTTAAAGAATAGTCAAATTTTAATTTCTTTAGAAAATAAACATCAACTTCAATTGATGGTTGAACTTTTTGATCGTCATGAAATGAAATATACACTTGTAGGAATTGATGAAGTAATTTATCCAGGTATTAATCTTTATGTAGGGAAACTTGCATCAGGATTAGAACTTATTGAAGAAAAAGTAGTTATTTTAACAGCCCATGAATTATTTGGAGAAGTCAATGTTTCTAAAACAAAATATTTTAGATTTAAAGATGCTAAAATATTACGTAACTTCCAAGAATTAAATGTTGGTGATTATGTTGTTCATGATAGCTATGGAATAGGGCAATATTTAGGAATTAAAACACTTGATGTTAAAGGATATCATAAAGATTATTTATATGTGGCTTATGCTGGAGATGATACGCTTTATATTCCAGTTGAACAATTTAAAATGATACGTAAATATGCAAGTGCTGATGGTAAAGTACCAATGATTCATGCTCTTGGAAGTAGTAAATGGACAAAGGCTAAACAAAAGGCTAAAAATAAAATTGATGATATTGCTGATCAATTAATAGAATTGTATGCTAAAAGAATGTCTTCACCAGGTTTTGCTTTTTCTAAAGATAATGAATTACAAATCGATTTTGAAAATCAATTTGGTTATGCTTTAACTGCTGATCAACAAAGAAGTGTTGATGAAATTAAATTGGATATGGAAAAACCTCAACCAATGGATCGTCTTTTATGTGGAGATGTTGGTTTTGGTAAAACTGAAGTGGCCTTACGTGGTGCTTTTAAAGCAATTTTAGATCATAAACAAGTAGCTTTTCTTTGTCCAACGACGATTTTATCAATGCAACATTTTAAAACAGCAACAGAACGTTTTAAAAATTTCCCTGTAGAAATTGCTTTATTAAATCGATTTACTTCTTCTAAAGAAAAGAAACGTATTTTAAAAGAAGTTAAAGAAGGTAAAATTGATTTATTAATAGGAACACATCGTATTTTATCAAAAGATGTCGAGTTTAATGATTTAGGTTTACTTGTTATCGATGAAGAACAACGTTTTGGTGTTAAACAAAAAGAAAAAATCAAAGAATACCGTGAAACGATCGATGTTCTTTCTCTTTCAGCTACACCAATTCCTCGTACTTTACAAATGTCTTTAATGGGAATTAGAGGATTATCGAAAATCGATACACCACCTAAAAATAGATTACCTGTACAAACCTATGTTGTTGAAAAAAATAATACTTTAATTAAACAAGTTATTGAAAGAGAACTTGCTAGAGATGGACAAGTTTTCTATCTTTACAATCGAACAGATCAAATCGCTAATGTAGCTTATAAAATTTCTTCTACTGTTCCTAATGCAAAAGTAGCTATAGGCCATGGACAAATGGATAAAAATGAACTAGAAGATGTTATGCTTCGTTTTATGAATAAAGAATTTAATGTTCTTATTTGTACAACAATTATTGAAACAGGAATTGATATTCCTAATGCCAATACAATGATTGTTGAAGATGCTGATAAATTTGGATTAGCTCAACTTTATCAAATTAGAGGACGTGTAGGTCGTAGTGAAAGAGGCGCTTATGCTTATCTTCTTTATAAAAAAGATAAGTCTATTCAAGATGATGCATTAAAGCGTTTAAAAGCGATTAAAGAATTTACTGAACTTGGTAGTGGTTATAAAATAGCCATGCGAGATTTATCAATTCGTGGTTCGGGAGATATTCTTGGTGGTAAACAAGCTGGATTTATTGATGATATTGGTTTTGAAATGTATATGAAGATCTTACAAGATGCCATCAATGTTAGAATGCATAAAGATGAAAAGCCTGAAGAAGAGGTTAAAAACTTAAATGTGAGTGTAGATGGTTATATTCCTGATGATTATGTGGAAAGTGATTATGAAAAACTTGAATTGTATCAAAGATTAGATAAAGCAAAAACAATGAGTGAACTTAATAGTTTAAAAGCGGAATTTGATGATTATTATGGAAATTTACCGGAAGCTATTTTGACATTGATTGAAAAGAGAAAACTTGAAATTCTTTCCCATTATTCTATTATTGAAGATATTAAAGATTCTGGTAAACAACTAGAAATTATTTTTTCACCTAATGCTTTTGAAACAATTTCTGGTGATAAATTGTTCTTGCTTGCTAATAGACTATTTACCAAACCAGCATTTAAGTCTTTAGATAATAAAATTACGATTAAAATCAATAAACACGATCAATGGCTTAATCGTTTAAATGAATTTATTGAAACATTATCAAAACAATAAAATATCTTAAAGATTGTTTTCTATCCAATAGAAACAATCTTTTTTTTAAATTAGTTAGAACTTAAAAATATTATTACGATATTTAATGACTTACCATGTCTATATATGATATGATAAAAAAGACTTACACAATTTATTAGTTAATTGACGTAAGCAGAAAGGGAAGAAATATGAAAAAAATGAAAAGCAAAAAGTTGCTAGCAATCGCATTGACAGCAACAATGGTGGCACAGCCGTTAGGTGCACAGAGTGTATTTGCGTATGAAAATGCTATTTCTGCACAACAAGTTGTAAGCCAATCAACAACAATGCTACATGATGGAACAGCAATTATTCCATCGGATGCATCACTAGACCAAGTAAGAGAAATTCTAGGTAAAGCATTACTTACAAACCCAGATCAACAAAATTTACAAAGTCTAGAATGGGAGTATGAATGTGAAGGTAAAAGTAGTACAGGTGTGTTAAAAAATACCGCATGGGGAAGTATTGAAGGATTTACAAGTCAAACAGGAAATTGGGTAAAAACTGATTATACTCATCCATCTCTAGCCAAAAACAGTGATGGTAGCTACAAAATTCGTTTAAAAGGATCAACAGAAGAAGTTACACTTACTAAAGCTAAAAAATTAACTTCAGCTATTACTTTAAAAGATGATGCAACAGCTAATCTTGTTTACAATGATGATGGAAGTGTTAATTATGATGCAGTACGTTAAAATATTTTTGATGCCGTTGTAGATTCTACAACACTAGATTTAACATTAGATGATGTAACAATCGAATACTATGCAACAGCAACATCAGGAGCTGTTGGATCTCTTGGAAAAGCGTGGGCACCAGTTAATGGTGGTAAAATTAGTGGATTAACTTATCCAGGTATTCCAGTAGGTGAACAAAAAATTAGAGTTTCTTATGCTGGAAGTGATACATATTATTCAACAAGCGCAGAAGCAACTGTTAATATTGGTATCGGTAAAGAAGAATCAACAATTGAAGTCAATGAAGATGTTACTTTACCATTAGTTTATAATGATGACAATAATGTTGATTATGATGCATTACGTCAAAATATCTTTAATACAGTTGTTAAATCTACAACACCAGATTTAACAGTAAATGATGTTACAATCGAATATTATGCAACAGCAACAACAGGTTCACTTGGTGAATTTGGTCATGCATGGTCACCAATTGAAGGTGCAAAAATTAATGCATTAACTTATCCAGCAATGGGTGTTGGTTCTCAAAAAATTAAAATTTCTTATGCAGGAACAAATGCAACTTTACCAACAAGTGTAGAAACAACAGTTAATTTTACAATTGGTAAAGAAGAATCAAAAATTATCTTTAAAGAAAATCCATCAGTATCATTGGTTTATAATGATGATTTAACAGTTGATTATGCAGCTGTAGAAAAAGCTATCATGAAACAAGTAGTAGATACTGAAAATAGTTCTCCTAAAGGACTTACATTAGATGATGTAACAATTGAATACTATGCAACAGCAACAACAGGTTCGCTTGGTGAGCTAGGTCATGCATGGTCACCAATTGAAGGTGCTAAAATTAATGGATTAACTTATCCAGGTCTTCCAGAAGGTGAACAAGAAATTCGTGTTACTTATGCAGGTAACAAAGAAAATACTTCTGTACAAGCTAGTACTACTATTACAGTAGTTGGACGTAAACAATCTCAATTTAATGTAAAAGATCTTGCTGAAGGAGCTACTTCTTATGAAGTTCCAATGGCATTTAATGATGATCAAACATATGATTATGATGCAACTGCAAAAGCAATTTATCAAGCTGTTATTGCTTCTACTGATCCAGAAACTTTAACATATGATGATGTTACAGTTGAATATAATGCAGGAACTGATGTAATTAAAAATTGGCAACCTCTTGACTCATCAAATTGGACAACTACATTTACTAAATTTGGTCCAGGTGAATGGACAATTAGATTTTCTTGGGGTGGTAATAAAGAATATAAAGGTACAACTCAAGAAGTAAAAGTAAAAACAACAGATAATCGTATTGCAAGTAATGTTGTATGTAAAGAAGGAGCTTCTTTTACATATAATGTGGATGCAAATGTAATGAAACAAGCAATCTTTGATAATGTGATTGATTGGGAAAATAGTACCCTTCCTGCTAAAGATACTTTAACAGTTGATGATTTTACTTTCGAATATTATGGAAGTAATACTCTTGCTGGTGATATTGATGGTGGCGTAAAACAATGGGCTCCAATTGAAGGTGGTACAGTAACTCTTTTAACATATACACAAATGGGTGCTGGAGAACAAAAAATCCGTGTAACTTATAAAGGAAATGCAGGATATCGTCCATCAGCTACAACTGAAAGTACAGTAACTGTTAATAAAGCAAAAGTTAGTGTAAAAGTTAAATCTACAAATATTTATGCAGATGAAACATTACCAGAAGACTTTATTACAATGGATCCTGCTGACAAATTTGATGTTTATACAATTTATGGTGGATTAACAAGTAATGCAAATTTATCAATTTACATGAATCTTCCTGAAAAATATACAAATAGTGCAGTATTAAAATTATTAGATCCAATTGTTGAAAAACTTTATGGTAAAACATTCACTCAAATGATCAATGATGGTGTAACAGTTGGAGAATTAAGAGAATTATTTAGCACTCAAGAATTATTAGATCTTCTTGAAAAACTTCATATTGATACTGGAACATTTGGACAAATTTTAACAGTTATCAATAAATTACCATCTGTTGCAGATTCAGTTAGAATTTCTTTTGGTACACCAAATAGAGCTGGTCTTTATTCAGTAACAGCAGTAACTGATAATAAAAACTATGAAACTGGTGTAGGTGTAGGTGCACTTCTTGTTAAGATGCGTTCAAAAGGTGTAAAACTTAACTGGAACCAAAGATTTGTAGATGGAAAAATCACTGCAGAAGAAGCTAAAAGCTTTGACTTTAAAGCAACAATTTCTGTAAATGGTGATGTAACTGTTGCTCAAGACAATATTCATTACTTATATTCAGGATTTACAAGTAAATGGAAATTATACTCAAGTACAACAACTCCTCCTACAGAACCAGGAAGTTATGTAATGACAGTTGTAACACTTGGTGGAAACTATCAAGCAGCTCCAATTACTCGTGGATTTAAAATTACAAAATAATTTGTTGAATTAAAAAACTCTTCGATTTGAAGAGTTTTTTGCTTTTCTAAAACTATTTTACAGGAACATATTCTTTTTTTATAAATTCTTTACTATAACGATTGCTTGTTAAATCTTGGATTGTATCGAAGAAAGATAAGTCATCTATATATAAACGATAAGTAACTTGTTCATTATATTCTTTATTAAGACAATCAATATCATTAACTTTAAGTAAATGTTCAAATTTTTTGGTAAAACTATAATCAATGGAAACATCATAAACATCAATTAAGTGTTTTTCAACAATGTTTGCCTCTTTTAATGCTTCAGCCACTGCTTGAGTGTAAGCTCTCGTAAGTCCACCAGCTCCTAATTTAATGCCTCCAAAATATCTTGTAACAATAGCAATAATATTGCTTAATTCTTGTTTTTTTAAAACATTTAACATAGGAAGCCCCGCAGTACCTGATGGTTCTCCATCATCATTGGCTCTTTCTTTTGTACCTACAAGATAGGCAACACAGTTATGAGTTGCATCTTTATATTTTTCTTTATAGTAATCAATAGTTTCATTGATTTTTTCTTCATCATTTAAAGGAATGAGCGTACAAATAAATTCTGATTTTTTTATGATTAATGTGTGTTGAATTGTTTCTTCAATAGATTTCATTTTTTCACCTTCCGATTTTTATCATAACATAAAACTTTAAAAATAATCTATAATTTGTTATATTATATGAGGAAGAGGTGGAGAGTATGGAAAAAATTGCTATATTAGCGGATAGTGGGTGTCAAATTCCTGTAGGTTCAAGAGAAGATGAAGGAATATTTATTGCACCACTTACAATTACTATGGAAGGTAAAAGTTATTTAGATGATCTTGAAATTCATAGTATAGATGTTTTTAAACGTATGGAAAAAGACGATATTATGGTGATGACTTCTCAACCATCAACTGGTTCATTACAAGAAGCAGTTCAAAAAATTAAAGATCAAGGATATAGTCATGTTATTGGTCTACCAATAGCAACAGGACTTTCTTCTACAATGAATGGAATGAAGTTAGCTTGTGATATGTTAGATATGCCAGTAACATTAGTGGATACAAAAGGAACAGCAAGTAATCATAAGTATCTAATTGAAGTTGCAGCAAAACTTGCAAGTGAAGGAAAATCACCAGCAGAAATTAAAGATATTTTAGAAAAACTTGTTGAAGATTCAGCAACTATTATTATGGTACCTAATTTAGATCATCTAAAAAAAGGTGGTCGTATTACACCAGCTGTTGCTACTCTTGCTGGACTTTTAAAAATTGTACCTGTTATGAAATTAAATTATGATTTAGGTGGAAAAATTGATAGTTTTGCGAAAGTAAGAACAGTTAAGAAAGCAAATTTAAAAATTATTGAACATATGGTCAATGATTGTAAGGTTAATAATAAGGACTATGTTTTTGCAATTGAACATGTTTTAAGCGAAGGTTTAGCTTTAGAAATGAAACAAAAATTGATTGAACAAATTGGAGAATGTGAAATACTTGTAAGAGAATTACCAGCTGTTGTAGGAGCTCATATGGGTATTGGTGGAATTGGATATCAATACATTAGAAAATACGAAGGGTAATAAGGAGAAAAAGATGACACAAAGAGTAGATACGATAGAAACAGTTGTTGATGTTTTTAATATTGCAATGGATATACAAGAATTGTATTTAAAACAAGGACCTTTTAAACAGCTTTCAATGTCTGAAATGCATGTATTAGAAGCTGTTGATAAAGAATCAAGTCCTTCGATGTCAGCAGTAGCAAATCATTTAAATGTAACACTTGGGACATTAACTACAGCTGTTAAAAAAATTGTAGAAAAAGGTTTTCTTATTAAAGAAAAATCTACTCAAGATCAACGTATTTATTATTTAAGACTGACTGATCAAGGAAGAGAAGCTTTAAAAGTTCATGAACAATTTCATCATGAATTAGATTCTATTTATAGAAATCGTATTCCTGATGAAAGAGTAGAATGGGTTTTTTCAACATTAAGTGATATTTATAAAGATCTCGTTGTTTATCGAAATGAATTATTAAGAAGAAAAGATCAAAATAAATAAAGTCAACGTTATAAGTCAATGTCATTAAGTTAAGACTTTTTTAAGAGAATTTCTATATTTTATAAAATATAGGGGTTCTTTTTTTTATTATCCATTGACATGATTTTGATTTTGTGCGGCTTATAATGAATATTCTTTATATTCATTATAAGCCCTTTT
>OLOD01001855.1_pt1 | contig 12095 bp, 9 predicted proteins | sample 1671921 | NCBI WGS metagenome assembly OLOD01 (sample SAMEA3136626, study PRJEB25190) | human gut metagenome | biome: human gut; feature: human-associated habitat; material: faeces | place: Austria | collected 2013
GGTTCCTTCCAGAAAGCCGCCTTTTTTCATTTTTTTTGCTTCCGAAGGATCCATGAGAAAGTCATCATCTGAAAATTCATCATCGCCAATTTCTTCCTCCAGTCGGCGGACTCTTTCTTCACGCCGCTGTTCCCTTATAAGCTGACGTTCTCTGGCACGTTCTTCTCTATATCGCTCACGTTCAGGCTGTCCCTGCATATAGCGCATATGTCTGTCTTTTACAAAATCACACACCTTTATAACCAGCCGCGTTACAAAATCGAGCAGAGAGCGCTGTGTGATAATGATCATACATACAACAAATGCCAGTATAATGATCACATATCCGCCGATAGTTCCAAAAGCAGATGTGACAGAAATACAGATCGCTCCTCCGATCAGACCACCGCCTGTTTTATAATCTGCGCTTAAAGCATAATAATCCAGCAAAGTTGTACTCTGCATATATCCGTCTGTGAGAAGCTGCGCTGCCCCACACAGAAACAGAAACATCACAAACGCCGCTGCAAGTTTCTTATATGCCAGCCGGTTTGTTTTATTGATCAGAATAAATGCTGATTCAAGGAAAAATACGATTGGAAACAGATATGCCATCAGTCCCATCAGTCCGAAACAGAAATTACTGATCGCATCTCCCACAAAACCACCTGCTCCAAAATTGCTTGCCATCAGGATCACACATGCGGCCAAAATCACAAATAATATGATTTCTGTCTGAAATCTGCCGACTTCCTGTTCCATTGCTGTCTTCTTTTTTGTATTTCTTCCCGAATGCCCGGTATTCTTACTCTTTGATGCTGCCATTCTAAGGCTCCCCTCCTTGATCTTCTCGTAAATATCTTCCCTTTACAGGGCAAAATTTAATGCCAGTGTAATAATACCGACTATAAATGAATAATATGCAAAATAGCGTAATTTTATATTCTGAGTCATGGCTATTGTATTTCGGATAACAAGACATCCCGCAAAACCGGCGATGATCATTGCAAATACATAGGTAAACCCAAGTCCTGCCGTCATTTCAGAAGCACCAAAATTTCCGATTTCCGTAAAAAAAGCACCTATGATAGCAGGCAGACTCATAAAAACAGAAAAACGAACCGCAAATTTGCGGTTATATCCGCATAACAGTGCAGCACATAACGTAAATCCCATTCTGGAAATCCCTGGAAAGACAGCAATCCCCTGACAAATTCCAATCCACATGGCGCTGTCATAAGAAGCCTCTCTCGGTCCCTTTTTTCCACCGGATTTATTCAGATCTGTTACCAGAAGAAATACGCCTGTAAGTAAAAATCCGATTCCCGGAACAATCTGAGAGTCTGCGGCCAGAAGAGCCAGCCGTTTTCCTGTAAGTCCCAGAAGTGCTGTTGGAATCATGGAAATCACAAGAAGTGCACCTGTTTTCCGATATGTTCCGGTGACTATTCTGGCATAGCCCAAACTTTCCCCTGTCTTCTTGTTATGGATATATAGATTCAGATTACCGATCATATCCATAAACATCCCCAGAAGTCCCAGTCCGATTTTTTTTAAATCTTTGCGGAACAAAAATATAATTGCTGCCGCACTTCCAAGATGGAGCATCGTTTCTGACAGCAATCCGGTTTCGTGGCCGATTCCCATATATTGTTCCAATATGCATAAATGTCCCAGGCTGCTGACAGGAAGAAATTCCGTCACAGCCTGAATGACAGCCAAAAATATCAAATATACAACGATCATAGAACTGATTCCTTTTTGTTTCTCCAAAATTATGGTTTATTATAGCACACTCAGAAAGGCTTTACAATAAAAACCCCTGACTGTCATGTTCACAGTAACGTAGCCAAAATTCATTCATTTTCCTGCTGCCTTTTTTCTTTTTCGTGTGCCAGCAGTTCCTGTACCGATTTATGTGCAATCCGGAATTCTTTTTCAAAATAAGCATTGATCTCTGCACCGTATAACAGAAGATTCATACAGATATACAACCATACCATGACCATGATGATCGTCGCAAGGTTTCCGTACATATTACTGAACCCCGGAAAAATCTCAAAATAAAAAGAGAATCCGTATGAAAATATCGACCATGCAACTGCTATGATCAAGGCTCCTGGAATCTGGCTTTTGAATGTGGCTTTTCTGTTCGGAAGAACCTTATACAACATAAGAAAAACCAGAAACAACACACCAAATACCAACAGTGCTCTTGCCCCCAGTATTTTTCCCAGAACTCTTCCAAGAAAAGGAATATATCTTGATACAGCTTTCTGTATTTCGTTTCCGAGTACAAGCATAAGCAGAGACACGATTACCGCAATCACCAGTGATAAAGTATAGAATACTGCATAAATTCTGGTTAACAGCCAGTTACGGGTTTCTTTTACGTGATAAATGGTATTTAATCCATTGATGATAGACTGCATTCCTTTTCCGGCAGACCACAGTGCCACAATTGCTGACAAAGGGACAATTGCAGTACTTCTTTTGTATACATCTACCACGATCCCCAGAACAAAACTCTGCAGATTCTCCGGAATAAAAGCAACGATCGCATCCCTGACTACATTATAGGTCAGAGGTGTATACCGTACCAGTGTAGTCAGAAACAGAATACAGGGAATAAAAGACATGATCAGAAAATACGCTGCCTGTGTCGCATAAGCTCCTACGTGATCTCCGGATACACGTTCCATAAACCCGAATAAAAGCCCTGTAACAGACCGGGTTTTATTTTTCTTTTTCATATATGTCTCCATTCTGTTATTTTACAGCAGTCATTTCTGATAATGCATTTATGGTGATTGCTGTAATTATAAAGATAACTGTTTCGAATATCTCTGTTTACTATCATACCATGAAACTGCCGTTATGACAAACATGAATTATGGATAATAAAATCCGGTTCTTTTCATGCTGGAACGCTGTAGATATGAAAAAAACCGGATCAATATGTAATTAGTTTTATGGTCAGATTTTTACTTTCTGATGTAGAAATGATAAGCAGTCACAGAATCATACTGTTCACCTGCATTAAGAACCGGGGAGTGGAAATCTTCAACATTGACCGCATTCGGTTCAACCTGCGTTTCCAGACAGAAAGCATCCCGCTTATTGTAAGTATGACCATTTTTACCATGTTCATTTTCGACAAAATTTGCTGCGTAAAACTGTACACATGGACAGTCGGAAGTGACATCCATGGCAATTCCGGTTTTATCACTGTATGCGGTTGCGATCAGTCTTCTGTTTCCTTTTGCATAGTTGTCTGTCACATAATTGTGGTCATATCCGCCTGTGAATTTCAGCTGGTCAAATTCTGCTTCAATATCCTGCCCGATCTGTTTGGCAGTTCTGAAATCCATGGGAGTCCCTGCAACTTCCTCATACACTCCTGTAGGAATGGAATGACTGTCGGCTACAGGTGTATAATATTTTGCATGGATTGTAAGATACTGATCCATGGCGGTTCCGCTTCCCTCACCATTCAGATTGAAATAAGAATGATTTGTCATATTGGCAACTGTCGGCTCATCGCAGATTCCCTGATAATGGATCCTCAGTTCGTTGTCTTCCGTAAACTCATATTTTACAGACACATCAAATTCTCCCGGGAAACCATTCTCGCCATCCGGACTTATACGGTTAAATATAACACTGTTTTTATCATCGGAAATCTCAGCCACTTTCCAGAGCTTTTTTTCAAATCCGTCAGGACCGCTGTGAAGATTATTGTCATTCTCATTCTGAGCAAGAACTACTTCTTTGCCATTGACAGAGAATTTCGCACCGCCGATGCGGTTTCCGTTTCTGCCGATGGTTGAACCGAAAAAGCATCCATTTACTTCATAAGATGCCAGATCATCATATCCAAGTACTACGTCTGTTAAAGTACCATCTTTATCAGGTACGCAGACCTTAACCAGGATTGCTCCAAAATCTGTCACTTCCGCATATGCCCCGGATTTGTTTTCCAGATGAAAAATTTTTACTGTTTCCCCAGTCTGTAATACACCGAACTTTCTTTCAGAAACACTCATTGTTTCCAACCTCCCGTATCATAAAATAATATTAAATCCAAAAGATAATAAAAAAGAGCCTCTCTACGGCTCATTTTTACAGTTCCCGAAATGCCGTTCCCTTCCCATTGACGCCTAGCCGTAGCTAGGTGGGTATCCTCAACAGACTTTCTGTCTTCCGCTGCATAATGACGGCCTGACATCCGGCCTGCGATGTTGGGTTCCCGTTAAAGTCGATGTAGGTTCAAAAAAAGAAGGGGCCTCGTACATTTCAGGATATTCACTGTTTTTAACTGATTTTTATTATACTCCAGTATATGTTCTTTTTCAACATAAAATGTAGAATTAATTATATTTTTTATAATATGGAGATTATCGGTTACTGTTCATACACCACTATCCCGCGAGGTGTTTTGGCATGAATATGCCAAAATCCCGAGACATACAAGCCAAAATTCCATTGCCGCAGGCAATCTGGAATGAATTTTGGCTACGTTACTGTGAACGGAGTGAACAGTAACGATTATCGGATTCCAAGGATATCTTTTACTGCCTTTGGCATATCCGGCGCATCTACCACCCGGTTATGAAGCACCGGTGCTGTGCGGATCGTCTCAACTGCCTGTGGAAGTTTCACTCCGGAAAGCGCACTCAGTTCATCAGCCAGTGCAAAATCATCCTTACCGTCTGTATCTGCTCCAAGTGCTTCCATTACACTTCTTGTAAATTTATATGGGCTTGCTGTGGATGCAATGACAGTTGGTGTGGTATCATTGGTATCTTTTACATATTTGTCATAAACACCTGCTGCAACTGCAGTATGGGTATCTATCACATAATGACTGTCTTTGAAGATTTCTGCGATTGTTTTTGCTGTTTCGTCTTCTGTACAGTAATTGCCATAGAAGTCTGCAAGCTGTGCCTTCATGTCTTCTGTGATGGTATACTCGCCGCCTGCAGTAAGAGACTGCATCAGCTCTGCACATTTTTTTGCATCACCGCCTGCGATACGGTAGATCAGACGTTCCAGATTGCTGGAGATCAGAATATCCATGGACGGTGAGGTTGTAAGGATAAAGTCACGCTTTCTGTCATAAGTTCCTGTGCGGAAGAAATCATACAGAACCTTGTTATCATTGGAGGCACAGATAAGTTTGTGAACCGGAAGTCCCATCTGTTTTGCATAATAAGCAGCCAGGATATTTCCAAAGTTTCCGGTAGGTACTACTACATTGATCTCCTGACCGTCTTTGATCTTGCCCTGACGTACAAGTGATGCATATGCATATACATAATAAACAATCTGCGGTACCAGACGTCCGATATTGATAGAGTTCGCAGATGAGAACTGATATCCTGCAGCATCAAGTTCTGCTTCCAGTTCCTTATCATTGAACATTTTCTTTACGGCAGTCTGTGCATCGTCAAAGTTTCCGGTAATTCCCACAACATATGTATTGTTGCCTTTCTGAGTTACCATCTGTTTCTCCTGGATAGGACTTACACCATGTTTCGGATAGAAAACGATGATCTTGGTTCCCGGAACATCTGCAAATCCGGCCATTGCCGCTTTACCTGTATCTCCGGAAGTAGCGGTAAGAATAACAATCTCATTTTTTACCTGATTCTTCTTAGCAGCTGTAGTCATAAGATGTGGAAGAATTGATAATGCCATATCCTTAAACGCAATGGTCGCACCATGATACAGCTCAAGGAAATAAGCTCCGTCTGCTTCATGAAGCGGTGCAATTTCTTTTGTATCAAATTTTTCATCATAGGCATTGTTGATGCAGTTCTTTAATTCTTCTTCTGTAAAATCAGTAAGGAAACATTTCATTACTTCATATGCTGTCTCCTGATAGCTCATCTTTGCCAGCTCATCCATTGGGACATCCAGCTTCGGAATCTCTGTCGGCACAAATAAGCCGCCATCCTCAGAAAGCCCCTTTAAAATAGCCATAGAAGCTGTTACGGTTTCTTCTTTTCCTCTTGTGCTTTTGTATAATACCTGCATGATATTTCCTGCCTTTCCAAAGTTATTCGTAACTGTTCAGTATATTGGCAGTAATAATAAACCGCTGAACAGTTACAGTTATTCATTTCGCCAATTGAGCACATTATAGCATATACTTTAGCAAAATACTATCCTAAATTATTTCTCTTTTTTCTGTCTTTTTATGATTGATTACTATAAATCAAAAATATGGACATATTCTTTTGTTCCCGAAGAATATGTCCATATTTTGAGCAGTATTACCGCAATCCTGTTAAATGAGTTATATGAAGAGTATCGTTTATTACGATCCTGTGGAACTTTCTGCTGAATCCGGATAGGTATAAAATTCATGTACGCCGTATTTAAACAGTCTTTTCAGATCTTTCTCAAACCAGGAGACATTCTGGCTTTCAGCTTCAGATTTCTGGATAAAAAACAGTGCTCCTTCTGAATAATCCACACCCTCAAGAGCCTGTCTGACGGCTTCTCTTGTCTCATCTGTAACAGTTACTTCATTGATACGTCCGTCATAAGTCGGTGAAAACTGCGGAACACCATTGGTATTCTGCCATACCACTTCTGTGACTGTATCGGGAAATTCCTTATTCTTTATACGGTTCATGATCACATTGGCAACCAGAATGCGTCCCTTGACATCCTCAGTACCTGCTTCAGCTTCTACAATATGAAGCAATGTATCATAGTCCTCATCCGACATCATCCGGGCACTCTCTGCAAGAGCCGTTGTCCTTGCATCCAACTCATTGATGCTGCTCTCCATAGAAGAGCTGACATCGAATTCTGCCATATTATCTTCAATAACTTTGATTCTCTGACCGACCATTACCTGTTCACAGGAAGTTCCGATACGTGTGACTGATTTTTTGGGAGAAGCTGTATCATTCATTCCAGATACTACTCCTGCAATTCCTGTTGGCAGTACATCTGTTTCGTCAGCATCAGAGGAAAAAGTTTTCTCCCTATTTTCAGAAGCTGCATATACTTTGTTTTTTCCATTAAAATCTGCTATTCTGCCGCCTGCTGCAAACGCAATCGCCGTACAGGTACACACTGTAACCAGTATCAGACTCCGCGCCGGATTGCCGGACTGTTTTGACTCTTTTTTCTGAACTTTCATACTTATCATTCCTTGAGTTTTTTTAATTACAGGTTTTTATGGTTGTAACATTTCTGTAACTTATAAGAAAATTATATTTAATATAATTGATTTTGTCAAGCTTTTTTCATATTTTCGTAACATTTTAGCTTGCAAAAAAGAAAAAAGGAAGGTTCCATCAATGAAATCTCCCTTTAATATATGCTTCATTTTTCTCAATTATTACATTTATTTTTTTCGCCGCAGATTAGGAACATAGGGGTTGGATTATAAAACTCATCTTTCTTTGTATAAATTCTGCTGCTGATACCCAGATCAATGGAGAATCTGTTGATACCCAGTTTTCCCAGTGTCTCCAGATCCCAGGCAGGGCGTACATAGGAACTGATAGGAAGCTGGCGTTTAATTTCCTCGCATTCCTGCATCATGGCATCGCCTACTGTAAAATGAGCATGATTGGCAGGCAGATCAGCAGTATCTGAGAAATCATCTGCACCATAATTGGCATCTGCGTTGATCAGGATTCCTCCCGTTTTCAGCACACGAATCCATTCTTTATATGCTCTTGCTGCATCCGGAAGTGTCCAGGTAAGATTTCTGGACACGATCACATCAAAGGTACCATCAGGAAAATCCGGATTTTCCGCATCCATTACTTCAAACGTACAGGAGGCATTCTCTTCTTTTGCCAGTTCCCTGGAATGAATGATCATATCCGGTGTCAGATCGATTCCTGTAACTTCATGTCCCAGTTTTGCTAAAAGAATGGAAAAGAAGCCTGCACCGCATCCCACATCCAGGATCCTTAATTTTCCATCAGGAAGAAAAGTCCCGATCTCTTTCAGCCATTTATCAGCCATATCACTGTGAAGCTCAGCTCTTCTCTGTTCCATAAAACTGTCGCTTCTTTTCGCCCAGTAATTTGTGATCTTTTCCTTGCGTTCATCCTTTCTTCTGCTGAAACTGCCATATGTGATCATCGGACCATCCTTAATAACCTGAAGACTTCCCGCCTGATATAGAACCACTCCATTTAAATCGGATAAACTTGTCTCCAGAATATTTCCCTCATAATCCTTAACACAGCCAAGATACTCTCCAACCTTAATGATATCTCCCGGTTTTTTGGCAGGATACCACAGCCCGGATACACTGGCAGACTGATAACGCACATCTTCAATTTCCATGGGATAATAATTACTGTAACTTCTCATGCCATCGTAAACACCCAGCGCACACAGAATATTACGCACATCTTTTCTTGTAGAATGAACCTCCTCCGGACTCCAGCCTCCCATCTGGCCACGTTCGATCAGAACACTGGGAATGCCACATGCGGCAGCATAATTGTAAGAACCACCGGATGCCACATTAGACTTTACCATATAGGGAACATCTGCCTGCTCTGCCATCTTCCTTGACATCTGAACCACATCTTCATCTGCACATCCGGCATAGTAAATATAAGGCGTAAGCTGCTCATAATCATCCCCGCTGTGAAGATCAATATAATAATCTGCTGCACTGTGAAGCTTCTGAACCACCTCATACGCCAGACGGTCCATCCTGGTTCCCTGCGGATTCCCCGGAAATACACGATTCAGATTCTTCTCATCCTCCGGGCAGACACTGCCGCTCCTCTCCTCAAATTCCTTCCTGCACACAGTCTTGACCAAAATCACTCTTCCATGGATCTTCTCCGGTTTCAGCTTATCCGCAAGCTCAACAGCAGCCTGGATTCCCACATATTCTCCTCCATGGACCGCAGCGGTGATCAGAACTGTCTTTCCGGGATGAGAACCGCAGATTACTGTATAAGGAAGCGAAAACTCACCTCCGCCCAGTCTCAGAAATCCACTCTTTTTCATACCCGGAGCAGTACACAACGCAGCATCCTCCAAATCTCTTTCCCTGTCATATCTGCTATCAGAATCATCCGTTCCGTCATTCTCGGACCAGATATCTTTCTCTTTCTTCACAGCGCTGATCATAAACATCGGCGTAGAATGATAATTCAGCTTCTCTTCCTGACTCCACACCTGCTGCCAGATTCCGGTATCCACTGCCACAGATTCAAACCCGTTCTCCTTCAGAAACTTCCTGTCCCAGGACGGTCTGTTGATAGAAGAAAGAGGCATCTGCAGTGCAATCTTCTCCATTCTGTCAATATCCGTACAGAGGTAATGATCATCCAGATGCTCACTCTCCACACTCTTTCGGTCTTCCTCATAAGACAGGCGTTTCTCCTCATCATAAAGATAACCGTACCAGTTTGCATCGAAATTAAGAAGCTTTCCGCCCGGTTTCAGTACACGACACCACTCTTCATAAGCTCTCTTAGGATCCTTCAGATTCCATGTCAGATTCCTGCTGATCACAACATCAAACACATCATCCTCAAATTCCAGATTCTGAGCATCCATCTTATAAAAAGAAATCCGCTCACAAAGATTACCGGCATTCCTCTTCGCGGTATCCAACATCTCCTGCGTATAATCAACAGCAGTCACCTTATATCCCGCCTCAGCCAGAATAACAGGAAAAAATCCAGGTCCTGTTCCGATATCCAAAATCTTAATCTCATCCTTCGCTTTCTCCGGGAACTGCCCTTTCAACACCTCAAGCCATGCCCCCTTCTGCATCCCATTTAATTCCTTATGATTAACTTCAGAATACCCCTCAGCCCGGGTAGTCCAGTAACTCTCAATCTCCGATAATAAATCCTTCACCTTATGCCAACCTCCATGTATGCAAGTTATAATCATATATGATCAAAATTATATCAAATCCACCCTCCCCCCAACAAGCCCTCCCGGGGGATATATTTCACGTCTCAATTCATTTTTATATAAACAAAGTCCTTCTTATAATTCACACTCCACCTTGTATTATATCTTAACCAAAACCAGCGAAGCAGGCGTATAGTTGTACCGGATGCATTTGCAGGCATCTTAGAGATTCTTAGTCCTCGGAAATCTGCGTTATGAGACGAAAAGTCCCTTGTCTGAGCGACAGCGAGTAATTCCGGACTTTTCGTCTCATGCTTTTAGCGGATTTTCGAGGGCTTAGAATCTCTTAGATGCCGAAACCGTATCCGGTACAACTATACGCCTGCTTCGCGTCCCCTTTTTAAACCAAAAACAAAGCTGCCATACCCCCAAAAAGAGGATATGACAGCTATATATTTTTACTCAGATAGCTCCAAGAATCTTCCGGGCATTATCAATCCTTTCCTGCGTCGGAGGATTAACCCCCTCCAGTGGATAAGAAAGCCCCAGATTCTCCCATTTAAACTTACCAAGCGTATGATAAGGGAGCACCTCCACTCTCTCCACATTGGAAAGAGTATGGATAAAATCAGCTAACCGGTGCAGATATTCATCCTTATCACTTCCGCCCGGCACAAGCACATGACGGATCCATACAGGTTTTTTCATATCAGAAAGTTCCCGCGCCATCGCAAGAATATTCTTATTGGAATGACCGGTAAGCTTAATATGCTCCTGCTCGTCAATCTGCTTGATATCAAGCATTACAAGATCTGTATACTTCATAAGCTCCAGCCACCCGGAATGCCATGGTTCCTGATCAGTGAAGGGATTTCCACTGGTATCAAGATTCGTATGCACACCCTCTGCCTTTGCCTTCTTAAAAAATTCTGTAAGAAAATCCATCTGAAGCAATGGCTCACCACCGCTTACAGTGATACCGCCTTTGCTGCCCCAGTAGCCCTTATAACGTAAAGCTTTCTTAAGAAGCTCATCTGCCGTATAAAGCTCTCCCTGCTTCATCTTCCAGGTATCCGGATTATGACAGAACTGACATCTCATGGCACAGCCGCTTAAAAAAATCACATATCTTACTCCGGGTCCGTCAACGGACCCGAAGCTTTCTAAAGAATGAACATAGCCTTTTATCTGTTTATTATCCATTATATCATCATCCATTAATTACATTCTGTCGTGGCAGGTTCTGGCAATAACGTCTAACTGCTGCTCTCTTGTAAGATCGATGAACTTAACAGCATATCCGGATACACGGATTGTGAAGTTTGCATACTCTTCTTTTTCCGGATGTTCCATAGCGTCGATCAGTTTCTCTTTACCAAATACGTTTACATTGAGGTGATGAGCACCCTGATCAAAGTATCCGTCAAGTACATGTACCAGATTCTCTGAACGCTCGTCATCGCTGTGTCCCAGAGCATCAGGATTGATTGTCTGAGTATTGGAGATACCGTCAAGAGCATCTTCATAGTCAAGCTTGGCAACAGAGTTCAGGGAAGCAAGAAGGCCGTTCTGCTCTGCACCGTAAGATGGGTTTGCACCAGGAGCAAGAGGTTCCCCTGCTTTTCTTCCATCCGGAAGAGATCCTGTAGCCTTACCATAAACAACGTTGGAAGTAATAGTAAGGATAGATGTGGTTGGCTTGGAATCACGGTAAGTATGAATGTGTTTCAGTTTCTCAAGGAATGTAGACAGAAGAGTTGTTGCGATCTCGTCTGCTCTGTCATCATCATTACCATAACGTGGGAAGTCACCCTCAACCTGGAAATCTGTTGTAATGCCGTCTTCATCGCGGATAGCTTTAACTTTTGCATATTTGATAGCGGACAGGGAGTCTACTACATGAGAGAATCCTGCGATACCTGTTGCGAAAGAACGCTCAACCTTTGTATCGATCAGAGCCATCTCTGCAGCTTCATAGTAGTATTTATCATGCATGTAGTGGATCATGTTCAGTGTTCCGACATACAGATGAGCCAGCCAGTCCATCATCTGGTCATATTTTGCGATTACTTCATCATAGTCAAGATATTCAGAAGTGATCGGCTGATAGCTTGGTCCTACCTGCTGTTTTGTCTTCTCATCAACACCGCCGTTGATCGCGTAAAGAAGGCATTTTGCAAGGTTTGCACGAGCACCGAAGAACTGCATCTCTTTACCTGTCTCTGTAGCAGATACACAGCAGCAGATGC
>OLOD01001858.1_pt1 | contig 12091 bp, 10 predicted proteins | sample 1671921 | NCBI WGS metagenome assembly OLOD01 (sample SAMEA3136626, study PRJEB25190) | human gut metagenome | biome: human gut; feature: human-associated habitat; material: faeces | place: Austria | collected 2013
TCGGTCAGGTCCGCCACCTGCCGCTTCAAGTCCTCTTTTTCCTCGTCCACTGGGGGCGTTTCGTAGAATGTGCTTAACTGGCGGTTGATGTCCCGGTAAGCGTTTGCCGAATAAGAAGCACCGCCACCCCTTTGTGGCTTCGAATCTTCTTCCGGTATCAGGTCGATTTCCGCTTGCGGTTCTTCCGCTTCATCATCCCCTGTGAAACCGAAGTCCTGCAAGGATTGTATCTTGTCCTCCTGTTTGCGGTTCTGCATCGCTTGTTCGTAAGCCTTTTGCTTGTCGGCTATAATCCCGTCCTCTGCGGGCAGGGGTATGTCGGCATTGAAGCCGCCCACGCTCTCTACATTCACGTCCTCTTTGCCGGAGGGGGCGAATATCAGGTACATACACCCGGCAAAGGCAAGGAACATCAGCGGGAAGACTATCATCTTCCTGCGCTGCTGTACCTGTTGGGGTGTCAGTTCTTTTTGGGGCTTCTTTCCCTTTTCAGGCTGCTTGCCCGGTTGCGGTACGGTCGTGCCGTTCTCATTTTTCTGTACTTCTTCCATATTGTGGTCTGTTTAACGGGTTGATACTGTCGCTATCGTGTAGCGGGTATTGTTTGATGTGTTCTATTTGCAAGCGTTGCCCGTCCCGTTTCCCGATATTGTAGATTGATGAAACGGTGATGTAGATAGACAAGCCGCCGAAAAATAGGAACATCACAAGGATAACCGCCAGCCTTTTGCCCGGCGTAATCCGTCCGCACATTTGGCGCAGGCGGTCGTCCGCCCAGTCCTGCACCTTTTCGATATAGTTTCGTTTCCTTTCCATACGGCTATCTTTTGACGGTCTGCAAATCCTTGTTCTCTGTAATGGTGAACGCTTCTATGATGAAGCCGTGCGGGTTGTTGTCGCTCCGGATGGCATTGAGTAGGCGGCACGAGGTCACAAGGCTTCTGACCGTCAGGCTGCTTTCCCGGACAATCAACTGGCGGGCATACGTGTTCACCTTATAGGGGTACTGGTCGAAGTCGCACTTCACGCTGTCAATCTCCACCGTCTGCGTGACGTTTCCGGAAATCACCCGGTTGTAGTACCCCTTTTCCGCCAAGTCCTTGTAATAGTTGAAAGCGGTCTTGTCGGCAAGGAACAGCGAGCGTTTGATGTTGCTTTCGATAGCCCCCTTGTCGGGCGAGAGCGTGAAGAAAAGCTCGTGGAAACGCCGCACGTGCGACTTGGCTTCCACGGGTCTGTTCTGCGCCATGTCCTGCGAGAGAGCCAGCATCAGGCTTTTGCCGTTGTCGAGGACGTATATCTTCTGCCGTTGCTTTTCGGCGAAGCTGTACGAGTTCCACACGGCAAAGCCCGTCACCAGTGCGCACAGGCAGATGAATACAAGCGCAAAGAGCCGGATTTGCCGGAAACTCGTTTCGATGTTCGTTAATGATTTAAATTCCATATACTAAATTTTGATGTTGGTTATTTGAGTAGTTTCCCGGTTACTTTCCCGCTTGCCGCACCGACCGCAGCCCCGGCGATTGACCCCGCCCGTGCCACGTTGCGGTTATAGGCAGACGTGCCGCCAGCCGACACAATCCAGCTTGCCACCGTTGGAATGGTGAAGTAGCCCACGATGCCGATAATCATAAAGATTACATACACGGTGCTGCTCCCGTCCGGAATGAAATTCGGGTCTGAAAGTTCCTGAATGTCCTTTTGGAGCATCAGGGTTTGTATGCGTGCCAGCACGCTGCTGAACAAGTCCGACACGGGCAACCACAGGTAAATGGAGATATAGCGTGAAATCCACTGGGTCAGCGTGCTTTGGAAACCGTCATAGACGGAAATCGCAAACGCCAGCGGACCCAGTATCGAAAGCACAATCAGAAAGAACGTGCGCAGCGTGTCGATAATCAGCCCCGCCGCCTGAAAGAGCATTTCCAGCAACCCCCTGAACCAGTCCCGGACGGACTTCTTTATATTGTACGCCGCCCTATCCATGTACATACCCGTCATAGTCACCATGTCGGAGGGCGACCAGCCCAGTTCTTCCAGTTGTCGGTCAAATTCCTCGTCCGATGCGAGGTAAGCGGTTTCGGGGCTTCGCATCAGGGCTTCATATTCCAGTCGGTCTTTCTGCGCCCGGTACTCGTTCATGTCGAAAGTCTGCGTTTCCATAAGCTGGTTGCACCCTTTCACCACTGGCGACAGCACCGTATTGATAGTCCCCAACACGAATGTTGGAAAAAACATGATACACAGCCCCAGCGCAAAGGGACGCAGGAGCGGGTACACGTCTATGGGTTCGGCACGTGCGAGCGACTGCCACACTTTTGCCGCCACGTAGAACAAAGCCCCCAGCCCGGCTATCCCTTTGGCTACCCCCGTCATGTTGCTGCACAAGGGCATCATTTCATCGTACAACACCCGCAACACTTGGTGCAGGTTGTCAAAATCCACTGCTGCTAATAACATAGGCATACCGATTTATATGTTACCAGTAGCGTTCATCCGCCGAGCCGTAGAGAGCCAGCACCCGGTCGGTGTCGTTTTTCTTCTTTGCCCGCAGGTAGGACACGGATATGTTCTTGCGGGTGTAGTAGTTCACGAGGTTGCGGTAATTGAGCAAACTTCGATAAGCGTTGTCGATGATTGCCAGCCGTTCGGCATCCGTCAGCGACATACCCGTGATGTTCACTACATTTTTCAAGTCCTGCAACACGTCCGAGCTTTCCGACATCAGTTTGGCATAGCCGAACGATATTGCGGAAAGTTCGTCAGGCGTGAAATTCGGGTCTGCCAGCATGTTTTGGAAGTTGCGCACGTAGATTTCGGATATTTCCGCCACCAGTTCAATGGACTTCTTCACCTTGACACCGCCCTTAACCACGTCATGCACCGCTTTGAGCGCATCGTAATATTTTTTACCCTGCTGGAAAATCTTCTGCGCTTCCATGAAGCCGTCCAGCGTGTTCTTGGCAGTGGTGGAAGTCTGCACTATCTGCTTGGTGGTGTTGATGATACCCTGTGCCAAGTTGCCGGGGTCTGACACCACCCACTGTGCGGATGTCTTGCCAATGAAGCAAAGGCATACCGCCATAAGGAGAATTGTTTTCTTCATGTTCCTAATTTTTAAGTTGTTGATGATTGGGGACTGCGTTTGCTTTCCGCAAGCCGCTTGATAGCCAATTCAAGGTTGCCGCCCAGCTTCTCGGCGAGGGCGAACAGTTCCATTTTCTCGCTTTCCTCTGTCGTGAACGTGAAATATTCTTCCAACGAAACTTCCGTGGCATATACCGCCGACTGCGTGCCGCCCAGTGAGAAGAAAACTTCCTTGTACTTCCGTCCGGGGTGGTTCGCCATGTTGATAGATAATATCTGCGAACGCTCCTTGTCGGTCAGTCCGAGCAGGTTTTGTATGCTGTCGAACTTGTTGAGATATTTTCGCTGGTCTAACAGGATTTTGCAGTCCGAGTTATTGATGATACTCTCTTTCACTATGGGCGAAGAAATAATATCTTCCACTTCCTGCGTTACCACAATCGCTTCCCCGAAATACTTCCTGACGGTTTTATATAAATATTTTATGTAGTCCGCCATGTTCGCCGATGCAATCGCTTTCCACGCTTCTTCAATTAGTATTAACTTCCTTATTCCCTTTAACTTGCGCATCTTGTTTATAAAGGCTTCCATAATAATGATAGTCGTTATCGGGAATAAAATCTTGTGGTCTTTGATATTATCCAATTCAAAGACTATGAAGCGTTTATGCAGCAAATCCAGTTCCTTGTCGGAGTTCAGCAGGTAGTCGTATTCACCGCCACGATAGTACGGTTCAAGTACGTTCAGGAAATTGTCAATGTCAAAATCCTTTTCCCTGACGTTCTTCTGTTCAAGCTGTCGGCGGTAATCATCCCGGACAAACTCGTAGAACGTGTTGAAACAGGGCGTTACCGACCTGTCGCCCGTGATACGTTCGATATAGGCACTTACCGCATTGGACAACGCCACTTCTTCCGACCGCTTCGGGGCTTCATCGTCACGCTTCCAAAGGGTGAGTATCAGGGTCTTGATACTCTCTTTCTTCTCTATGTCAAATACTCCGTCTTCGACATAGAACGGGTTGAACGCTATCGGGTTCTCGTTGGTGTAGGTGAAATAAATCCCGTCCTCGCCGTGCGTGCGGTTGTGGATAAGCTGGGACAGCCCCAAGTAGCTGTTACCCGTATCTACCAGCAGTACGTGCGCACCCTGCTCGTAATACTGGCGCACCATGTGGTTGGTGAAGAAAGACTTCCCGCTACCACTCGGCCCAAGTATAAACTTGTTGCGGTTTGTGGTGATGCCTTTCTTCATGGGCAGGTCTGAAATGTCGATGTGCAGCGGGCGACCGCTTACCCTGTCCACCATTTTGATGCCGAACGGCGAAAGCGAACTCTTGTAGTTCGTTTCTTCCACGAACAGGCAGAGAGCCGGCCCCAAGAACGTGTAGAAACTTTCCTCTGCGGGGAAGTCCGCCTCGTTGCCGGGTATGCCCGCCCAAAAGAGCGTGGGCGTATCGACCGTGTTGTGGCGTGGCTTGCACTCCATTAGCGCAAGCTGGCTTCCCACATCGTTGCGTATGCGTTTGAGTTCGTCCCGGTCATCGCTCCATGCCATGACGTTGCAGTGGCAGCGCACCGAGATAAGCCCCTTGCTGTGGGCTTCGTTCAGGTACTCGTCTATCCACTCCTTGTTCACTTGGTTGGCACGGGAGTAACGGGAGAGCGATTGCATATTCCGGGCGGTCTGCTCGAAGTTCTTCAGGTTTTCAGTGTGGTCGTCTATGAAGATGAACTGGTTATAGACGTGGTTACACGACAACAGCACGCCCACCGGGGCGGCAAAACTTAACCTGCAATCGCTTCTGTCAGTGGACAGCTTCTCAAATCGGCAGTCCGTCCCGACCTTTCCGGGCAAATCTTCCACGTCCGAGAGCGTGTGCAAGCACAGAATATCGTCCCCGACACGCATTTCTTCCGGGTACAGCCCGATGTCTTTCAGGCAGGTAGTATCTGTCTGCGAGAGCGAGAAGTATTTCTCGATGATGCCCGCCTTGCCGTCCTGCCCGGTGATTTCCGATGCCGCCAGCCGGGTAAGGGTGACAAAACCGCTGTCGTTCATAATCCTTTCAAACTGCCCGACCGCTTCGATGAACTTTGCCGCCGTTTCCTTGTCGGCTATCTCATGCGGGACAATCCTGCCCCGGCAGAGGGTGGAAAAGTCGCTCTGTCGGCGGCTTCTCTCCCTTGTCGTCTTTGTCAGAAACAGGTAACAGTAATGGTTCAGGAACGGGCGTTCATTGAAGTGCCGTTCAAAGGAGCGACTTAAAAAACTAAGTTCGTCCCTTTCGGTGTCGGGCTGGTAGCTCTCCTTGATGAAGAAGTCCTGCTTGTGTACTATGGAGTAGTCGGGCAGCACCTTGATTGCCTTGTACCACGCCGAATGTATGGCTTCGTACTCGGCACTGGTGACGGTGAACAGTTCGGGCAGTTCCACCCTGAAAGCCACCGTTATGTCCGCATCCTTTGAAATGATGCAGCCGTTCTCCACCGCCAAAAGTGGAAATTTCCTTTCCAGCGTGGTAGCCTTTAATGTATTCCTCATGTTCTTTCTTCCTTTCTTCTTTTGTAGTTGAACAGCCGGGGTATCGCCTTTCGGCTGATAATGAAGTGTGGGTGTCTTTTGCGTGCGGCTGCTTTCATCAGCCCGTGCGTTCCGTACCGTGCGTTGAGCCGGAACGTCTGCCACACGAGCAGCAGCGAAGCCGACACGATGAAACCGATACATAGCCACTGGTTCACGCCTGCCATGAACAGCACGATGAACACCACGAAGACGGCAAGCAAGCCGCCGCAAAAGATAAAGAGGTACTGGCTTTTCAGCCCCTTGAATTCCACCGGCTTTCCGATACCCCTGTTTACCGGATATTCAGACATAGCGGCTGGTTTAGAGGAAGAACGACCGCAGGATAGTGGCGGCGACAATCAGGAAGATGCGCCCCGAACCAACTGGCGGCGGTCTTTGAGGTGTCGGGGTCGCCGCTCGAAAATTTGTTATACACTTTTACCCCACCAATCAAGCCGCAGACCGCCCCGATTGCGTACACCAGTTTTGTTCCGGGGTCGAAATACCCTGTGATTAGGTTCGTGGCTTCGGTGATGCCCGCCTGCCCGTTGCCCTGTGCGTAGGCACTTACCGCAGCGGCAAGGATAGCCGCCGACAAAAAGATTTTCTTTCTCATTGTGATTTGTTTTTTATGCCGGGCGGCGGGTGGGAAGTCCGCCTTTCCCGGCTGGTGAATAATTTGAAATTTTAGTGGTCGGGAACATGCCCGTTTGGTTTTTAGGTTGCCAATCAACCGTAGTCACGCTGTTTCATGTTGTCAGGCTTATACATTATTATATTATAGGAAATCGTTCATGTCGAACGCTTCGTGTTCCTTGCTTGTATCGCCAGCTTCGGCAGGGACAGCAGCCGTAGCCAGTTCCGCTTCGTTGCGTCCCAGCAGTTCCGCCACCTTTGCCAGCCCGCCGTTGATGTTCTCCACCACCGCATCGTAGAGGTTCGTCCCCTCAATGCTTGCCAGTGTCCCGGCGGCTTGCCGCTGTTCCGCTTCGGTGGGGTTGTCGGCGTTCGCCGTGCGTACCGCTTCGCCCAGTTCGTCAAAGCTCACGCCCGTAGCCCGCCCGGTATCATCGTCACCGTCCATATACCCGGCTATTTCCTCGTCCTCGTAGTCGGGTTCGTCATTCTCGTAACCAAGCGTTTCTTCCGCTTCGGCTGCTGCTTCCGAAATGTTTTCTTCCGGCTGTCCGTCAGCTTGCGGCGCAAAAATAGTATCATTTTCAGTCGCTTGCGGGAGGTGTCCCGATTTGTCCTGCGCTGTCCCGATTTGTCCGCCCTTGTATCGGCTTTCACCTATCAGCGTGTAGCCTGAAACCCCGTTTCGTGGAAGCGGCGCATCATCCGTTCTGCCCGGTGATGTCCGGCTGTCCGTGTAGCGATACCACAGCCATAGGGCGATATAGTACACCAAAAGCCCGGTTAATATGCAATAGGCTACCATAGCTATACGGGTTTTTGAAAGTGACTTTCATACAGGGTGTTTATCTCGTCTTGGTATTGCTCGAAGTGGCGCAGTAAAATATTCTCTACATAGCTGCTTACCGTCACCTTGCGCCCGCCTATCACCGTCACGATACGCATCAGCTTCTCGTGCGTGGTGCGGCTTACATACAAGGGTTGTCGGTCTGCCAGTTCCACTTTCTGAAAATAGGTTTCCCGGTAGTCACCCGAACCGCCCTTGCGCTTGCGGGATGTCGGTTTCTCTACTTGCACCGTTTCTGTTTGTGTTTCTTGCGGTACATCATTCGTCTTATTATTATCTTGTTTACTGGGGACACCTTGCGAGATAAGTTCTTTCATGAAATCCTCGTCTATCTTCGGCATCCCGCCGCTTTGCTTTGCCATATCATTGTAATTTGATGTAGTACGTTATTTCGGTTATCAGTTCTTCCAAGTTGCTTCCCCTTACCAGCGGGCGGCTGGCGGGAAAGAGCGTGGAGCGGAACACCGCCTTTTTATCCGCCACCAGTTCCTTTTTGTAGCGTTTGGTGTCGGGAATAAAGGTTTTCATCAGCGGCAGTTCCAGTTCCTTAATCGTCTTGTCGTAGGCGGTGTAAAGGTCTGTTTTCTCCCGCCCGTCCACCATGTTCCAAAATAGGTACAGCCCGGCAAGTCGGCAGGCTTCATTCTTCACCAGTAGTTTTTGGATAGCCATTGCGAACGACAGGCTGCTTTCCAGCACCACCTTGTCGGCTGAAATCGGGGTGAAAATATAATCCATGCCCGCAAGGGAGTTTATCACGCCCTCGCTGTTTACCGTGCCGGGCAGGTCGAAAAAGACAATATCTGGCACGTGTCCGGCGGCTATATGTTCGTCAGCCGTTGCAATCGCCTTTTCGGGTGAACTGCACAATACCGGGTAGGCTTTCTTCCCCAGCCGGGTAAACTGTTCATACGCCATGCGCTTGTAATCTTCATCCGCCCCGACCTGCTCGGCATCCCGCTTTCGCATCCCGGCAATGGAGTGTTGCGGGTAGTCGCAATCGACCACCGCCACATCGTAGCCTTTGAGATAGTAGAGGTAACTCGCCGCCAGCACGGTAAAGGTTGTTTTGCCGACCCCGCCCTTTTGGGTGGAAAAGGCGACATAAAGGGGTGTTTTCTCGTTTTCCATATTGCTTTCGTTCATTATTGGTTGATAGATTTATTTATTGCTTTCAATCAATCCAGCCATATAGCTTTCTTTGTTTCCATATTGCAATCTTGAAAGACTGTTTTATTTCAATCTTGTTTTCCTGCTTTCATTCTTTCTTGAAAGATTGAAATCCTGCAATCACGTTTTCTTGAAATCCTGCTTTCTATCCTGCTTTCTTGCTTGAAATATGGCTTTCAACCTTGAAATCTTCTGCAAATAAAAGGAGAAAAAACATTCGTTTTTAGATGTGTCCCGATTTGTCCTGCGTTGTCCCAATTTGTCTACCAACCGCCTATTTTACAGCATTATAAATCACTGTTACTTTGCAGCGGAGTAACAAACCGTAGGGGGCAGAGGTGTAAAACCGGGCTGGTGAACGGCAGGGCTTACCGTTCCACGCTAACCCCAATCCGTCCGTGACGGATTTCGATTTTCGTCAGAAAATAGCAAGGTGTGTTTTGTATGCTACAAAACCGTTTTCCGTGCCTGAAAACGCCTTGCCCCTTGCGGGGGTAAAAATCACTCCGAAGTCGTAATTTTTTAATCCAAAGAAGTATGGAAACAAGAAGAACCAACAAGGGCGGTCGCCCCGCCCTCGCAGACCCGGCGAAGCATCGCCATGTCCTTTACCTGAACGACCGGGAGAACGCCCGTTTCCTCTCGCAATGGGAGCAGTCGGGCGTTACGAGCAAGTCCCGTTTCATCGCTGCCCGGCTGTTCGACGAGCCGTTCCGGGTGGTGAAAGTGGAGAAAACAGCGGTCGAGTATTGCGCCCGGCTGACCGAATTTTATGCACAATTCAGAGCCGTGGCGGTCAATTACAACCAAGTTGTAAAGGCTCTGAATAGTAACTTTTCGGAGAAAAAGGCACTGGCTTTTCTCTATAAACTGGAGAAAGCGACCACTGAACTGGCGATGTTGAACCGTCAGGTTATCGACCTGACAAACGAGTGCAAGGAACTATGGTTGCCAAAATAAGCACGGGCGGCAATATGTTCGGCGCACTGGCTTATAACCAAAACAAGGTGGATAGTGAAGAAGCAAAGGTGCTTTTCTCAAACAAAATGCTGTTGAGTGAGGACGGAAATTTCTCTATCGGCGAGTGTATGCGCAGCTTTGAAATGCAGATGCCCGTCCAGCTATCCACCAAGAAGCCGATACTTCATATTTCCATAAACCCGCACCCGGAAGACGTGCTGACAGACCAGCAGCTTTCCGACATTGCACAGGAGTATATGCGGAAGTTGGGCTATGGCGACCAGCCTTATTTGGTGTACAAGCATACCGACATCGACCGCCACCATATCCACATCGTGGGCTTGCGGGTGGACGAAAGCGGCAGACCGCTGAATGACAGGTTCGAGCATCGGCGCAGCAAGCAAATCACCCGTGAACTGGAGAAGAAATACAACCTGCACCCGGCAGAGCGAAAGGAACGTGCCGAACGCCCGGAACTTAAAAAGGTGGATTATGCCGCCGGGGACGTGAAGCACCAAATCGGTAATACCGTGAAAGCGGCTTGTTACGGCTACCGTTTTCAGTCGTTCGGGGAGTACAAGGCTTTGCTTGCCGCTTACAACGTGTGTGCCGAGGAAGTCAAGGGAGAGATAAACGGCAAATCTTATCAGGGCATTGTCTATTCTGCGACCAATGATAAGGGCGAAAAGGTGGGCAACCCGGTAAAGGCTTCCCGTATCGGCAAGTCGGTGGGCTATGAAGCGGTGCAGCGCAGAATGGAGAAATCGGGCGAAGCAATCAAGAAAGGCACGCTGAAAGAACATACCCGGAAGATTGTCGCTACTGCCATGCAGACCGCCCGCAGCCGCAAGGAACTGGAACAGCAGCTAAGGAAGCAGGGCATTGACGTGGTATTCCGTCAGAACGACAACGGGCGCATCTATGGCGTTACGTTCATCGACCATGACAGCCGGGTGGTGTTGAACGGTTCACGCTTGGGCAAGGAGTATTCGGCGAACGTGTTCAACGAACGTTTTTCGGGCGAAACCGGAAAGATGCATCAGCCCGAAGTATCAGCACCGCAGCAAGACCAGCACACGCATCAGGAACAGCCGAGCTTCACGCCGAAAGCCGACATCGTTCCGGGCGTGGCTTCCGTGCTGGGTGCTTTCGGCGGTTTGCTGGGCGGCGGTGCATCAGGCGGTGACGAGCCGCAGGACACCGCCCGCCAAAAGAGAAAGAAGAAAAAGAAGCGCACAAGGCGTATTGACTAACTTAAAAAACATTACAATCATGCAACAGGAAGATGATTTGAGAGGGCTTGCACGGGTCATGGACTTTATGCGGGCTGTCAGTATTCTATTCGTGGAAATAAACGTGTACTGGTTCTGTTACTCCACCCTGAAAGAGTGGGGAGTGACTTTTGAGGTGATAGACAAGATACTGTGGAACTTCCAGCGCACGACCGGGCTGTTCTCGTCCGTGCTTTGGACGAAACTTTTTGCGGTGGTGTTCCTCGCCCTGTCGTGCATCGGAACTAAGGGCGTGAAAGAGGAAAAAATAACGTGGGTGAAGATATATTGCAGCCTTGCGGCGGGTGTCGTGTTGTTTTTCCTGAACTGGTGGTTGCTGGAACTTCCGCTGCCACACACGGCGGATGCCGTGTTTTATATCGCCACGCTGTCGGTGGGTTATATCTGTATGCTCATGGCGGGTACGTGGATGTCCCGGTTGTTGAAAAACAACCTCATGGATGATGTCTTTAACACGGAAAACGAAAGTTTCCAGCAGGAAACAAGGCTTATCGAAAATGAATACTCTGTAAACTTGCCTACCCGGTTCTACTATAAGAAGAAGTGGAACAATGGCTATATTAACGTTGTAAACGTTTTTCGGGCGAGCATCGTGTTAGGAACGCCGGGCAGTGGGAAGTCATACGCAGTAGTAAATAATTATATAAAACAGCAAATCGAGAAAGGTTTTGCGCTCTACCTGTATGATTATAAGTTTCCCGACCTTTCGGAAATCGCTTACAATCATTTGCTTAACCACTTGGACGGCTACAAGGTAAAGCCGAAATTTTACGTTATCAATTTTGACGCCCCCCGCAAGAGCCACCGATGCAACCCGATAAACGCCAGCTTCATGTCGGACATTGCGGATGCCTATGAAGCCAGCTACACGATTATGCTTAACCTCAATCGAAGTTGGATAAGCAAGCAGGGCGACTTCTTCGTGGAAAGCCCGATTATCCTTTTGGCGGCTATAATTTGGTATCTCCGTATCTATCAAGGCGGTAAGTATTGCACGTTCCCCCATGCCATTGAACTGCTGAACAAGAAATACGCCGATGTATTCACCATTTTGCGCAGCTATCCCGAACTGGAAAATTACCTTTCCCCGTTCGTGGACGCTTGGGAATCCGATGCTCAAGAGCAGTTGCAGGGTCAAATAGCAAGTGCGAAAATCCCGCTTTCAAGGATGATTTCACCCGCCCTTTACTGGGTAATGACAGGTGATGATTTTTCGCTGGATATAAATAATCCCCAAGAGCCTAAAATCTTGGTTGTCGGCAACAATCCCGACCGCCAAAATATCTACTCGGCAGCACTGGGATTATATAATTCCCGTATCGTGAAGCTGATAAACAAGAAAGGGCAGCTTAAAAGTTCGGTGATAATAGACGAGCTGCCAACGATTTATTTTCGGGGGCTTGATAATTTGATTGCTACGGCACGAAGCAACAAGGTAGCGGTTCTGTTAGGTTTTCAGGATTACAGCCAGCTTACCCGTGATTACGGGGACAAGGAAAGCCGTGTGATACAAAATACTGTGGGCAACGTGTTC
>OLOD01001859.1_pt1 | contig 12088 bp, 9 predicted proteins | sample 1671921 | NCBI WGS metagenome assembly OLOD01 (sample SAMEA3136626, study PRJEB25190) | human gut metagenome | biome: human gut; feature: human-associated habitat; material: faeces | place: Austria | collected 2013
CTATTTGATTAGTTTTCCAAGAAATACTTACCAACATTTATCTTGGGTTAGGTTTAATGAATAATATTGAAAACATACAAAATGTCACCCTTGAAAAAGTATCTTTAGAAGCTAATATTTCAACAGCCTCTGTGAGTCGTTTTATTAATAAATGTGGTTTTAAATCTTTTCAAGAATATAAAAATTGTATGATGGCATTTAATAATAACGTTAAAATGCATCGTTTGATTTCTCATACTCAACGCTTTATGAGAAAAACAAATCAAACTTTATCAGATCAATTATATGATGATGCTATTAATAATCTTCAACAAACAAAAATCAATTTAAATATTGATTTATTAAAACAAATCATCCAACAATTAAAACATAGTCAACATGTTATTATTTTAGGTGATAGTCATGAATTAGCTGACTTCTATACACTTCAGTTAGATTTACTTGTAAATGATATTCCTACCCAGTTAGTCAATATTGGTGATAAAAATAATTCTTTTATTCATTTTTTAAATAAAGATGACACCGTATTATATATTGATTTGTATCATGATTGGTTTCCTGGACAAAGAGAAAATATTTTAAAACAAATTAAAGATAAAGATATTTTTACTATTTGTTTTGCTCAAGAAAAAAAACATCTAGAAGACTATGCCGATATTCTTTACATTTATGGGATAGAAAACAGTGTAAATGATGGTTATTATTCCTTACCTTACCTAAGTAGGTTATTATCTGAACTATTTTATCACATTATTTGACATCGCTTTACACATTTTGTAAAGCGCTTTCTTTTTAGATGATTGTAAGTGCTTTTTTATAGAAATATAATTATTTTAGGGAAGGAAAAGGAGGAAAAACTACAATATGAAAAATTCAAAAAAAGCACTTTCTTTAATGATGGCTTCTGCTTTAGTTTTTACAAGTACTCCTCATCAATTCATTGTTAATGCCTTAACACAATATCAACCAGGCGTAACAGTTGAAAAAAACAGTACTGGTAAATCTGATGCAGACTATCAAGCAACATTTGTCTACGAAGACACTGATGAAAGAGATGCTGTTTCAGTATCTGTAGCAGGAAGTTTACAATTCTATAAACATGACGATATTACAGATGGTTTCATTAAAACTGGAACAGCAGCAGGAGCAAAGGTATACGATGCTTATCATTATGAAAAAGGTATGTTTAATACCGGATATGGATTGAACGGAGATAGTCAATCCTATGATTTAACTGAAGTAGAAGATGAAAGATTCGAAATCACATTACCTCTTCCAGGTAACTTATATTATTATGATTATACTGTCACTTATGCAGATGGAAGTAAAGTAACGATTCAAGATCCAGCAAACAAAAGTGAAATAAATCCAACTTCTGGACATGATTCGGGACATAGCTTAGTTTATGTTGGTGATGCAAATAATACAGCTCAAGGTCAAGAAAAAATCTATGCTAGAACTGATGGAAAAACAGGAAGTTATAGTTTTGTGGAATATCAAGCAGTAGATGGAACTAAACAACCTTTAGGAGTATACTTACCAAAAGGATATGATTCATCAAAAGTATATAAAACAATTTATGTTTCACATGGTGGCGGTGGAAATGAAGCTGAATGGATGGGCATTGGTGCTGTTCCAAACATCATGGATAACTTAATCGCTGAAGGTGAAGTTGCAGATGCTGTTGTTGTCACAATGGATAATACATATTTTAAATGGAATTATGATACAATCGCTCAAAATTTTAAAGAAAATATTATTCCATTTATTGAAAAAAATTACAGTGTATCAATGAACGTTAAAGATAGAGCATTATGTGGTTTATCTATGGGTTCTATGACTACATCTACAATTTTACAACAAAATACTGAATTATTTGGTGCTTATGGTTGCTTCTCAGGAGCAAATACACAAGCTACAATTAAAGATGTAGAAGAATTAAAAAATGTCAAAATTTATTTAACTGGTGGAAACGTTGATATGGCTACTAAAGCAACAACACCTGAAGGTGATGTTGGAAATCCAGGAAAAACTGTTGGTTTAGCAAAAATATTAGACGATTTAGGTGTTAAATATGAAATGGACATCAAAGATGGTGCTCATGATTGGGGTGTATGGAGATCAGCATTCACAACATTTGTTAAAGATTACTTATGGGATGAAAATGATACATTAAAACCAGCAGGAGTAACTGTTGAAAAGAACACTGAATTTAAAGATGTAAAAGATGCAGACTATCAAGCAACATTTGTTTATGAAGATACAGATGAAAGAAATGCTGTTTCTGTAAATGTTCTAGGTGGTTTCCAATTCTATAAAGAAGATGAAATTGGTGGTTATGAAGAACCTGATGATCCTCGTACTCCAGTATACAGCGCATATCAATATGAAAAAGGTATGTTCCCTACAGGTTATGTAGTTGATGGAACATTAATGAAATATGATATGACTGAAGTAAAAGATGAAACATTTGAAATTTCTCTTCCTCTTCCAGGTAACCTATACTATTATGATTATGAAGTAACTTATGATGATGGAACAACTGTAACAATTCAAGATCCATCTAATAAATCTCCTAATAATAGCTTTAACGGTCATGATGCAGGTCACAGTTTACTTTATGTTGGAGATAAAAATAATACTGCTTCAGGTCAAGAATATGTATATGCTCGTAACGATAAAAATGGAACATTAAAATATGACACATATGCAAGTCTTGATGGTACTCAACAACCTTTAGGAATTTATTTGCCTGCTGGTTATGATAGTTCAAAAGTTTACAAAACAATTTACGTATCTCATGGTGGTGGAGGTAATGAAACAGATTGGATGACAATCGGTGCATTACCAAATATCATGGATAATTTGATTGCTGACCAAGAAGTAGCTGAAGCAATCGTAGTTACAATGGATAATACATATTATAACTTTGATGCAACTAAAACCGTTGACAATTTAACTAAGAATATTATTCCATATGTTGAAAAAACATATAGCGTTTCAAAAAATTCTAAAGACCGTGCAGTTTGTGGTTTATCAGCAGGTGGTACTTTTACAGCAAATACCTTAGTAAATGCTTATAAAGAATTTGGATATTTTGGTGTATGGTCACCAAGAAATACAGTAGTAGCACCTTTAGTAGAAGATGGAACAATTGGAAAAGATGCATTAAATGAATATAAAAATAATGTTTATTATATTGGTGTTGGTAAATTAGATATATCATTAAGACAAAACCAAGAAAAATTATTATATGATACATTAACTAACGCTGGTGTAGATGCATCTATTGAATATAAAAACGGTGCTCATGACTGGTATGTATGGAGAGATTTATTTACAACATTTGCTAAAGACTACTTATGGGATGTTGAAGCAAAAGATGATAATGTAGATGATAAAAAAGATAATACACCTGGTCAAGATACTGAAGATAAAGTTAATACAAGCACATCAGATAAAAAAGATAACACTAGTGATAAAGTAAAAACTGGTGATCAAACATCTATTACTACTTATATCATGACATTATTTATTGGTTTAGCAGGTATGATGGTACTTGTTTATAAAAGAAAAAAAGAAAATCTTTAGAAATAACAATTCCTTTCCATTCTAAAGAAAATAAACGAGATTATTTTGCATAATCTCGTTTTTATTTATTCAATAAATTACCTTTTAGCTATGATAAATTTCTTCATCTAACATTTTTTCTTTTTTAGCAACAATTACCGAAGTTGCAGCATCTCCTGTAACATTTAAGGAAGTGACTAACATTTCAATCGGTCTATTAATTGCTAAAATCAATGAATAAGCAAGTAATGCTGCATCATTTGTATATCCCATACCTGTTAAAATAGTAAATAAGATGACTGCTCCTGCACCTGGTGCTGCTGGTGTCCCAATAGAAGCAATTAAAGCAAGAATAGCAATAATAGCCATTGACATAAATGTTACTTTATAACCTGAACTTACAGCAACAAACATTGCTGCAATAACTTGCATGATTGCTGTTCCATCCATATTAACTGTCATTCCTAATGGTAAAACAAATGATGCAATTTGATCATGTACTCCTAATTCTTCTACTGTTGTTTTTCTATTTAATGGTAATGTTGCTGCAGATGATGAAGTTGAAAAACCAAATAAAGCAACTTTTGCAGCTTTTTTCACAAATGGTTTTGGATTAACTCTAGCCATTGTTATTAAATAGATTGGATAAGCGATAAATAAATAAGCAAATAAAGCAATAATGACTGTTACAACATATGCTAATGCTGGTTTTAATGAATCAATTCCATAGATTGCAAATGTTCTTGTAAGTAAACAAAAGATAGCATATGGAGCAAATTTATTAATCACAAATGTTAAGAATAAACTAATAATTTTTGAAACTTCTTCAAATACTTTTTTTAATGTTTTTGTTTGTTCTTCAATTGTATTCATTGCAAGTCCAGTAACAACTGCTAAAAATACAATTGCTAATACATTCCCATTTGTTGTAAAGGCACTTACAAAATTGTTTGGAATAATTGATACAATAATATTTAATGGATTAGATCCTGTAGCTCCTTGTTGAACAGTAATCTTTCCTGCATCCACTGAATTAAACAATCCTAAATGATAGATAATTGTACTTACAATCCCTGCAAAAATTAAAGCACATATTGTTGTTGTAAAAAAAGTTAAAATTGTTTTAGAAGAAATTCTTCCTAATTTTTTAGTATCAGTAATTGTACAAATAGCAAGTGTAATAGAAACAAACACCATTGGTACAATAATTAACTGCAACGAATTAACAAATAATTGACCGATAATATAGAAAATACCGATAGCACTTGTAGCACCCTCTGCTGTAATATCTTGGAAAAAGATATTATTGATCGTTTTCCATAAATCTCCTTGTCCACTCGAATTCAAATGCTCTCTAAGTAAAATACAACCAAATCCAGCAATTAAACCACAAATCAATGCGATCAGCATTTTCTTAGCTAATTGCTTTCCACTGCTTTGTTTCATAATCGTCCTCCTAATTTTTCCCAAATTGCCAATATTATACATGATTTTTTTTTAAATACAATTCCTTTTTTTAAAAAAACATAAAAAACAGCACATTTGTGCTGTTGATCAATTATTTCATATACTCTTTTAATTTATCTGGAATAGCATCTATTAAATAATTTACAATTTCTTCTTTTAAAATAGGCATATCATTTAAAACCCATTCCACAGTCATATCCACAGAACCTCGACAATACATTTTTAATAAAAAATCTATATCAGAAGGAATTGTTTTACCTGTATTTTTACGAATATATTCTTTATAAAAATCATAAATACAACAGAAATCATAATGAATTAAATTATTATAATCATTTGATTTAAAAGCTTCTTTAAAAAAAGCATGTTCTTGTTCAATAAAAGCAAATTTTAAATTAAGAGCTTCTTGTAAGGTTCCACCTTGATTCATTTCTTCAAAAGATTTTAAAACAAGTTTTTCAAAATACCAATTCACTAAATCATATTTATCTTGAAAATGTCGATAGAATGTTTGTCTTGTCTTTCCTGCTGTTGATACAATATCTGTTACAGTAATCTTATCTAAAGGTTGTTTTTTTATTAATGTTTTGATTGCCTTTGCAAACAAAAATACAGTATCTTCATTTTTCATAATAGACCTCTATAATAAATAATCATATTTTTCTATTTTATCTGTTTGTGCTAAAACAAGAAAAGTATCATTTAATTCTATTTCTAAATTAGGATCAACAGGAACTTCTAACTTATGAGTATGTGGATTACGTTTGCCTAAAACATTGATACTATAAAGTTTTCTTAAATCTAATTGTGATAATGTTTTTCCTACCCATGCTTGAGGAACTTTCATTTCAACAATACAATTTTCTTCATCTAATTCGATTAAATCCTTAATATTTTTTCTAAGTAATGTTCTTGCAACCTTTTCTCCCATTTCTTTTTCAGGACGAACAACATAGTCGGCCCCTATTCTTTCTAAAACAACTTTAAAACGTTTATTTTTAGCTTTAACAATGACATAGGGTACACCTAATTCTTTTAAATTCATTGTTGCTAAGATACTATCTTCTAATCGATCTCCAATCGCAACAATTCCAACATCAATATCATCTAATCCTAAATCTGTTAAAAATTGAATATCTGTAACATCTCCAATAACTGCTTTAGTTGCAAAATTTGCAACTCTTTGAACATTTTCTGGATCTTTATCAATAGCAATCACTTCTCTTCCATATTGAGAAAGTGTTTTAACAAGTGTAGAACCAAAAATTCCAAGCCCCAATACAACAAATTGTTTTTCCATCTGCTTTATCCTATTAAGATATGTTCCGTGATATAGTTCACATCTTTTCCTTTCTTAGCATTATATTTTCTAACAAAAATCAAAACCATTGTAATAGGCCCTATACGTCCTATATACATCAAAATAATTATAACAATTTTTCCAACAAATGTCAGTGTTGGTGTAAGACCTGCTGTTAATCCAACTGTCGCAAATGCAGAAAAAACTTCAAAAAGTAAATCAATAAAATCTGCACTTTCACTTATTGATAAAACAAACAATCCTGTTAATGCAATTGAAAAACTAATTAACATGATTGTCAATGCTCTTTTCACAATTTGATCATCTATTGTTCTTTTAAAAACATGAATATTTTCATCACCACGTATTAAAGATCTCACATATAATAATCCAATAACAAAAGTTACAGTTTTAACCCCACCTGCTGTCCCAGCAGGAGATCCTCCAATAAACATAACAATTGACATAAAAAATTTAGTTGCTTGATTTAATGAAGCCATATCCACTGTAGCAAAACCTGCTGTTCGAAGTGTCACGGATTGGAAAAAACTAGCTAATATTTTTTGCGAAAATGGTAAAGGCTTTAATGTTAGAGGATTTTGAAACTCTAATAAAAAGATAACGATCATTCCTCCAAAAATTAAAACAAATGAAGAAATCAATACAATCTTTGTATGCAAAGATAAAGATTCTAAATACCTTTTCATTTTAAAATATTTAAAATGTTCTCTATAATGAATCAAAGATAAACGTAAATCGATCCACACAACAAAACCTAAACCACCCGCAATAATCAAACCACAAATAACTAAATTGATCCAAACATTGCCTACATAAGGAACTAATGAATTATTTCCTAAAATATCAAATCCAGCATTACAAAATGCTGAAATTGCATGAAACAAACTATAATAGATTCCTTTAATAATTCCAAATTGAGGAATAAAAACAAAAGATAAACAAATCGCTCCTAATAATTCAAAAAAAGCTGTATATTTGATAACTCTTTTAATATAAATACCTGTTTCATTTAATGAATTTCTATTTAAAGCTTCCTGCATGACAATCTTATTAGCGTAGGTTAGTTTTCTTTTTAAAAGAACAAAGAACATCGACATCAGCGTTAAAAATCCTAACCCCCCTATTTGAATCAATAAAATAATGACTATTTGTCCAAAAAGCGTATATTCACTAGCTGTTACATGAGTCACTAAGCCTGTTACACAGGTAGCCGATGTTGCAACAAATAGATGATCTAAATAACTACTTGTTGAATGAACACTATGACTCATTGGTAAACTTAATAAAATCGATCCTATTAAAATAACCGCAAAAAAGCTAAAGCCAATTCTTCTAACTGCTGATATATCTAGTTTTTTATATTGTTTACGAAGTATTTTTCTTTGCATATTTCTCCCTCAGTTCTATTAAAAAAAGACATGTTTCCATGCCAATTTAAAAACAAATGATAATAAGCCAAGTTCTGTATTAAATAATCATTTATCTACGCTTACGCGTCCTTTATCTCGTTCAATTCCGATTTAAAGATTCCCCTACCAAATTTGGGTTTCTGCCTTGCGGAGCTTTCCTCTTTTCAGCCATAGTTTCCTATGGAATTGTCTCTGTGGAGCCATTTATGAAGTTCTACCATAGTTACCCTTAGGTTTCCCTTCTGTCGTTAGTTTACACTACCCTCACTTATTGATTCGTGAGGCACAAACACTACAATCATCGCAGATTGTGGCAGCCTGGACTTTCCTCTACTTCAATGAAGCAGCGATTATCTGTCATTTGTTATTTATTTTTAAATACTGCTTTTTCTAATAATGATAATCTTTTTAAGATATCTACATTTGAAGAGACATTATCTTCCAATGCTCTTAAATTATCATCTTGTAAAGCTTTTTCTCTTTCTAATCTAGCAATCATTGCTTTTTGATCAGCAAGACGTCTTTCAAGCTGTTCTATTCTATCATAAGAATTGTTCAATAGTCCAGCAAAAGCTTCATAATCTTTGACAACTTGATCTAAGAAGTGATCAACCTCATCAGCATTATACCCTTTAAAATCAACTTTAAATTCTTTACTGACAATTTTTTTTGGACTTAATACGACTTTATATTCCATGCTTTTCAACTCCTTTACCCCATTGTACCAATTTATTTCCTTTTTTCAAGATAAAATATGATTTCTTATCAAAGAGTTGTTATCACAAAAAAAATATGTGTTATAATACCCATATATATGCAAACAAAAAGGAGTTTCTATGGTTAATTATCCAAATAAGAAAAAAAATAATCATTATACATCTATGATTGAGGGTAAGCATAATACAGCACACCGTGGGATGAACTTAGAAGAAGATATTAACTTAACAAATGAATATTATTTATCTCATGATATTGCTGTGATTCATAAAAAGCCAACACCTATTCAAATTGTAAAAGTTTCTTATCCAGAAAGAAGCGCTGCAAAAATAGTTGAAGCTTATTTTAGAACACCTTCAACAACTGATTATAATGGTATTTATAAAGGAAGATATATTGATTTTGAAGCTAAAGAAACAAAGACTCTATCTTTTCCTTTTACAAATATTTCTTTACATCAGATTAACCATCTTGATAAAGTTATTCATCATGGAGGTATTGCTTTTTTAATTATTGCTTTTACTAAAGTGAATGAAGTTTATTTACTAGATGCTGCTTTTATGGTAAAAGCATATAGAAAAAACGATCGTAAATCCCTTCGTTATGAAACAATAAAAGAAAATGGTCATTTAATAAGACAAGGATTTCTTCCTCGTCTCCATTATTTAGAAATTATTGATCAATATTATTGTGAGGTATTTAAATGAAAAGACAAAAAACAAAAAAATTAAATTCAAAAAAAATCATTACAGTTGTAACAATGCTTATTCTTTGCTTGATCTTAGTTTTTTCATGCATTTTTGGTTACAGTATATATAAGGATACAGCTGCCTTTGATTCTGAAAAATTATTATCATCTGGAGCTAGTGTCATGTATGACAGTAACGGAAATGTTATGTATACGTATGGTAGCCAAGAAAATGGAACAAGAGAAAATATTACCTATGATGATCTACCACAAGTTTTAGTAGATGCTATTGTAGCTGCTGAAGACTCTCGTTTCTTTGAACATAATGGTTTTGACTTACCTCGTATTGTTAAAGCTGCGCTTTCTAATTTAAAAGCGGGAGGTATTACAGGTGGTGGTTCTACAATCACTCAACAATTGATTAAAAAAACCTATTTCCCTGATGCTCAAAAAACGTACTCTCGTAAATTAAGTGAAATTATTCTAGCAATCCAAGCAGATAAAGCTTTAAGTAAAGAAGAAATTTTAACTCTTTATTTAAATAAAATCTATTTTGGTAGAAGTACAAGTTCAATTGGAATTGCGGCAGCAAGTAAGTATTACTTTAATAAAGATGTCAGCGAATTAACTCTTCCAGAAGCAGCCATGCTTGCAGGAAGCTTGAATTCACCTTATAACTATGATCCTTACTATTGCCTTGATAAAGCAACAGCAAGACGTAATACAATTTTAAAACTTATGATGAATCATGGTTATATTACACAAGAAGAATGTGATGAAGCAAAAAATGTTAAAGTTGAAAATACACTTTGTGCTGCACCATCAACTAATAGTTCAGTCAATGCTGCCTATGTGGATATCGTAACAGCAGAAGTGAAAAAAAGAACTGGTTTAGATCCTTTAAAAACACAAATGAATATCTATACATACTGTAACAGTGATACTCAAGCACTTGCTGCTGCTATTGGTAATGGTGAAAAATATGCTTATGATGATGAAGATATGCGTATGGGTGGTGCCGTTCAATCAAGCCAAGATGGTCGTATCGTAGCTGTGATTGGTGGTCGTAATTATTCTTATGGAAATTATAACTATGCCACTCAAAAACAACAACCTGGTTCATCTGTTAAACCGTTTTTAGATTATGGTTTAGCTTTTGAAAATTTAGATTGGTCTACTGGTCATTCTATTAATGATGATGACTATTATAATGGTAAGTTTAAAAACTGGGATAGACAATTCCATGGATTAGTCACTGTTGAAAATGCACTTGAAAATTCTTGGAATATCCCTGCTATTAAAACATTTGATGAAGTTGAACAAAAAATCGGTAATGATAAAATCAAAGAAGCAATGGAATCTCTTGGAATCGATATGTCAAAAGAAAACATTGGACTTGCAAGTGCCATTGGTGGTTGGTCTTATGGTATTTCTCCACTTGAAATGGTCAGTGCTTACGCGACAATTTCCAATAATGGTTTATATACTGAAAGTCATACTATTAACTATGTAGAAGTCGTTCAAACAGGAGAAACTTTTAATATTGATGAAGAAATTCAAAATAACGCTAAACAAAGTGCTTATTCAAAAGCAAGTGCTTTTATGATAAGACATGTGATGCTTGATTATACAAAAAATGGTAGTGGTAACTATGCTTATTTATCTGGTCTTTCTAATGTAGGAGCTAAAACTGGAACTTCTAACTGGGGAAGTACTGCTAAAAATGGTATGGCAGGAAAGAGCCGTGATTTATGGATGTCTGCTTATACTCCTAATTACATTTGTTCAGTTTGGATGGGATTTGGTAAAGAAGGTATCGAAAAAGGTAAAACAACAAGTCGTTATAAAGCATATCCTGGTAAAGTGGTTCAAATGTTATTAAAACATTTACAAAGTAAAAATAGTAAAAAATCATATCCTGATCAACCATCAACAGTGACTCATGATGGTGATGATTATTATAAAAAAGGTTCAAAACATGAATCACATGCTTCTTTAACTGAAGAAACAACAGAAGAAACAACTGAAAATACTGATGATCAAACATCAAATGATAATCAATCATCTCAAAATAATCAAAATGGTCAAAATAGCGATAGTAATAACACAAACAATGGTAATACAACTAGCGGTGATCATTCTGGAGATAATACAGGTGGTAATACCGGCGGTAATACTGGTGACAATACTGGAGATAATACAGGTGGTAATACCGGTGGTGGAGACCAATCTTCTCAAAATCAAGGAAACAATCAATAAAGTCAACTTTAAGTTGGCTTTTTATTTTTCCTCAAAATTTGCTTTTATCATACAAAATAAGGTATACTTGTATAAAGAAAAGATGGAGGTATCTTATGTCTTCGAAAACAAATAACTTTCAAAAGAAAAAAGCAAATAAAAAAAAGCTTTTTATCGCTATAGCTATTTTATTAATAGTTACAATTTTTGCTGGTGTAAGTGTTTTAGCTTATGGTGTCTACAAAGATACAGATGCTTTTGATGCTAAAAAACTTTTATCATCTGGAGCTAGTGTTATGTATGATGATCAAGGTAAAGTTCTTTATACATATGGCAGTCAAGAAAACGGTACAAGAGAAAATATTACCTATGAAGATTTGCCTCAAGTACTTGTTGATGCTGTTATTGCAGCTGAAGATTCTCGTTTTTTTGAACATGATGGTTTTGACTTACCACGTATCGCTAAAGCTGCTATGTCTAACTTGATTGCTGGTGGTATTAGAGGTGGTGGTTCTACAATCACTCAACAATTGATTAAAAAAACCTATTTTCCTAATGCCGAAAAAACCTACACAAGAAAATTCAGTGAAATTATTCTAGCAATCCAAGCAGATAAAGCTTTGAGTAAAGAAGAAATTTTAACTCTTTATTTAAATAAAATCTATTTTGGTAGAAGTA
>OLOD01001861.1_pt1 | contig 12072 bp, 9 predicted proteins | sample 1671921 | NCBI WGS metagenome assembly OLOD01 (sample SAMEA3136626, study PRJEB25190) | human gut metagenome | biome: human gut; feature: human-associated habitat; material: faeces | place: Austria | collected 2013
TGGACGGCGAGATCGATCCGTTCATCAATGCATATCTGAAATGGATCGCACTGTCAAAAAAAACGGCTGAACAATAATAAATTCAGCCTTGGAGCCTGTCAGGATTCATAAAAGCCATTGCAGAAGTGGGTATAATATGGTAATATATCCCTCGTAGGAGAACACGTGTCTCTTATAAACGGACATATCTCCACGAGGGTATATACTGTAAAGAATGTGGATTCAACAGGAGCAGGAAATCAGACATGGAAAAAATAACACAGAAGAAAAAGTATTTTGTAGTCAGGGAGCGGGCAGTTCCGGAGGTATTGCTGAAAGTTGTACAGGCAAAGAAATTACTGGATTCCGAGAAGGTAAGCACGGTACAGGAAGCAGCAGAGCAGACCGGGATCAGTCGAAGCTCCTTTTATAAATATAAGGATGATATTTTTCCGTTTCATGAAGAAACGAGAGGAAAGACGATCACCTTTATCATTCAGATGGATGATGAGCCGGGAATTTTGTCTGTAGTACTTCAGACCATAGCGCATTTCCATGGAAATATTCTTACGATTCACCAGAGTATTCCGATCAATGGAATCGCAACTCTTACGCTCAGTGTGGATATTCTGCCGGGCGAGGGTGACGCGGAAGCCATGATAGAAGAAATTGAGAGTCAGGAAGGAATCCATTATCTGAAAATACTCGGTAGAGAATAGATAAAATTTATGAACTGTAACATATTACACAGGAGGAAGACATGGTAAATATTGCGGTATTAGGATACGGTACAGTTGGAAGCGGTGTAGTGGAAGTCATCAACACAAACCACAAAAGCATCAATAAGCGCGCAGGCGCGGAGATCAATGTAAAATATGTTCTGGATTTGAGAGATTTTCCGGGTGACCCGGTCGAAAAGGTTCTCGTACATGATTATGAGATCATTGCAAACGATCCGGAAGTCGATATTGTAGTAGAAGTTATGGGGGGAATCGAGCCGGCATATACCTTTGTAAAACGTGCACTCGAATCCGGCAAGAGTGTCTGCACATCAAATAAAGCACTGGTTGCGAAGCATGGTCCGGAGCTGATGGAAATCGCAAGCGCAAAGAACATCAACTTCTTATTTGAAGCAAGCTGTGGTGGCGGAATTCCGATCATCCGTGCGCTGAACTCTTCTCTAACCGCAGATGAAATCGATGAGATCACCGGTATTCTGAATGGAACAACCAACTACATGATGTACAAAATGGCGACAGAAGGATCAGAATTTGATGCAGTTCTGAAAGAAGCACAGCAGAAAGGCTATGCAGAGGCAGATCCGACTGCTGATGTTGAAGGATATGATGCATGCCGTAAGATCGCAATCCTGTCTTCACTGGCATATGGCAGATTTCTCAATTATGAGGATATTTATACAGAGGGAATCACAAAGATCACACCGGAAGATATGGAGTATGCCGAAGAACTTGGCATGACGATCAAACTTCTCGGTACAAGCCGCAAGATCGGGGACGATTCTTTTTATGCAATGGTTGCGCCGTTCCTTGTAGGTCAGACCAGTCCGCTCTACAGTGTTAATGATGTATTCAATGCAGTTTTTGTACATGGCAATGTGCTCGGTGATGCGATGTTTTACGGAAGCGGAGCCGGAAAACTTCCTACCGCAAGCGCCGTTGTTGCCGATGTTGTGGATGAAGCAAAACATCTTCACAGAAATATCATGACAAACTGGTCCAGCCGTCCTCTGAAGCTTATGACAATGGATGAAGTCGAAGGAAGATTCTTTGTACGTGTCAAAGGTACGACGGTAGAGCAGGTGGAAGCTGTGTTTGACAATGTGCAGATCGTAAACCTTAAAAATCTTCCGGGTGAATTTGGATTTATCACAGAATGCATGAAGCAGGGCACATACGAAGAAAAGGTACATAAATTAAATGGTAATGTAATTACCATGATCCGTATAAAGGATTGAAAATATAATTCCGGGAGGAAGCTATGTTAATAGTAAAGAAATTCGGTGGCACATCTGTAGCGAATAAAGAAAGAATTTACAATGTTGCGAACCGATGCGTAGAAGAATACAAAAAAGGCAATGACGTGGTGGTTGTACTTTCTGCAATGGGAAAATACACTGATGAGCTGATCACCATGGCAGAAGATATCAACGAAAAACCGCCAAAAAGAGAAATGGATATGCTTTTTACGATCGGTGAGCAGATGTCTGTATCACTGATGGCAATGGCTCTTGACAAGCTTGGAGTACCGGCGGTATCTCTGAATGCATTTCAGGTATCTATGCATACGACAAGTGTACACGGAAATGCACGTCTGAAACGAATTGATACAGAGCGTATCCGCAGAGAACTGGAAAACCGTAAAATCGTAGTTGTTACAGGTTTCCAGGGAATCAACAAATACGACGATTATACCACGCTTGGAAGAGGCGGTTCCGATACGACAGCCGTTGCACTGGCAGCAGCCCTTCATGCAGATGCATGTGAGATCTATACAGATGTGGATGGTGTTTATACTGCTGATCCGCGAAAGGTGCCGAATGCACGCAAACTGAAAGAAATCACTTATGATGAGATGCTGGATCTGGCAACGCTTGGAGCCGGTGTGCTTCATAACCGTTCTGTCGAAATGGCGAAAAAATATGGCGTACCGCTTGTGGTACGTTCCAGTCTGAATAACAGTGAAGGAACTGTCGTAAAGGAGGAAGTAACAGTGGAAAGAATGCTGATCAGCGGAGTGGCTCTTGACACAGACGCTGTACGAATTGCCGTGATCGGACTTAGAGATGTGCCGGGTGTGGCATTTAAATTATTTGATGTACTTGCCAAAAAACATATCAACGTAGATGTGATCCTGCAGTCTATCGGACGTGCCGGTACGAAGGATATTTCTTTTACCGTTGACGGCAAAGATCTGGATGATGCGATGGCAGCATTGGAAGAACACAAAACACGTCTTGGATATCAGGAACTGCATGCCGAAAGAAATATTGCGAAACTTTCCATTGTCGGCGCCGGAATGATGAGCAATCCGGGTGTTGCAGCTAAGATGTTTGAAAGCCTTTATAATGAAGGAGTCAACATCAACATGATCTCTACTTCCGAGATCCGTGTCACCGTTCTGATCAATGAAAAAGACGGCGTAAGAGCTATGAATGCCGTACATGATGCTTTTAATCTGGCAGACTGATCCTGCAGATTAAATAAAATAAAAAGCACAGGGGGTAATCACTAATGAAAAAGAAAACACTGATTGTGGTACTGACAGGTTGTATGGTGCTTTCACCGGTGTCTGTCTATGCAGCAGATGCGACAGAAGAAGCGGCTGCCGAAACAACAGAAGCAGCAGGAGAAGCGACAGATTCTGAGAGCGCAGAGGGGCTGGGGGATGATATCTACAGTTTCAGCATGGAGTTTGACGGTCAGACAATGAAATTTCCTATGACCTATCAGGATTTTGTCGGTATGGGATGGGAGTTAAGCTCCAGAGAAGATCCAGATATGAAAATATCAACAAATTCTTATGGCTTTGTATCTTTCAACAAAGGCAAGAACAGTGTCAGTGCAGAGGTCATGAATCTTGGAATCAATGAAGTGGGACTGGAAGACAGCTTGATCGGTGGAATTACAGTAGATGGAAGCTATGACATTGATCTGACATCCGTTTCCGTAAAGCTTCCGGGCGGAATTGAGCTTGGAAAATCTACTCTGGATGATATTAAGGCAGCATATGGAGATCCGAGCGATACGTATGAGGGCGATCTTTATACAAAGGTGACCTATGAGAAGGATACGTATCAGGAAGTTGAGTTGTCTGTATTTAAAGATGATAATACACTCAAAAAAGTAGATATGGAAAACCTTGAGGAACCGGAAGGATACGATAAGGGAGCAGTCAGCGATGAGGTTCCGGATATCGTTACCGCATATAAAGCACCGGACGCACTGGGAAGTGATATGCTGGATACAGCTGTCGAATACATGGGAGATTTTTACAGCCTTCCGGCACCGGTATCTGCATTTACAGCAAACGGATGGGAAATTCAGAATGCAGAAGACACCCCATATGTAGAAGGCAACGGTCTTGCTTTTATCGATATGATGAAAAATAACCAGAGCATTCATTTTTCTGTTTATAACGAGACAGAAAATGCAACAGCTCTTGAGAACTGTTTTGTCAGAGAACTGTCTTTCGCAACTTATGATCCGGAAAGCATTGCAATGAAACTCTCCGGAGACATTACACTTGGAGCGGACAAGGCAGAACTTATAAAAATGGCAGATGAAAAAGGTTACATTTCCGAAGAAAATGATGATTATTTAAGAATTTATCCAAACAAAGATGCAAAGATCAGAAATTATGTGGAATTCTGGTTCAACAAAGATGAGGACAGCAACAAAGCTGCTTCTATAACAGCTCATCACGAATAAAACCGGAAATACTTTTTTCAAAACTGCTGAAAAGGAGTTTTTATGAACGGCAGTATAAAGTACTGGAAACAACAGGCAAAAATGAACCTCAGTGGACACTGGGGTTCTGCAATTGCCGGAATACTCGCAGTTGGCGCGGTGACTTTTATCGGAAATATACTTTCCATACAATTATTTCCCGGAAGCACACTATGGCCAATGGTGGCAGGACAGATTTTTGTATTTGTCTTTTCACTGATTGCCATGGTCTTTCGCGCTGGGTACAGCTACATGCTTCTGAATATGGCTCGTGACAGGGAGGTTTCCTTAGGAAACCTTCTTTATCTGTTTCATAATGGACCGGATCGGGTGCTGGTGGCAGGATTTATTCTTTCGCTTCTGAACACTGTGGCACAGCTGCCATTTTACTATGTATTGTTTATAGTGAAGTCGGGAAATACAGAAGAAGAACAGATCGCATGGATCGAGTTGTGTCTTGTGATGCTTCTGGTCGGAGTTGTTCTGGAGGTAATCCTGACGAGTCCGTTTATGCTGACTTTCTGTCTGCTTGCAGACAGTCCGGAAATGGGCGGAATAGAAGCACTGAAAACAAGTGCACGTTTGATGAGAGGACATATTCTGAAATACTGGTTGATGATGCTCAGTTTTATTCCGCTGGCGATTTTATCACTTTTTTCGATGTATATCGGTCTTCTCTGGCTCTTTCCTTATATTTATATGAGTGAGACAGTTTTTTATATGGAGCTTGTCGATATAGAGCCGCAAAATAATACATTTTACAGTGAGACATAAAGGAGAACATAATGGACATTATTCAGATCATAACCAGAGAACTTAAAGTAGAAAAATGGCAGGTGGAGGCAGCTGTTAAACTGATCGACGAAGGCTGCACAATTCCTTTCATTTCCCGTTACCGTAAAGAGGCTACCGGTTCTCTGAATGATGAACAGCTTCGTACACTTCACGAAAGACTGACTTATCTTCGAAATCTGGAAGACAAGAAAAATCAGGTGCTCGGAAGCATCGAGGAACAGGGAAAGCTGACCCCGGAACTGAAAAAACAGATTCTGGATGCGCAGACACTTGTGGTCGTTGAGGATCTTTATCGTCCTTATCGTCCGAAACGTCGTACACGTGCAATCATAGCAAAAGAAAAAGGTCTGGAGCCACTGGCAAATATCATCATGCTCCAGATGACAAATAAATCTCTTGAAGAAGAGGCAAAGGCATTTTTATCCGAAGAAAAAGGTGTGGAAACGATAGAAGATGCGATAAATGGCGCAAAAGATATTATCGCAGAGCATATTTCCGATGAAGCAGATTACCGTATCTATCTCCGTAAACTTACCATGGACAAAGGAACTGTAGTATCCGCAGCCAAAAATCCTGAGGAATCTTCTGTTTATGAGATGTACTATGAATTTGAAGAACCGATTAAAAAACTTGCAGGACATCGTGTGCTTGCGCTGAACCGTGGTGAAAAAGAAAAAATTCTGACAGTTAAGATCAGTGCACCGGAAGACGAGGCAATGGGATGGGTTCAGAAACAGGTGATTACCAGAGATAATCCGGTTACAAAACCGGTTCTCCGTGAAGTTGTAGAGGACAGTTACAAACGTCTGATCGCGCCGGCAATTGAGCGTGAGATCCGAAGTGACCTGACTGAAAAGGCAGAGGACGGAGCAATTCATGTATTTGGCAAGAATCTGGAACAGCTTCTGATGCAGCCTCCAATCGTCGGCAAAGTGGTGCTTGGATGGGACCCTGCATTCCGTACAGGATGTAAACTGGCAGTTGTAGATGAGACCGGAAAAGTTCTCGATACAACAGTTATTTATCCGACTGCGCCGACAAACGATGCAAAGATTCGTGCATCAAAAGAAACTCTGAAAAAATTGATCAAAAAATATAATGTATCTCTGATTTCTCTTGGAAACGGAACTGCATCCAGAGAATCTGAACAGATCATTGTAGAACTTCTCAAAGAAATTCCTGAAAAGGTACAGTATGTGATCACAAATGAGGCAGGTGCGTCTGTATATTCTGCAAGTAAGCTGGCAACAGAAGAGTTTCCGAATTTTGATGTAGGACAGAGAAGCGCGGCTTCAATCGCAAGACGTCTGCAGGACCCGCTTGCAGAGTTGGTCAAGATCACACCGCAGTCTATCGGTGTCGGTCAGTATCAGCATGATATGAACCAGAAGAAGCTTGGCGAAGCTTTAAGTGGTGTTGTTGAGGACTGTGTAAATAAAGTCGGTGTGGACCTGAATACAGCATCCGCGTCCCTTCTGGAATACATTTCCGGCATCAGTAAAGTAATTGCTAAGAATATCGTTGCATACCGTGAAGAAAACGGCAGATTTGAAAGCCGTCGTGAGCTTCTCAAAGTTGCGAAACTCGGACCGAAAGCGTTTGAGCAGTGTGCAGGGTTTGCGCGTATCACCGGAGGCAAGAATCCGCTTGATGCGACAAGTGTGCATCCGGAAAGCTATGATGCAGCAAAGAAAGTTCTTGAAAAACTGGGTTATACACTGGAAGATATTACCGGCGGTAAGCTGAGTGGTATTTCCAAACAGATCAAGAATTATAAGAAGCTGGCGGAAGAGCTGGGAGTTGGTGAGCCGACACTTCGCGATATTGTAAAAGAACTGGAAAAACCGGCACGAGATCCACGTGATGAGATGCCGAAACCGGTACTTCGTACAGATGTTCTTGATATGAAAGACCTCAAAGAAGGTATGATCCTTAAGGGAACTGTCCGTAATGTCATTGATTTCGGGGCATTTGTGGATATCGGTGTTCATCAGGATGGACTGGTGCATATCTCCGAGATGAGTGAGAGATATATTAAACATCCGCTTGAGGCAGTTTCTGTCGGGGATGTGGTGGATGTAAGAGTACTTGGAGTGGATATGAAGAAGAAGAGAATCAGCTTGTCCATGAAGGGGATTAAATAAAACAAAGTAAAGTATATAAAGGATTGGCAGATATTCGATACATGGATGCGACAGCATGTATCTGGAAGTACTAAGCACATAGAACTTTGCTAAACGCAATACAGAAAATGACAAACTCGCTACGCTCAGACAGTGTCATTTTCTGTATTAACGCAAAAACCTATGTACTAAGTACTTCATCAGACACATACAGAGCATCCTGATATCGAATATCTGCCGATCCTTCTTTGCTTTGTCGTTCATTTTTTATAGCAATCCCCATCGTCCTGGACAGCGCTATTGCTAGTGGTGCGTGGGAAGAAAGCAGTGTAGCGCGCCATCGAAATTATCCTATTATAGATTGCTTTGAACGGCGCGTGGTCCGGGTACCCTCCGGGCAGAAGGTAGCTGAGCACCGGATGGAAGGGGAAATATAAGAAGTTACCAAACAAGATATATGATTTATTCAATACTTACCTGCAATAAAAAAGATATGGTTCGTCAGCCTCTGCAGAAATCCGAGAAGTTCTTAGGAATGTTCCGGATGCGTTATTCATAAAAATCACACTGTCTGAGCGTCAGCGAGTTTGTGATTTTTATGAATGCAATTAGCATTTGGATTATTCCTTAGCACTTCCGGATTTCGAGGCCGTTGACGAAACCATATCTTTTTATATTTCATATATAACATAAAGAATCATATAATTTTTATAGGATGCGTGAAAACAATAAATTTACTTATTTCCCATCCTAGCTCAGCAGAGCAGAATCATTACTAAACTCCTGTCCGCTTGCCTTCTCAAACTGATCCAGCAGATTTCTCACAGTCAGTTTCTTTTTATCCTCACCCTGAATATCCAGAATGATCTTACCTTCCATCATCATGATCAGACGATTTCCATGTGTGATCGCATCCTGCATATTATGAGTGATCATCATAGTTGTCAGATGGTCGCGATTGACGATCATTTCTGTGATTTCAAGTACTTTGGCTGCGGTCTTCGGGTCCAGAGCAGCAGTATGCTCATCCAGAAGCAGAAGCTTTGGCTTCTGCAGTGTAGCCATCAGAAGTGTCAGTGCCTGACGCTGTCCACCGGAGAGAAGTCCGACCTTGGAAGTAAGACGGTTTTCCAGTCCGAGACCTAAAACTTTCAGCAGTTCTTTATATTCTTCACGCTCTTTCTTTGTGATTCCCGGTTTCAGTAAACGTGTTTTGCCACGGCGTTTTGCAAGGGCAAGGTTTTCTTCGATTCCCATTGTAGCAGCGGTTCCGGTCATAGGATCCTGGAATACACGACCGAGATATGTGGCTCTTTTGTGTTCGGATAATTTGGTGACATCGATACCATCGATAATGATCTGTCCTTCATCGACCTGCCATGTGCCGGCAACTGCATTCAGCATGGTAGATTTACCGGCTCCGTTACCACCGATAACAGTAACAAAATCACCTTCATTCAGTGTGAGGTTCAGACCGTTCAGAGCCACTTTTTCATTGATGGTTCCCGGATTAAATGTTTTATATATGTTTTTCAGCTCAAGCATCAGTTGTTACCTCCACGTTTCGTAGGTTTTGTAAAATATTTTGTTTTCCAGTAAGGCACTGCAAGGAAGACAGCTACAACAAGTGCAGACAGCATCTTCAGAAGGTCAGTGTCGATTCCGAGCCAGATAACTGTCTGAAGTACCAGATAGTAGAGAATAGAACCGAATGCAACACTCAGAAGACGAAGGGCAAAGTTGCGGAAAATACGTCCGAAGATTGCTTCACCGATGATGACTGCAGCAAGACCGATAACGATTGCTCCACGTCCCATGTTGACATCAGCAAATCCCTGATACTGTGCCAGAAGTGCACTGGAAAGTGCAACCAGACCGTTGGAAATCATCAGGCCGAGTACTTTACATACGTTGGTATTGATTCCCTGTGCACGGGACATATTCGGATTACATCCGGTAGAGCGGAGTGAACATCCGAGTTCTGTTCCGAAGAACCAGTAGAGAATTGCAATCAGCACGACGATAAAAATAGCAACGATCAGAATGGTATTCTGATAAAATGGAACACCTTTTACATTACGAAGGGAAACAAGAAGATTGTATTTGTTTCCGTTGACTGCCTGATTTGCCTTACCCATGATCTTGAGGTTGGCAGAGTAGAGACCAAGCTGTGTCAGGATTCCGGCGAGGATTGCCGGGATTCCCATAAAAGTGTGAAAGATTCCGGTTGCGAGTCCTGCAAGCATTCCGGCTCCGGTAGCGGCAAGCATGGACACCCAGATATTATGTCCGCTCATCAGCATCATGACACAGACAGCACCGCCGGTACACATGGTACCGTCAACAGTCAGATCGGCAACATCCAGAATACGAAAGGTAAGATAGACACCGATTGCCATGATTCCCCAGATCAGCCCCTGCGCGGCTGCACCCGGGAGTGCGTTTACTAAGCTAAGAATATTCATTTTGTGATTCCTCCTGACGACACAGAAAGCGAGAAAGGATATTCCTCTCCCGCTGTCTGTATAAATTTGTGTTTTTTACTTAATTATGAGAAATTATTCGGCTTCTTCAGTTGTTTTTTCTGCTGTATCGTCTGCAGCATCTGCATCGTCCTCAGAAGTTTCTTCTTCTGCGTCTGCACCGATTGCTACATAATCATCCGGAACTTCGATTCCGAGTTCTTTACAGATTTCCGGATTGTATTCTTTTGTGAACTGTGGCGCATACTCGATAGGCATTTTGGAAATATCTTCGCCGTCTACCAGAACTTTCAGAGCCATCTTACCGGTAGCAACACCGAGGTCATAATAGCTGATGGAAAGAGTAGCAACACCGCATCCCTCGCAGATACCTTCTTCGCCGGCGATTACCGGAACTTTCTCCGGAAGGCAGATGTTATTGATGATTTCTGTGTTGGATGCAACGGTGTTATCTGTTGGTAAGTAGATAACATCACTTTCTGTAGCAGCTGTTGTAGCTACGGAAGAAAGATCGTTGGAATCTGAGAATGCATAGTATTCACAGGTGTAACCTAATTTTTCAAGAGCTGCTTTTACTGTATCTACCTGATACTGGGAGTTTGCTTCTGCGGAGCAGTAAACAAGTCCGACATTTTTGGCATCCGGGAAGAGCTCGTTAAGCATTGCTGCCTGATCTTCAAGTGGAGCAAGGTCTGATGTACCGGAAATATTATTTCCAACAGTTCCGTCAAAATCGTCAAGGTCAAGTGCTACACCGTATTCAGTAACAGAGGTTCCGAGAATCGGAATATCTGCTGTACCTGCTGCAGCTGCCTGAAGAGCAGGAGTTGCGTTTGCAAGAATCAGGTCTACATTATCGGAAACAAAGTCTGTGATGATAGTAGAACAGGTATTGGAATCACCCTGTGCATTCTGCTCATCAAATGTTACCTTGTCACCAAGTTCTTCTGTAATGGCATCTTTGAATCCCTGTGTTGCAGCATCCAGAGCCTCATGCTGTACGAGCTGGCAGATACCGATGTTATAAGTTTTATCGTCAGCACCATCTGCTGCAAATACGCTGACACCACCCATGCCAACTATCATTGTTGCAGACAGAACGCCTGCTAAAATCTGCTTTTTCATATTTTAAGTCCTCCTGTATTGTTGATTCATGTTCCGAATCGAATTAACTTTTTAAAGTATAACGCTTTAACGCGAAGAAGTCAAGAAGCAATAAATAAAATTCAACAAAAGCGGAATGAAAAAATAAATAAAGTGAATATATTTTGTGGATTCCTTTCTTATAAATATACAAAAAAAATTAGGGTGTCAAATAAATAGTACGTTTTTGCTTGAATTTATTGACAATTCACAAAATGGCATGTATAGTAAAAGCACTTGCAAAGAGGCGTAACAGAAATTGTTGTGCCTCTTTTGTTCGGTAACAGGAGTAAGAGGAGAAAATGGAGGAAAGAAAGATGAAAAAAGCATTGGCAATTGGACTTGCAGCAGCAATGGCAGTTACGATGACCGCACCTGTATATGCAAGTGATGACAGTGAAAGTGGTGCAGGTATTGCAAAAGAAGATTTAAAGATCGGTGCGATTTACATCGGTGATGAAAACGAAGGCTATACAGCTGCACATATGGCTGGTATTGATGAAATGGTAGAAAATCTTGGACTTGATGATTCACAGGTTATCGAAAAAACACTGATCGGTGAAGACGAAGGATGCTATGATGCAGCAGCAGACCTTGCAGATCAGGGATGTCAGATTATTTTTGCAAACAGCTTCGGTCATGAGACCTATATCCTTGAAGCAGCAGGAGAGTATCCGGACGTACAGTTCTGCCATGCAACAGGAACTCAGGCAGCAGCAAGCGGACTTTCCAATATGCACAACTATTTTACAAATATTTATGAAGCTCGTTATGTATCCGGTGTTGTTGCCGGTCTCAAACTGAATGAGATGATCAAAGACGGCACAATTACAGAAGATAACTGCAAGATGGGTTATGTTGGTGCATTCCCATATGCAGAGGTTATTTCCGGATATACTTCTTTCTATCTTGGTGCTAAGAGCGTATGCCCATCCGTAACTATGGAAGTTAAATACACAAACAGCTGGGCAAGCTTTGACCTCGAAAAAGAATGTGCTGATGCATTGATTTCTGACGGATGTGTCCTGATCAGCCAGCATGCAGATACCACAGGTGCTCCTACAGCATGTGAAGCAGCAGGCG
>OLOD01001864.1_pt1 | contig 12036 bp, 13 predicted proteins | sample 1671921 | NCBI WGS metagenome assembly OLOD01 (sample SAMEA3136626, study PRJEB25190) | human gut metagenome | biome: human gut; feature: human-associated habitat; material: faeces | place: Austria | collected 2013
AAATAAGAAATTATATCCAAATGTATATCCTGCATTAAGAAATGATGATGTTAGAATAACACTTAGTTCTATTGAAAGTATACTTGAAGACATCAAGTACACAAAAATAAGCTAAAAAAGAAATTTTTATGGGAATAAGTAGTACGTAATGTTAAAATGAAAGTACATTATGTTCACTGTGACGAACATTAGTTTGGAGGATAACTTATGTATAACAGTAGCCATTCCTAGGACTTTACAACCTTTTGTATGAATATATTCATTAATTAAACTATGTGCAATTAATGTATTATGCATAATCTGATTATCTAATGCGATAGGATTCATGTCTTTAGGACATTTAGCACCATAGAATATTTTAGGGCCTTTTTGTAGTATTCCATTCTGTTCATTAAAAATAATCCACATATCAATTTTATTACAGTATCTATCTACTATTTTCTTACATAATTCCACAAAGATATCAACTACTTTTCTTGATGCAAAACCATTATACTTTTCCATTAAAAATGCCGGCATTTCAAAATGATATAAAGTCGGTAATGGTTTTATATTTCTTTTAATTAGTGCATCAATAAACCTATCATAAAATTTAAAACCTTCTTCATTATAAGTCAATTCATCACTCATTAAACGTGACCAATCAAAAGAAAAGCGATACATTTTAAATCCCAACTCTTCATACAAATCAAAATCCTCTTCATAACGATGATAACTATCAATACCATCTTTAAAATCAGAAAATTTACCACTAACAGTATAATCACATACTGCAGGAACTTTTCCACCAATATGATATCCACCTTCACTTTGGTGTGCAGTCACAGCACCACCCCATACAAAATCATCCCTAAGCATTATTTCTTCTCCTTATAACATTTCATAACTATTTCATTCATCTTATCCCATTTCTTTTCGTAATCGCTTACAAGCTTAAACTGTGTTCTACAACGATCTAAATTTTGATCAGGATAATGAGTCTTAAAATAAGTATCTCCCTGAAGATAATCAGTTAAAAATCTCATACCGCACTCAAAAGTCATTACCTTTGCTCCAATAGGTAAAGCTTTTATCTCATTTAAAGTTAAGCTACCATTACATCCTTCTATATAGCCTTTAGTACATATTTCATATAAATGAAGATCACATTCAACTTTAAACAAATCTTTTTCATCTTCAGAAGCAGTACTTGCTCCAAAACGAATCAAATCACCAAAGTCATTAACAGACAATCCAGGCATAACAGTATCTAAATCAATAACACAGATACCTTTATGAGTTCTATCATCAATCATTATATTATTTAGCTTTGTATCATTATGAGTAACTCTTAATGGTAATTCGCCATTATCAAGCATATCCCCTAAAATGTTTGCTATATCTTCGTGGTTCAAAACAAAGTTAATTTCTTGTTGTACTTCTTTAACTCTATCACACTTATCTTCTTCAACGGCTTTTAAAAATTTTTGATATCGATCTTTTGTATTATGAAAATCTGGTATTGTTTCATATAATGTTTGTGCAGAAAAATCATTTAACAAATATTGAAACCTTCCAAAAGAATAAGCACTTTCATAAAAATCTTCATCACATTTGACTTCATCATAGCTAGTCGCACCATCAATAAAACGAAAAGATCTCCAATAATGACCATTTTCATCAATATAATAAGGTTTATTATCTTTTGTAAGAAAGATAGTCATTGTTTCTCTGTTTGGATCACCATTATTATGGATAATCTGTTTTCTTAAAAAAGAAGTGACATTCATTATATTATCCATAACTTCTATAGGTTTTTTAAAAATATCTGTATTCATTTTCTGAATAATAACTTTTACAATTTCTTTATTATCTTTATATCTTAATAAATAAGTATCATTAATATGTCCATTCCCATAAGGAACGACATCAATAACTTCTCCTTCAAAGCAAAAATGACTTATAACATTCTTCATAAACATCCTCCTCGTATAAGAATATTATATCTAAATAAATAAAAAAAGGAATATCTTAATGATATTCCTTAACTATGTAATTATTAAGCTTTACCGATGCAACCAAATAATTCCATTTTTTCTTTAACGCAAGTTTTAATTGCTTCAGCACCTGGAGCTAATAATTTACGAGGGTCAAATCCTTTACCTTCTAAATCTTTACCAGCTTCGATATATTTACGAGTTGCTTCTTGGAAATATAATTGACATTCAGTATTAACGTTAATTTTAGAAACACCTAATTCGATAGCTTTTTTGATCATTTCTGCAGGAATTCCAGTACCACCATGTAATACTAATGGTAAAGTTCCTGTTTCTTGTTGAATTGCATCTAATGCATTGAAATCTAATCCTGCCCAGTTTTCTGGATATTTACCATGGATATTTCCAATACCTGCTGCTAAGAAGTCTACACCTAAGTCAGCAATCATTTTACATTCTTTAGGATCTGCTACTTCACCAGCACCAACTACACCATCTTCTTCTCCACCAATTGAACCAACTTCTGCTTCAACTGATACACCTTTAGCATGGCATAATTCTACCATTTCTTTAGTTTTTTCAATATTTTCTTCGATTCCATAATGAGAACCATCGAACATGATTGAAGAGAAACCAGCATCTAATGCTTTTTTAGCTCCTTCATAGCTACCATGATCTAAGTGTAAAGCAACTGGTACAGTAATTCCTAATGCATCTACCATTGCACTTACCATTGCAGAAACTGTAGTAAATCCAGTCATATATTTAGCAGCTCCTTCAGAAACTCCTAAGATAACTGGTGCTTTTAATTCTTCTGCAGTTAATAAAATTGATTTTGTCCATTCTAAGTTGTTGATGTTAAATTGACCAACAGCATAGTGACCTGCTTTTGCTTTATCAAGCATTTCTTTAGCTGAAACTAATCCCATATTTATAATCTCCTTTTCATTTCATTACATATTAATAATACTATTTTTTTTTATAAGTTTTCCATACTTAATTACATTTTTTCATAATTAAAGAACTTTCCGTCATATAAAAAAGCTATTGACATTATTGTCAATAGCTAGTAGCAATTAAATTTCCCATTTATCTGGGTATAATAAAGTTTTAACTTCTATATTCTCTTTTTGTAAACGTTCAGCAATATCTTTATTATTCTCTTTATCAGCATGGAATAATACTATTTTACTTGCATTAATATGTTTACATAATTGGAAGATATCATCATCATCTAGATGAACTTTAAAGATAATCTTATCAGCCGAAGATTTTACATTATTTTTCAAACAGAATTCTTCATCTAATACACCTGCACCAATAGTACCATTAGCTGCATGTCCAGTAATTACAATCTTATTAAGTGTAGATTGTTTTATAGATTCATAATATACCATACTTACATCAGTAGTAATCATACCATCACCAGTAATATAAATACCCTGATTTGCATTTAATGCAGCTTTTCTTTCTTCTGGATTAGAAACAATAACAACATTGGAAGACAAATCGTTACTTAATCCATTCTTAATCCATTGCGTATTCTGAATTAATTTATTCATACTATCAATAACAGCTTTCTCTACATATATATTAGCATTATCTAAATTTTCATCTAAGAATAAAGTTATATCAATTCCTCTACCTTTTGGAGGAATTGGTAATAACACACTACCACCATTTGAATAAGTTTCTTTGCAGACATTTAATAATTTTTTGTATTGGTTTTCTTGAGAGAGGATCTTACCTGCATAAGCTCCATTCATAATAGCACCATCACATAATGAAGGTAGATCAGTTGCTAGAGTGGCAGAGTGTAATACCATATCACCAGTATATAAAACTTTCTTATCAGCAATTTCAAAGACAAACCAAGTTGCTCCTAATACATGACCTGTTCGCCCTAAAGTAACTTCAAAATCATGAATCTTTTGTTTTCCAAGTTTAACAGGTTCAAATTGAATTTTTTCAATATCTTCTTCATCATAAGGTAAGCAACCATTTTGTTTTTTTACAAAACCTGTCCATTTTTTAATAAAACCTGGAGTTTCCATGATTGTTTCTTTAGTCGCATAAACTTTACCTGTATATCCTAAATGATATAACAACGGTAAAGAAGCAACATGATCTTCATGACAATGTGACAAGAAGACACATGTAATTTTTTCCACAATTTCATGAGTTAATGCAGGATAAAATCCCACTGTTCCATCAATGACTTCACGTTTAACACCACAATCTAATAGGATAATCTGATCATTATATTCTATTAAATGACAGTTTCTCCCATTTTCACCACTGCCTCCTAAAGAAGACATATAAACACTAGCAGTCATTTCTTTCACCTCACTATGCTCCATACTTCTTACTAAACCATAAATAATCCATAATAGTAGCCATGAATTGTGCACCTGTATATTGATTTAATATACCATCTTTACATGCTCTTTCACCATATGTTTTAACATCATCTACTCTAACATCACTACCTGTTAAGAATACAGGAACAGGGTCAGCAGAATGATCTCTTCTTACACATGGTGTAGAATGATCGGCAATCATTCCAAAATAAATATCTTTATCTTGATTTTCACTTAACCAATAAGCAAACATCAAATCTATTTTTTCAACAATTTCTGCTTTCTTAAATGGTAAGTTATCATGTCCACATAAATCAGTTCCTTTAATATGAACAATAACTAAATCATAATCATCAATTAATTTTTGGGCTAATTTAGCTTTACCAGTATAATCAGTATCAAAACCACCAGTAAAACTATCTTCACGATAACCATCAAAACCACACATTCTACCAATACCAGTAATCGTATCATCACCTGCAATAACAGCAACCTTTGCACCTTTATACATAGAAGTAAATGGTGGTAATACCATTGCTTTTCCACTACCTCTTGTTAGAATAAAGTTAGCAGGTAACTTACCTTCTGATACTCTTTTAACATTAACTGGATGATTTTTCCAGATCTCGTGAACTTTATGTAATAACTTCCACAACATTTCTGCAGTTTTTTTATTTTCATCACCAATAGCTTCATCATAAGGATTAACAATCTTCATACCTTCACAAGCAGTTCCTGGATCAACATCAACAACAGAACCACCTAACCCAGGTCCTCTTACAACAACAGCTAAACGATGTTCTGTTAATGAACTGATATGCAATGAGTAACCATCAATTTCAATACCATTAACAGCCTCTAATAATTCATTAATATCTTCTTTTTCCTTAATACGACCAGCGCGACGATCAATAACGACAAATTCATCATCTACTGTTCCTAAATTACCTCTAAAAGCAACATCACCCTCTTGTAATTTCATACCAGCACTATAAGCCTCAATAGAACCTCTACCAGTATAGAAATCAGCTGGATCATAACCAAATAAGCATAAATGACCCCAGTCTGTACCACAACGAGTACCTGCTTTATAAGGATGAACTAAACCAGTCATACCATTTTCAGCTAACTTATCTAATGTAGGAGTTACAGCATATTCTAATGGTGTTTTTCCTCCCATTTCTTTAATAGGACGATCTCCTAAACCATCAGATATTAAAAGAATTGCTTTCTTTAAAGATTTTGTGTTATTTCCCATAATTATTGCTTCGCCTTCTTAAATCTATCAACAAAAACGAATCCACCAATACCTAAGCATAATACCCAGATAACGATGCTCATAGTTCCACTAAGTGGAGTGTTATATGTGAATGCTACTCCAGAAGTAGCAGCTGGAGAAACGCTACCACTAGCCCCTACTGTACGATATCCGTCTTCAGTTACGTTTAATTTTTGGCTTGCATATGTAGCTGGAGTAGTAACTTTTACAGTTTCCATTCCTTCTGGTGCATATACTGTTACTGCATATTTACCAATTGTAGCTTGAAATTGGTTAGTAAATGTATAGCTAATTGCATAGTTAGGTGAACCATTATCTTCATCTGTTTTTTCTGTTGGATAGAATCCAGCAACTGTGAATGTTGCAACGATTTCAGTTTCTTCTTTAGTATTAACTAAAACACGATAGAAAGTAACTTCGCCATTTGCAACTTCTTCTAATTCACCAGCAACATTATCCCCTGTTACACTTACAGGTGTTGTGTCAGTTAATGTTTTAATTAAATAAATATATCCACCCGCATCAGCTGTACCTTTAACAGTTACAGTTAATTCGGCATCAGTTTCTCCTGCAGGTTTAAAAATTTCACTATATTCTGCAATTTCAGGGTACTCAGCCGCTTTTACAGGAGCCACCATTAACCCAAGACTAAGTACTAAAGCAGAAATAATTGTTAATAATTTAAATTTTTTCATCTTTCTATCCTCCTATACTAGTCCTACAATTGGGAATAATGTGAAGTAAGCTACTAATAATAATAACCATTTAATGAATAATATAATCATACCATAAATGAACTGATCTTTCACTTCAAAGTAATCTGTACTGAAGAAGATTAAGTTTGGTTTACAATGTGGTGGTAATGTAATACTATCACAGATTGTAAATGATGCAGGTAATGCTAATAATACTGGGTTCATACCAGCAGTCATTGCAATGGTAATTAACGCAGGAATTAAGATAATTACACGTACATTCTTAGAAGTAAATACTAAGTGAGAGAAACTTGCAATAAACATAGCAACTGCATATAACATGAAATGGTTCATGTTAGCTAAGTCAAAGTTATTAAAAATTGAATTCAATAAGAATGAAGCAGCACCAGAAGCATCAAGCGCTAAACCTACTGCGTAAGCACCACATGAGAAAATCATTAAGTCCCAAGGAATCTTAGTTTCTTTCCAATTTAAGATACCAATATAAGGCATATAGAATAAAGCAGCAGCTAATACAGCAACCATAACCAAGTTAATTTCGAATCCAAACAATGAAACATGTTTACCATCTGTAGCCCATAAGAATACAGTTAAAGCGAAAATTGCTAAAGCTTTCCATTCAACTGAAGTCATAGGCCCCAAATCTTTTAATTGCTGTTTTAATTCTATGTTAGGGTCTGTTTGTCCTTCTGATAAAGGTGGAGTTTTAACTTCGCTAGGGAATAAAATATTACCAACTATAATTGTAATAACTAAAATAATGATAGTGATAGGCATACTTCCTGCGAACCATTGTCCCCAAGTAATATCTGCACCAGCCATATCTTTAATATAACCAACTGCTAAGATTTGTCCAGCAGTAGCTGTTAAGATACCTTCAGTAGAAATGTTATTGAAGATAACTTCTTGTATCATCATATTTTTACCAAAGTTTGATTTACCAGGTTCAGCTTTATAAACCTTTAATACCATCATACAAATTGGTAACAACATAGCTGCACGAGCAGTAGTTGAAGGAACAACGAATGCTAATAAAACGTTAACAACACCTAAAGCGATTAAAGCCTTATTTGCAGTTGTACCGAATTTAGATACGATAAATAATGCAAGTCTCTTTGCAAATCCAGATTTTTCCATACCTGATGTAATGATAAATGCAGCTAACATTAACCAGATAACATCTTGTCCAAATACTGCAAGAGCTTCGCTTTGTGTCCAGCCTCCTAAGAAGACTAAGAAACAAATACCCACTAATGCACTTGCATATGTAGGAATAGCTTGCGATACCCATAATACGAATGCCATAAAGAATACTGCCATAACTGTTTTACCCTGTAAAGTTAATGCAGCTGGAGTTGGCATTGTATAGATAGCCGCAAAAATCACTAATGCAACTAAGATTCCAGCAATTTTCATCCAATCATTAAAAGATAATTTTTTGCTGTTATCTACAGTTTTTGAATTACCCATACTCTTGACCTCCCTTACAAAATCATATAAAATTTAGTTATAAACATATATACGTAGGTACCAATAATATACACATTTATACTGGGCAATACCATTATATCAAACATTTTTGGAATATAAAAATTCCAATTACAACTATGCATATTACTTTTGGTTATAAGGAGGAACTATGGACTTACAAAAAATGATTAATTTTTGTACCGTTTATGAATGCGGTAACATTTCTAAAGCAGCTGAAAAATTATTTTGTACCCAGCCAGCACTTTCTAAACAGATGGCTTCATTAGAAACAGAGCTAGGTTATCCACTATTTAATAGATTTGGAAAAAAGGTCGTTGTTAATGATAATGGTATTATATTTTATCGTTTTGCAAGAAATGTTATTAATGATTACACACTATTAAAAAGAGAACTTTACTTAAAAAACAATGAAAATGAACATGAAGTACGATTTGGTACAACAAACTTCATTGGAACATTCTTACTTCCTTCAATATTAGGAAAGTTTAAAGAAGATTATCCAATGACACCAGTTAACTTTATGATTGACTTTCTTCCTAATATCTTAGAATTATTAGATAAAGATGTTATCCATTTTGCGATTGTACCTGAAGATAATAGTTTATTTGAATCTGATGATTTAATTCTTGATCCATTCTTACAAGATGAGTTCGTTTTAGTTTTTCCACCGCATCATCCACTCGCTGATAAAGAAGAAATATATGCTAAAGATATTATAAATTTTCCATTCTTGATTTCACAAGAATCTTCAGCAACTCGTCGATTCGTTACTGAAGCATTAAAAAACAATAATGTTGTATTAAAAAATATTGTAGATATGAATAATATATATACTATTATTCAAGGAATTACTGATGGCTTAGGTATTTCTATCTTCTCCAAAAATGCAATTAAAACACAAGAAAAATTTGGATTATTAAAATCCGCAACATTCAAAGACTTAACTTTAAATCGACAATTATATTTTGTCTATAAATCTAAACATACTTTCTTAGAAGATGAAGCACGTTTTATGAAAGAGTTTATTAAACATGTTCATAGGGAGGATTAAAGAATGAAAGTATTATTTAATGCTGATGATTTTGGTTTTTCTAAAGGTGTGAATTTAGGTATATTAGAAGCATTTCAACAGGGTGTTATTTCTTCTACTAGCTTAATGGTCAATATGCCAGGGTTTACTCATGCTATCGAACTAATGAAACAATACCCCGACTTATTAAAAGTTGGAATACATCTAGTCACTAGTGTCGAACACTCTATTTGTAAAGATTTAAAAACACTGACTGATAAAAATAACCATTTCTATCATAATCAGGATATTATAAAAAATTGTCATATAGAAGAACTAAAGAAAGAATATGAAGCTCAATTATTAAGATTTCTAGATACTGGATTTAGACCTACTCACATAGATTTTCATTGGTGTTTTTATCCAGCACAGATAGAAGCGGCTATGTATTTAAGCCAAAAATATAATTTACCAATAAGAGCTGAAAACAAAGATATGGAACAATTATTTAAAAACAATCATATTAGGCATAACATGAATATGATACAAGACTTCTATAATCTTGATATAGCTCAAATAACTCCAAAAAAACTGATTTCATTACTACAATACGCAATAGATAATCATTGGGATAGTTGTACATTTGCATTACATCCAGCTTATGTAGATCAAACATTATTAGATTTAAGCAGTTATAATATTCAACGTGCTAAAGAATTTGCTTCATTAACTGATTCTACACTTTTTAAGATTTATGAGATGGGATTTTTTGCTTGAATGATTATTGGTTAATTATTAATTTAGGAGTAGGAGGGGTATCATGAATTTTTGGACTTTAGTTGGAGCAATTATTGTTGCAGTATTAATTTTAGCGTTTTTATAATGATTAAACGTTTAATAGAAACAATGAATAAAAACAAGAAATCAAACATGTTTGATGCCAGTTGCATAATGGTAGTCGCGTTGTTATATCTATTAAATGCCTTATTATTTAAGAAACAAACAACTGGATGTCTTAATGATTTCTTCATTTGCTATTTCGATGATATCATTTGTCCAGTTCTTTTTTTACCATATTGTAATATTCTATTACGACAAAGAGATATAGAAATTATGGGATTTTATAAAGTGCTTTTTTGGTGTCTAATTTTTGGCCTTGTTTGGGAATACATAGGTCCAATAATCAATACAAAATCTATAAGTGATCCAATTGATTTATTATGTTATCAATTAGGTGGAATAATTTATTGGGGGTTAAGAAAAGTAAAATCTTATGTTGAAAATAAAAAATGTATCTAAGCAATTTGGAAGTAAAAACGCTTTAAAAGATGTAAATGTGGATATAGATGAGGGACAAATTGTTGGATTGATAGGAGAAAACGGAGCTGGAAAATCAACATTACTCAATATTATTGCTGGGTTAGAATCCCCAACCAGTGGTGAAGTTATAGTGGATACATTTCGTAATAAAATAGTTATCTTACCTGACGTTCCTGAGTATTTCTCGTTTTTAAAAAGTAGAGAATATTTAAGTTTTATTTCAAAAGAAAAGAATGACATATATGTTGAGTACTTACTGAGTATTTGTGGATTTGATGGGACAGAATTAATTGCTAAGATGTCACGAGGAATGAAACAAAAATTAGGAATTGTTTCGACTATGGTAAATTCTCCGGATATATTAATTTTAGATGAGCCAACATCCGCTTTGGATCCTTCATGGAGAATAAAGTTAAGTGATATATTAAATGATTTAAAAGCTAAAGGGAAAACTATAATTATTTCATCACATATATTGAATGATTTAGAAAAAATATGTGACAAAGTTATTTTTATTAATAATGGGAAGATACTTAAGATTATAGAAATGAATGGAAAAGATATAGCTCCTCAATCACTGGTAATTAAATATGAAAATGATGAACAACGTAAATTCTCGTTTAATAATCTTGCAAGTCAAATCCAAACTTTCCAAACATTAATAGATAATGCGATGTTAGTAAAAGAAATAGTTGTTTCGAAAAGTACCTTAGAAGATTTGTATATGGAGTTAACGAAGCATGAGTAATTTTTGGAAGTGTGTGTACATTAGTTCTTTACAATTTAAACGAGAAAAACAATGGAGAAAAAATGTGATTTTTTTGCTAGCAATTTGTTTTTGCTTGCTTTTTATAACAATTACTGTTAACGCAATTAACAGTGAGAATTTTGTAAGTAAAAATAATTTTTTAGATTACAATTCATTGTTAACAATTTTGAAACAGTTATTTCCTAACTCTATTAATGGGAGCTTGGGATTATTTAATTCTGATGTAATTATTTTCTATCTTTCTTATATGGTGATTTCATCATGTAATATTTTATCAGATGAATTTGAAAAAGGCATTTGGATTATACCTACATGTAATGGCTTTACAAAAAGGCAGTTGATATTATCAAGAAGTATAGTATTTTCGTTAGGTGCAGCATTACCATGTGTTTTTTACGAAATAATTTATTATTTAATTGGACAAGTATATTTAAAAGGACAGATTTCGGTAATAGATGTTGTACTACATTCTGTATTATTATTCATTGTAGTGTTAAGTGTTGAATTAATTACATTTATAGTTTCGTTTGACTTAAGAAGTAAAACACTTTCTATTTTAACAATTATTGGGTGTTTTATCATATTGCCTGACATTCTGACAACTTTGAATATTAATATATTTTTCCCTACTTATTTAATTACGAATTTAATTACATTCAGTGAAAATTATAGTTTGTGTTTGATACCATTAATCGAACTGATTGGAATAACAGTGGTTTTGTGTAGTAAAAAGAGTGTATAGAGTAGTGTTTAGGGGGATGCGTATGAAAGAACCGCAAAATTTGGGCGATTTTATATTTATATGTGTATTGATTGTTTTTGTAGGATTGATATTAAGTTTGTTATAAATTAAATGAGGAGATGAATAAATGAGAAAGATAAATAAAATTATTATTCATACAGTATTGTTTCCTTTATACTTAACATTATTGACTTTTGGTATTATATTTTTGATATTTGCCATATGTTATTTACCGATTTGGATGGGAATAGTATAGAAGAGTTAAATTGTTATTTGAATGGAATGCCTTTTATGGTGTTCTTTTTATTTACAAGGTAAATTTACCTTGTGGAAGGGAGAGGTATGGATAAGAAGAAAATATTAATATCCTGGAT
>OLOD01001868.1_pt1 | contig 12029 bp, 17 predicted proteins | sample 1671921 | NCBI WGS metagenome assembly OLOD01 (sample SAMEA3136626, study PRJEB25190) | human gut metagenome | biome: human gut; feature: human-associated habitat; material: faeces | place: Austria | collected 2013
CGGCGGTAGCGCTCGAGCTGGGTGGCTATCAGGGGCGACTCGTTGATATTCTTCCCTTCTTCCGAGTCTTCGTCGATCCACAGGTCTGGGAATAATTTTTCGATCTGCGCAGGCATCAGGCCCGAGAAAATGGCGTTGCGTGCATACTGGGTTGCCGTGGGGAGAATGGAGGTGTATAGCCGCTCGTCCATATTGAACATGTCGGCGAGCAGAGGTTTCACCGTGCGCCACTGGTCGAGGCGGAAGTTGTCGATGAGAATGAAAAACACCTTCTCGCCCGCATCGAGCATCGGGAACACCACCGAGGGGAATATGCGCGGACTCATAAGCGGCGCGTCGGGGCCGGTGCAGCCGTCGGGCACCCAGTCCTCGTAGCGGCGGCGCACCCATTTGTAAAACTCGGCATCGGCTTCTTTTTTCTGGGTCTCGAGCAGTTCGTCCATACTCGAACCAGCGCCGGCCAGCTCCATTTCGCGGAATACTAGGCGGTCGTAGAGCGCATACCAGTCATCGATGCTGTCGGCGCTGTTTATGAGCATGCTCAGATTGCCGAAATCCTCGCGGTAGTCGCGCTGGGTCTTTTCCTGCACGAGCTGCCCGGCGTGGAGGTGTTTTTTGATTGCGATGAGTATCTGGCTTGGATTTACGGGCTTGATAAGATAGTCGGCTATTTTGCTGCCGACAGCCTGGTCCATTATGTTTTCTTCCTCGCTTTTGGTAATCATAATTACCGGAATATGAGGCAGACGCTGCTTAATCAGCGACAGGGTTTCGAGGCCGGTCAGACCGGGCATATTCTCGTCGAGAATAATGAGGTCGAAAGGCTCGGCCATGGCAAGGTCGAGGGCGTCGCGGCCGTTGTTGGCCGTTGTCACGTCGTAGCCCTTGTTACGCAAGAAGAGCATGTTGTGCTTGAGAAGGTCGATTTCGTCGTCGGCCCAGAGAATTTTTTGCTTCATATTCATTACTTGCAAAAATACTCATTTCCCCCCAATTCTGCAACCCTGCAGCCCTGCAATGCCTATTCTATAACAATAATGGAAGATGTTCAAGAATATGCGGTTTTAGTGAATTTTAACCTTTGACTCACGTTTTCAGGGGAGACGTAAGAAAGGCCGTTTACATACATTTGCAGCCGGAGAATACGGGTTTGTCCTATGTCTGCCGGAATGATAAAATTTCTAAACCAAAAATATGCAATGGATAAAAAGTTTATGCTAAAAACATGTGTTCTGCTTTTTGCAGTCCTGTTCCCGGTTCTTGTCTCGGCGACAGATTCGTCGAACTATCCGAATCCGAACGTATATCTGCGCGATGAAAGCGGTCTTACGGCTGTGTGGAACAAGGATTTAGACGACGGCACATGCTGGATATGCCATCCCGGTGACGATATGGAGCATCCAGAACCGTCATACCGGGGAAAAGTGGTGATTCCCGAGTATATTCTTGGGCGTAAAGTGGTCGGCATACAGCGCGATGCTTTTAAGGAAAATGAGAATATCACGGAGATAGTGATAAGCGGAACTGTGATGGAGATTGAGCGGCATGCTTTTGATGGCTGCAGCGGCCTCAGAGTGCTTAGTTTTCTGCCTGGCGACAGTCCTATAAATATAGGAGCCAGCGGTGGTGGCGTCCCCTCCGTTCAGGGTCAGCTTGACCTGCTGGCAAGCGGAAGTTGATCCATTGTCCAGGGCCGCTGTTTCCCCCGTATTCTGGGGATAGGCCGCCTGGTTGGCCAGGAAAAGCAGGGAGGGGATATGTCCCCGTGCCGCCAGACCGTGCATCATGGCGCTGTAAGGTTGCAGGTTCTCATTGTTGGAACTCCACATGTCCGCCGCATCCACATGGCCTTTCAAGGCTCCCCGGAACATCCAGGAATCCCCCTCGGCCATGCGTTTTTCCAGGCCGAATTCATAAATGAGGGCGCGGCCGAGCACGTACATGCCGCAGGGATCTCCCTGTCCGGCGGAAAGCCGGGCCCAGGCCAGGGCTTCCGGGTAGCCGGATTCTTCGCTCCTGTAACTGAATAACATCAGGTATGCCAGATCCGCTTGGCTGCGGGCGTTCCCCCCCTGAGCTTTTTTACGGAGGGTGGCGGTCAGCTGTTCCCATTGTTCCGGCGTGACGTATTCGGAAATTCCTTTCAGCGTGATGAAATCTCCTGCGGCGGCTTTTGCCAGGCAATCGTTCAGCAGCGTTCTGGCAGGTTCTGCGGACGGTTTGTCCATTAAGTCCGGGTTTTCCATTTGGGCCAGGCGCAGCCTGGCCAGGGGGTGGCCTTCCTCCGCCGCCTGCCTGTACCATACGCGCATATTTTCCCGCGCTTCATGGGCCTTCCCTACGGAATCCAGTGTATTGGCCAGTTCCTCCTTCCACAGCTCGCCCAACTGTACGCTGGAATCTGCGTCCCCAAGCTGAGAGGCCAGCTCAAGCTCCTTATGTGTCTTGGCGTAGGGGGGAAGCTGGTTGAGTTTTTTCTGGGGGAAGGAAAGAGGTTCCTTCAGGTATGGCATGCCCCGTTCGTCATGAAGGGACAGCAGATCAAGGGCCGCCTTGCGCAGCTCCTGTTCCTGCGGGGGCTGCGCTTCGGAAATTAACTGGGCGTACCAGGCACAGGCGTTATTGCTGCCCAGTTTCCTGGCCTGCTCGAACAAAGGCTGGAGGAGGGAGCTTTTCCCTCCCCCTGTTTTTTCCTTCATGCCGGCGGAGAGGTCCGCCAGCAGAGTTTCCAGATCCCCTCTGGAGCGCAGTTCCGCCAAAAGCTTTCCGGCCTGTGCCGGTGCGGCCCCCTTCGTCAATTCCGCCAGAAGCCGCATGGCCCCCGCGTGCCCCTTTTCCGCAGCCCGGGAAAGGGATTGAATGGCCGTATCCCTCCATCCCCTGCCGTCCTTGCCGTCCAGGGCAAGGGCCAGTTCCCCTATCCGCGCCAGAAGAACCGGTTTGGCGTTTTTCCAGTATTGCTTCAGGGTCTCGATAACGTTGGCGGGATTTTCCTTCAGCCAATCCACTTTGATGAAAGCGAGCTGGGCCAGCGCATCCTGGTCGCCGGAAGCGGCCTTCTTTTCCAGGGGGGCCAGGTAGCGTCTCAACTCGGCTTCTGGAAGATCCGTGACGGTGTACAGGGCCGTAACGGCATCCATGTCTCCCTTTTCCGCAAGCTTGCGGCAGGCAGCCAGCCATTCCGCATGTTCCGGTTGCATGGGTTGCGCCTTGAAAATCCCGAAAATCCCGTAAGGATCCGTCATCATGAGCTTGGGTGCCGGATGGCCGGATGCCGTGGCCGCATCACGGAAAAAATGCTGCATATGTTCCAGGCAGGCCAGCGGCAGGTCTCCACGGTTCAGGTAATAAAGCCCCATCCAGTATTCCCCGGCCAGCATATTGGCCCGGAAGTCTCCAGCCGCGGCTTTGTCCAGCACTTCCCCGTACGTCCAGCCGCCGTCCATAGGCAGTTGGGAGAGGTTCCGGACCGGAGCGTATTTCACCTGCCCGGGAGGATTTGCCGCTGCGTCGGACGAAATGTCCTGGCCATAAGCCGGAACGGAAAAAATAAAGGGAATAAGCAAAAGACGGGCTCGCATGGGTCAACTCTTTTCTAGCAGGAAAAACCTCTGCCCTACAAGCGTTTTTCACGTGTCTGAATGTTTAATTATTGGTCATGTCACGTTCTTTTTTTAAAGAAAAAAAATGGAGTGGGACCGGGTGGTTCCGAAGACGCGTGCGGAAGCCCGCAAGGCGGAGGAAAATGGCTTCCTGGGAGACGGGATGAATGAAGTGGGCGAGGGATTGGGGATTCCAACCCCGCCGTATTTTTTCATTCCATCAGGTCCGGATTCTTTTGATGAATATCCCCGGAAGATTACCTTTTAGTAAATTCCCTTCAACTTTTCCGGATGATCGCTCAACTGGGAGCGCAGCCGGTTTCTGTCCAGCTTTCCCATGACCGTGAGGGGGATGGGCGTTTCCATGACGGCGCGGATGCGCTGGGGGCCTGGGGCCGACGCATTCCACTCGCGGCAGGCCTGCTCCAGAGGGGCGGCGGAAAGGCCGCAGGCGACCAGTTCCATTCCGGCGCGCGGATGTGGAACTGCCTCCACGACAGCCTCCGGAACGCTGCGGCGCAAAACGTCCTGAACGGCATCCGGATCCACCAGTTCCCCCAGGACTTTGACAAGTCTGTCCGCCCGGCGCAGAAAGGTCAGCAAACGCCCTTCCAGGCGCACCAGGTCGCGGGTGCTCCACCACTCCTGCGGAGCGACTCTTTCCAGAAGGAACCCTCCATGAGCCTGCGTCAGCAGGCGGCCGAACAATTTGCCTTTCCCCTGGAAGCGCAGGAGGCCGCCTTTGTCCGTCTGAGCTTCCCAATGGGGCAGAAGGGAAAGGCGGTCCGTATGGAAGGAATCTCCGGGAAGGGCCGTGGCTAATTGGGAGCCGGCTTCCGTCATGCCGTAGCTCTGCACTACGGGCCAGCCAAGGGTGCGTGCTTTCCGTCCCGTCTCCGTGTCCAGCGCGCCGCCGCCTACGATAATGCACCCGGCGGTGGAAGGCGCGCGGAGGCCGAGGCTGACCAGATCCACTACCTGCGTGGGGACCAGGGAGGACCATCTGGCTCCGGAACTTTTCATCAGGTCGGCATAAGCCTGCGGGCACCACTTTCCGCGGAGCGTATGGACGGCGGTTCCGGCCAGGGCCGCGCGCAGGTAAATCATGGCGCCCCCCACATGCCATACAGGCAGCGGGCAGCACCAGTCCCCGCTTTCCGCATGTAAATGTTCCAATGCCCCGCGCGCGCATATGTCCAGGGCGCGGCGGGTAAACAAAATGGCTTTGGGCGGAGAACCGGAAGAGCCGGAGGTGGCGAAGGCTGTGATTCCGTCCATGCCCCGGAGGGAAAGAAAGGCGGCGGCCTCTTCCGCCCAGCCCCTCAAATGGGGCGGGGCCATCACGCAGGGGCCGTTGCCGCGGTCCCAAGGCAGGGGTGTTCCGGTGGCGGGCATGGCGGCGGCAGTTTACCGGAGGGCTTTTCTGCGCAGGGTGTGCCAGCGTTCCTCCATGCGGGGCTTCAAATGATGCTCAATCCATGCATAGGCTGCTTCCAGGCCGCCCGCTTTGAAAGTGCGGCCTATCTCCGCTTCCACGCCTGTGGCGTTGCCGGTGCGGCGCAGAAAATCATTGCTGGTGAATTCTACGAAAAGCTTGCCGTTGATCGCTCCTTCCTCCGCCAGAATCCATTCCCTGACGTACAACGCCAAAATGGCGTCCCCTACCCATGCCTCTGCGCGGAGGCGTTCTTCTGTAGCCTTGTCCATATGATGGTTCATGAAAATCTGGCAATGGCGGTTTTCCTTCCCAGAGGATCCCTGATGGGAGGCGGAGGCACGCCGGGGGCCTTGTCTCCGGAGGGGGAAGTCGGTTGGCGGTTTTCCCGCGGGAGCTCCGGCAGGTTGTCCGCGGGGGAGGCGGGAGCTCCCGGCATTGGCGGATTTTCCTTGCTGCCCTGTGGCGCAGGCGCGGCTCCCGGAACCAGCGGCACGTCCAGCACTCTGTCCTGGGCCGCGTGGCGGTTGGCGGCGTCCCTGGCTTCCAGAGACTTGCGGAGTACCGTTTCCGATTCCGAATTCCAGTACCCGGAATCCAGTTCAATATAAATATTGGAGTAAGGCAGGGATGTCTTGGTTTTAATGACCAGAACGTTGAATTGCCTGGCCGCGTCTTCGATCAGGGAATTGATCGTACGGCTCATCAGTTCAAAATGCTGGCGCCCAGGAAGCATTTTATTGATATTGTTGCGGTAGCGCTTAATGCCGGGAGCATAGTCCTCCGTAATGCTGCGCAGCTCCGAGCTGATCATGATGCGGGGCACCACGTGGGCTTCCTCTTCCAGCATATTCAGCACATCCAGGAGTACTTCGTCCGATGTCTTGTCGGAAACCATGGTTCTGATGCCGGTTCCCGTGTAGGCGGGAAAGGAGGATTCCGCGATGACAATCCAGTTCCTGGCCCCCACGATTGCCAGGTTTTTATATAACTGCTCCTTCCATTCCCGCTCTGCCGGGTTGGCGTCCTGGCAGCCGCTGAGCAGGCTGATGATGCATATGGGCAGGATGAGTCGGGTCATGGGTGGGACCCCGCCTTGCGGGGCTGGAAAATGGGCTAGAATTTATGGGATCGGGGTTCGCGGCAGGCACTGGGGCAGCGGCCTTGTTCCGTAGCGAACGGCGCTCCCTGGGTGGGAGCCGCCTCCGTAAAGGCGACGCCCGGCAGTTCAGTAGGTACGCCTTGAACAGGGAAATCCTTTCGCAGAGGGAAATAAGGATAACCTTCCCACATCAAAATGCGGCGCAAATCAGGATGACCTGAGAACTTGATGCCCATCAGGTCCCATGCTTCACGTTCGTGCCAGTTGGCGGACTGGAAAATTTCCGTGACGCTGGGCACTTCTTCGCCATCGTCCACCTTCGTCTTGAGGCTCAGGTTCGCTCCCGTTTCCGACTGTGTCAGCGTGTAGTTGACTTCAAAGCGGGGGCTTTCCCCCATATTGTCCACGGAAGAAAGGTTAACCAGCATATCAAACCCGGCGGAATCCCGTAGCCAGCGGACAACATCCGCCACGGCTTGGCGCGCGACGGTCAGCGTAATATCTCCGCGGAATTCGTAGCGGTCCGTGATGATGTCTTTCCCAAAGCGGTTTTGGGCGTTGTCTGCGGCGGTTTTAATCTGTGATTCTAGAGAAAGCATGGAGAAAAAATGGTAAAAGTGAACGGAAGAAACGTTTGAAAAAACTTATTCAAGGGGCATTTCCGTATTGACCGGGACGGGAGCGTTGGCTTCGCGAGGTTCTTCCTTCTTGAAGAAAGTGCGTGCGGGCTGCTGGGTATCCAGCTTCTTGCGCAGGGTGAGCAGGGCTTCCAGAATAGCCTCCGGACGGGGCGGGCAACCGGAAATGTAAACGTCCACGGGAAGAATCTTGTCCACGCCTTGGAGTACGGAATAGGAGCGGAACATGCCGCCGGTGGAAGCGCACGCGCCCATGGCGATGCACCACTTGGGTTCCGGCATCTGGTCCCAGATGCGGCGGACGGCCAGGGCCATTTTATAAGTGACGGTGCCGGCTACAATCATCACGTCCGCCTGGCGGGGGGAAAAACGTGTCACTTCCGAGCCGAAGCGGGAAAGGTCATACCGGGAACAGGCCACGGCCATGAACTCAATGGCGCAGCAGGAAAGACCCATCGGCATGGGCCAGAGGGAATTTTTACGAATCCAGTTGATGGCGGCGTCCAGGGTGGTATAGACAAAATTGCCTTCCGCATTGGAGTCCAGTACTCCCGTTTCGTAAATATTCGGTTCGTTCTTGGTGACCATGATAACAGATGATTCTTGCTGAAGCCAGATTAGCGAGATGCCTTCAACTCTCAAGCCTTAATTTGGTTCAGCCATGATTTTCTGCGGCCTGTTCCGGCCCTGTTTTCCGGCATTCCGGGAGGGGGGATGAATAAACCCGCACAGGGTTTCCCCCGTGCGGGTTTTTTATCCAACTATATTACCTATGAAACTCAGAACTCCCCATAATGGGCGGCGGTCTCTCTACCTCCCGCCGCCCGGTTTGTTGCTGATGCAGGTTAGAGTCCCGGACAGGAGCATCCGTTCAAAAAGAAGAAATTTGTATGACAAAAATCCGGGTATATATTTTAAAATGATTGATAATAAATAAATTATATAGCTATTCCCTTTCAGGGAGATACGGGGTAGGGGCTTCATTTCTTTGTGGCGCCTGTGAGGAAAATGGCGGAGCGGAACGGACGGAGAGGCCGTTTACGTTTTTCCCGTTCCTGAAGGCGCGGATGGAGAGGTGCGCGATCAGCCAGAGGCCCAAAGTAATACAGGCTACAAGAGCTGGCGGGCTTTCCGTAATATCCCATAAAAATAGAATAACCAGTTCTGCAGTCAGTAAAAAAAGCCCCATGAAACGCCAGTACGGTGATTCTCCCTTATGCTTGGCGCGAGGAGAAAAATCAGCAAGAAGGGACGGGATATCCAGCAGGAAAACGAGAAAATCAAGCATGGTATTTGTTATGATAAACCGGGAAAACAAATATAGGGTTCTCTTTATTCATTCTATTTGTTCGGCGTCCGGCAGTCAAGAGGCGGCTATCTGTAAATAGTCCTGGTACAGGTTCGTCCATGGCTGGCGACTGTCCCGTTGACGGTGATTTTCTTCATGTACCTTCGTTCCTGGCGGTCGTAGCCGCATTCCAAGATGGTCGCTCCGTCCCGGCTGGTGAAGCTCGCCGCGCGGTTGGCTGCGTAGGAGAGTTCTTAGGCCAGTTCCTATGCCGTCTTGCGGTTACCGATGTTGTCGCAGCTGTAACCGTAGGAGGGGACGGCATCCAGGCCATCATAGATCAGGCTGCTGGAGACAAGCATGATTTCTCTCGGAGAAGCAATTTTATCATATACAAATTCTTCTTGATACGAATCAATCTATGTTACTGTTTAATTTTTTTCTTAATTCATTATAAATATTTTCATGTATTTTATATTTGTTTTGAATTTCTTTTATCAAATGTTTAATTGTCGTCCGTTCCAGATGATCAATTTGTAAAGAACCAATCTTTTTTTCTATTATATCTATTTTTTTGAGCAATTCGCAATCTGATATCGACATGATTTTCATAAACAATTCCAAATCATTAATTTTGTATATATCCAATAAATATGAAATTAAATAGAGTACATCTGATTTATTATCATTTAAATTATTTACGTAATTAACAATTTTTTCCTTGGCGGAAACAGCAAAACTTGGATCCTCTATGCCGTTGCATAAGGTATTTTTTTCTGCTTCTATTTGATCGACATGATTTTTCATTGAGGAAAGATTGAACCATTTGTGATGGTTCAATCTTTCTATCTCCGCCAATAGCATAATATGATATAAAGCTCCCTTTTGAGATTTAAAAAAATCTTTCAAAGGATTTTCATTTAAAACAGTATATAAAATAATAGGAAATTCGGAAGAGTGTGAAAAAGTGGATTTTTCATCCGTGCAACTCTGCAATGTGACAATCATTTTTTCGCAAAAATTTGCATATTCATTAAATTTTTGATTATCTCCATAAACTATTGTTGATGTGAAAATAATAGGAATTATTATATATTTTGACATAATATGATTTTTTAGATTTCGAAAGTTTCGTCGTATACCGGATGGCGATATATTGTTACAATAAATCTTAATCCATAACAATTTCGTGAAGATGTATAAAATTGAATAGGCATTTATAAATTTTTTCTCTGTCTCCTGCGTTTGTCTTGCGGTTGCCGATGTTATCGTAGCTGTACTGTAGGGGTGGTGTTCAGGGTAACTCCGGTGAGTTTGTTTCTGCCTTGTAACTGAAACTGTCGCTGTGGACGGATTCCGTTCCCCGCCACTGCGTGCGTATGGTCGCGTGTCCCAGGGCATCATAGCTCTTAATACAGAATAAGAAAGACTTGCTATTGCATCAATTAGAAAATAAAAATCCGTAGAATATATTATATTTTTTGACTAAAACTATTTTTCCCATATCTTAAAAAATCCATTGCATATTGCAATCATGTCATTCATGACAATTTTTAAAAGCAGAAGATTTATAATAATCATTATTTTTTATTTCCTCACACTATTTTTTACATTTTCCCAATTATTTATGATGAGTTCATACTCATGCGGGAAAGAAGGATAATTTATATTTTCGGTTATTATACTTTCTGCTATCAAATATTCCATTTAACCATATCCAGTCTTGAGAAATTGAATACTGAATGTGTATATTTTTCCGTATTAATCAGTTGAATAGTTTTCAAAAAAATTAAATCTAGTCACACAATGATCATCTCCAAAAGAAAATTCTTGCCGTGTGTTCTTTTGCTCCTTTTCTGCAAATGACAAATTGCTTCCTGATAGAAAAGAAAGATCTGTTAAAATGATTATTCATGTTTTCATAATTTTATTTAAATTGTTTTCCTCCTTATAAATTTTGTATCTGGAGATGAAAGTTCTTTAAACGATACAAAGATCATTCCTTTAGCGCTGCTGCTAGATAATAATGCGCCAAAACAATCTAAACCATAAGATTGCATTAAATATGTGTTATCTATTAATTTCATTACTTTATTTTTGTCATGTCCGTTATCTGTAGTAATGAGATCTCCAACTTTGATTTCTTCTCCTGAAAAATAATTTGCCATAATTTTTGTTACTTGATGGTTTCAATTCCTCCTTGGTAGGTCACCTGTATATTCAGGATAATAGGGATTGTTCGAAATTGTAGTACGTTTATCGAAACACCGGCAACCAGCTACTCTAGGAGACTGATTAACTGTAAAAATATGATAATGAGGATTCCAGTCGTTGTGTGCATGAGTTCTGCGACATTGCTGCTTTTGATATCCCACAGGTGGACGGGTTGTACGAGGCTGCCCGTGGAAGCCGCCTGTCCATAGGGGGAGTAATCGTAAGCTGCCGCGATCGTTCCCTGTGCGTCGAAGACCTCTGTGACATTCTTGTTGAAGTCCACGCCGTAGCAGTACAGGGAAGCGCCCTGCACGAGGGCCGGGGGGCGGGTGGCCATCTCTTCCAGAGAATCCCACAGCAGGGTGCCAAGCACGTTACGGTTGTTGATCATATCCTGCGACGCTAGTTACAAGTAGCTACGGTCATTCTATTTAAGGATTTTTAGGGAATCCACATTTTTTATGATTTTTTGTCATCTTTGATACAATTGTTCTGATACTATTATATCATTGGAAAATCTTCCGATTCAATTCTCTTCCTGTATTCTTTATAATACACTAGCTTCTTATAAAACAAGTCTGAAAAGATTTTTTTCATGATTATTTCAATTAGAATCAGATTTATTTTTTATTTTCTTCAAGACATATGTTATTCTGAAACATTCAATGACTATAATGAGATAACCAAGAATTAATACTGTATATGATATTAAAAGTTCATTCGAAAAGTTTTCCCATAATAGATTTATACCATGATACATTGTTGACAAAATTCCAATTATTCCAGAGATCAGAAATAAATAAATTGTGAGTTTGATAATTGGAAAAGGGAAGTTATTAAATGAAAAATTAAGAGTATTTTTTTTTTAACCAAACAAGAATTCTTAAAAATAGGATTACAAAAACACATCCATAAACTAATTCAAAATATTCATATACAGTTAAAGGAGACTCAGGGTAAATCATAATACAGGCAACTAATTATATTTCGTTCATTATTTAGACCATATTTTTATATTTTCATTAAAAGATTTGTTAATAAGTTCTTCGTTTTGATCTATGATAAATGGGATTTTTAAAGTAGCGTCAATCTTAATATATCCCGTTGCATCTAAAGTTAAATATATTGGTTTTGCGTTCAAAGTTAATCCAGAACTTATCTTAAAATCGATAGAATAAGATGCTTGTATATAAGATGATAGTGTAATACCTGCATCAATTCTGTGAGAAAATCCTAATAATTCTTCCCGATAGGATGTTAAAGTTTTGCCATTAAAATTGTCAATTTTAAGTATTTTTTCATTACTTAATCCAGCAATCATAGTTTTTAAAAATATTCAATATCAGGAAGAATAGGCCACCATTTTTGTTTAATTTTAAGCCCTATACCTACACCTATACCAACATCTGTTCGTAATTTTGCTTCAATACATACACAATTTTTCTTTTTTTCTACTGATATACTTCCCTCAATAATAAGAAGAATGGGTATGTAACCCGCAGGAATAGTCATTGTGTAGCCAAATTCGTTAGTTTCTTTTCCGAGATAATCAATAGAAAATACCACTCCATTATCAACAAACCCGTACAAATTCCATCCTCCCTGTTCAGCGATGGGGTCACGGTTGATCCATCTGCCGTCTTTGGGGTTGTAAAAGCGGTAATTGTAATAGGCCAGGGCGGGTTCTTCGTCGTGCATCTCGCTGCTCCACTGGACGGGCTGGACGAGGCTGCCCGTACCGGTCACGGCC
>OLOD01001873.1_pt1 | contig 12020 bp, 9 predicted proteins | sample 1671921 | NCBI WGS metagenome assembly OLOD01 (sample SAMEA3136626, study PRJEB25190) | human gut metagenome | biome: human gut; feature: human-associated habitat; material: faeces | place: Austria | collected 2013
AATCATGATATGTCTGTAAGCCATCTGCTGAATCCAGTTGACAGGATTAAACGCTGTGTAAACAAATATATGGCACAGTATGAGAAATAAATAAAATAATTTGAGGCTGACCCTTCCAGGTGTCAGCCTCTTGTTTTGTTATCATTTATTTGTAACTGTTCAGTACTTTCACAGTTACATGCTTCGTGATCACTTAACATTCACTGTAACAGTTTTCTAAAAAATGTCAGCCATATCCTTATTATTGGTAAAAAGCAGCACCTGTCTGGGCTGTTTTTTCAGCCACCTGAAAACTGCCATAAGCTTATCCTGATTCTTCCCATGGAAAATATCATCCAAAATAACTGGAAAAACAGTTTCATTCGTGAACAACTCAGCAGCAGCCATCTGAATAGAAAAATACAGCATTTCAAGGTTTGCCTTTTCCAGATTTTCTGCCAAAACAGTTCCCTCTTCCAGACACAGTTCCAAACTCTGTCCCTCATCTCCATAGAACTCTATATATTTTCCATCTGTAAGTTCCCTGAAAATTTGGGATGCCCGAATCCGAATCTTTCTGCCTTTCTCAAGATAAATACTACGTGACAGCTCTTTAATGGTATCCATAGCCAGGTTCAAGGACTGTGTTTCCAGATCTTCAGAAGTAGGAAGTGACATTTCCAGCTCAAATTCCTGATATTCGCTCTGCAAATTCGTAAAAGCAGTCAGTTTCTCACCGTAAATTCCATCAATATCTTCTTTACTGGATTTCAGCTTTTCCTGCTGTGACTGTAAATACACTTTTTTCTTCTTTAGCTTTACAAACTCCATATGCAGCTTTCTTCGTGCAGTAAGTGTATAAACCATTGCCACAACAGCAGCAATGATGCATACATCCATTCCTATTTTAGACATCTCATCAGTTAACTGAAATCTTCCAACAATACCAATAATTCCCACAATAACGGCCAGAATACCTGCTATCACCATTCCCAGATTCTTTTTCTCTATAGTCTGCAGCTGTTCTTCAATCACAGTGGCTTCTTCTTTCCCTGCTGCCGAATAGATTTTTGCCTGCGCCTGAACCACCTGCCCCTTCTGGTCCCGAAGTCCATCCAGGTCATTCTGCAGACTTTCCAGTTTCTCGCTCAGTTTTTCCTGTTCTCTCTGAACTGCTTTCCTGCCACGTTCTTTCTGGGTGAGATATCCCTTGCGCCACATCTTCAGCATCTGCTCCGTTCTTCCAAGATCCACCAGACCATCTCCGCTTTTGCTGAGAACAGCCAGTTTATTCTGTAGTTCCTTTGCCATTTCCCTGGAAGAACTACCGCTAAGTGATTCTACCATAACAGTATTGTCGAACAGGTTCTCACTAAATCCCCCAAGGATCCTCTCGAGGGCTCCATTTTCCCCATTTAAAATTTCTCTGGTATCTTCACAGAACAGCTCACAATTATGGATTCCTGCCCCTGTTTCCCGCGTCAGGCGGTAATCTTTTCCATTGTGCTGAAACCATATAGTTCCACCATATTTTTCCCGGGAAGCTTCAGTTCCTGCTTTTTCATAAATTCCATTCTTTTCCTGCATTTCCTCAGGCACTCCAAAGAACATGCTCTTCACAAAGATAAACACAATGTTCATTTCTGTTTCTTTTAGTCCATAGAGCACATTTACTCCAGAGGTCAGTTCTATGTCTTTTTCCCGAAGCCCACCAAAATTATTTATTAATATGCGTTTAAAAATCATATAACCTTATTCCCTCGCACATACATCTCAATTTTACACTGCAATACATATTTTCTGTTACTATCTGCTTTGTGTCAGCTGGAATGTCTTGTCTCCAACAGTGCCTGCAAACCATAGTACAGGGCCTTATCTTCCACTGTATTTCTGTTTTTTTCCATAAAAAAGCAGATATAATCCCCTATCAAAGTTCCGGCATATTTTTTTTGCAGTTCTTCCAGACCATAAGCAGGTCTGGTCTCATCCAGTACTTCTGTAATATTTCCAAAGGATTTCAGTTTTTCCGGAATCAGAAAAAGCTCTGGTTTTCTTTTCCCTTGAAGAATTACACGATATATATTCAGTCCGCCTTTTTTAAATATCTCATCCTTCAAAGCTTCTTCAATAGATAGCTGGGTGCTTTCTTCATTTACATTGAGAAGAAGCTGACTATAGGTTCGAATAGAAAACGGCACAAATCTGGTTTTCACTTTTCCATTTTCAATCCTTCCCTCAATGTAGCCATGTGCTCCCAGATCATTGCTTTCAATTGGCTCAAGAGCTCCGCTGTAAGCAGCCACATCTCTTATTACGTTCTGGGGAGTATGGAAATGACCCAATGCAATATAATCAAAACCTGCTCCTGCAAGCGCAGCTGTATTTAATGGGCAATGGCTTTCATCACCGCCATGAGCTATAAGAATATGCACTCCATCATTTTTCACAGGGCGTACGCCATCATACAAGGGCTGTCTGATCTGTGAATGTTCATAGCTCATTCCATAAACATATACCCCGAATTGCGTATCTTTCACACAGGTTACCTTCTCTTCCGGAAAAAAAGTCACATTCGGTGCCCAGGTGAAAGTTCTGTAAAAAGAATTTTCTTTCAGATAATCCCTTTCTCCTGCCATTAAATATACCCTTGTTTCCGGTATTCTGGAAAATAAATCGTTTACTTCTTTCAATTCATATGGAAGTGGCTGACGATGGAACAAATCTCCGGCTATAAATAACAAATCCTCCGGATTTTCGCGGATACCCGCAATAACCCGGCGGAATGTTTCCCAGATTTCATTCTCCCGCTTGTCACTCCATGGGCAGCCTCTGTCGGGCACTGCACCAAGATGTACATCTGCAAGATGAATAAATCTCATTCTTTTACCTCGTTTTATAAATCGCAGTTGTTAACTGTTCTCGGGAATGGAATTACGTCACGGATATTGCCCATTCCTGTGAGATACATTACACAGCGCTCAAATCCAAGACCAAATCCTGAATGACGTGTAGAACCATATTTACGCAAATCAAGATAGAAGTCATAGTCTTCTTCCTTCAGCCCAAGCTCTTCCATACGAGCTTTCAACTTACCATAGTCATCCTCTCTCTGGCTTCCACCGATAATCTCACCAATTCCAGGAACCAGGCAGTCCATAGCTGCAACAGTCTTGCCATCCTCGTTTGCTTTCATATAGAATGCTTTAATTTCCTTTGGATAGTCTGTAACAAAAATAGGTTTCTTAAAAATCTGTTCTGTCAAATAACGCTCATGTTCTGTCTGCAGATCACATCCCCAGGATACTTTATAATCAAACTTGTCATTATTCTTCTCGAGAAGCTCAATTGCTTCTGTATAAGTAACACGACCGAACTCAGAGCTTGCCACATGGTTCAATCTGTCAAGAAGTCCTTTGTCCACAAAAGAATTGAAGAAGTTCATTTCCTCCGGAGCATTCTCAAGAACATATCCAATCACATATTTCAGCATCGCTTCTGCAAGATTCATGTTGTCTTCAAGATCAGCAAATGCACACTCAGGCTCGATCATCCAGAACTCAGCTGCATGACGTGTGGTGTTGGAGTTCTCGGCACGGAAAGTTGGTCCAAATGTATATACATTACGGAATGCCTGTGCAAATGTCTCACAGTTCAACTGACCGCTTACAGTCAGGTTTGTCTCTTTCCCAAAGAAATCCTGAGAGTAATCAATATTTCCCTTATCATCTGTAGGAATATTATTCAGATCCATGGTTGTAACCTGGAACATCTCACCTGCACCCTCGCAGTCACTTCCTGTGATCAGCGGAGTGTGTACATAAACAAAACCTCTCTCCTGAAAGAATTTGTGTATTGCATATGCACAGAGGGAACGTACACGGAAAACAGCCTGGAAGGTATTTGTTCTGGAACGAAGATGTGTGATCGTTCTTAAATACTCAAGACTGTGGCGTTTCTTCTGAAGCGGATAATCTGGTGCAGATGTTCCCTCTACAGAAATCTCTGCAGCCTGGATCTCAAATGGCTGTTTCGCCTGTGGAGTCGCTACCAGAGTTCCCTTTACAATAATCGCTGCGCCTACATTCAGTTTGGAAATCTCAGCAAAATTGTCCATTGTATCATGGTAAACGATCTGAAGGGTCTCAAAATATGTTCCATCATGGAGAACAACAAATCCAAAGGTCTTGGAATCACGAACGCTTCGTACCCAGCCGCCTACGGTGATCTCCTGATCCAGGTATTTATCCCGTTCTCTGTAAATCTCTTTTACTGTTGTAAGTTTCATAATTAGTTCCTCTTTCTCCTCATTTTTCCAAACACTCATTTCTCTATAGTATAGACTATTCCTCTTATTCGCGCAAGGATATTTTTCCAGGGAATAAAAGAAGATCCTGTCTGTTAAGCTTCGACACTTTTGGACAAAGATCTTCTCTTCTGTAAGTACTTTTCTATTGCAAAGTTGCCTCATTCTCAGTATTTCTCTGAACGTTTAATGCAATATAAGATAATCCAGACAATACTTAAAAATTCGTTTGTAAGTCTTGGTGGTGTAATGAAGTCCATCATCGTCTGGCAGGTCAACTCCAGTTCCACTAATATTGGTACCATATCCATTCTCCATCAGATAAGAATACGTATCAATATATTCGAAAGTGCTGCCAAGAGCACTACCCACAACAGAATTGAATTTGCGGATTACCAAGATATTCGATTGTCTTACTGTTTACCGGATTCACCGACATAAAGAACAGCTTGCAGTTCTTTTTCTGTAAGCTCTCAGCAATCTCCTGATAATAAGAAATATAATTATACATATTTCCAGGATCGTTTACTCCCAGATTAAAAATAACCGCAGTCGGTTTCAGAACGGAATAATTCTCTTCTGCAATAGAAAGAACCGTATTCATTCCCTGAGACTTCAGCCATTCAAGGCCCTTTCCCTCTTCGTATACAAAATCAATATCACGCAGCAGATTCGACTCATAATACCCTGAATTTAAATTTTGCAGCGTTCTCTGCATACGATTGGTACGGGAGTCTCCTACAAAAATAATGTGATTGTACCCCCGGCTGCTGCCATTTCCAATCTTCCAGCTGCTTGCGGATTGCAGAAGCTCTGAAAGAGTCAGGTCTTCCTCAGCTGAACGGTTAAACACAACTGCATACAGCTTTATGTTGCTGTTTACTGTAATAGTATCACCAGCTTCATAACGCGGTGCTGTGCTTTTTCCTAACTGGATATCCCATCCCATAAAGGTGTATCCGGATGCATTTCTTACAGACGGCAATGTATAAGAACTTCCAGATGCTACATTCTCTGTCTTGTAAACGGTTCCATCATTCTTGCACAAAGCCACTGTAAATGTTGTATCAGACTCGTAAACAGCATATAATTTTATATTTTTTTTGATTCGAATCTTCTGTCCCTCTGTATACGCCGCTTGGGAAGCATTCTTTTTAGTACTCCATCCAACTGCCTTATAGCCGCTTTTTTGTGGAAGCTCTGGCAAGGTAAGATATCCATTTTTTGTAACAGCTTTGTTTAGTTTCTTAAATACTGTACTGGTGCTTCCGGTATTATCATAGAAATAAACTTTATATATACCAACTTTTTTACGCACCGCGTACAGATTTATATTCTTTTTCAGACGTATTTTTTTCCCCGCGGCATATACCGCTTTGGTATCGTTTTTCTGAGTGGACCAGCCAAGATTTTTGTATCCGGTAATTGCAGGAACTGCCGGAAGCTTAATTTTTTTCCCGGCACTTACCTTTATACGCAGCTTGGAATAAGATGTTTTTCCACTTTGATTCCAGAATCTGACAACTACGTTCTTAGTGGCCGCCTGTACAGACTGAACACCACTAATCCCAATTTTTCCATCATTTCTAAATGAAACTCCGAACAAAATCAACATTGTGGCCAACAGAACCCGGAAAATCCTATTTTTTCTTTTTGTTTTATTTTTCATAGGCACTCCTCTGCTTTTTAATGTCTCTCCTGCTTTCATCATCTGCACAGAAAATAAATAGTTCTTATTTCATCTTCTGTGCTGTCTTCAGTATAATCAAACGGACACATTCTTTCAACCCCAAAAGATTGTCTTTATGATTTGGTTACAAATTTTCAATAAAACGCATAAATGCAGCTCTGCCCTCTCCTGTACATTTGTAAACACCAGCATCTTCCAGCACGTGAACAAACACATTTCCAACTTCTTTATGAAGAACCTCTTCAATATTGTCTTTATCAAGATGATCGTACTTCGGAAGGAATTCTTTTACCCACTGCGCATGTTTTTCAATCTTCTCATTAGAAGCAACATCCTTACCATCCAGAATATATTCTTCCAAAAGCTCCAGTTCTTCTTTTAGTCGCGCAGGGAGAACTGCCAAGCCCATAACCTCGATCAGACCGATATTCTCCTTCTTAATATGATGGTACTGTGCATGCGGATGATATACGCCAAGAGGATTTTCTTCTGTGGTAATATTGTTTCGTAGAGTCAGATCCAACTCATACATATCACCTTTTTTACGTGCGATCGGAGTGATCGTATTATGAGGTTCACCATCCGTTTCTGCAAAAATGAATGCAGCCTCATCTGTATAGCCTCTCCAAACCTCCAGCACATGAGTTGCCAGATCAATCAGGCGCTTCTCATCTTTATGACGGATACGAAGTACAGACAGCGGCCATTTTACAATACCAGCCTCCACATCCTCATAGCCCGGAATAGTTACATATTTCTCAATTTCAGCCTTTGCCATAGCAAACGTATAATGGCCGCCCTGGAAATGATCGTGACTGAGAATAGAACCTCCCACAATCGGTAAGTCTGCATTTGACCCCAGAAAATAATGTGGAAACAGCTTCACGAAATCAAACAGCTTGATAAATGTGTTTCTCTCGATTTTCATAGGTGTGTGCTGGAAATTAAATACAATACAATGCTCATTATAATAAACATAAGGAGAGTACTGCATTCCCCACGGACTGTCATTGATTGTGATCGGAATGATTCTGTGATTCTCTCTTGCAGGATGATTTGCGCGGCCTGCATATCCCTCATTTTCCGGACAAAGCAGACATTTGGGATAGCTGCTTGATTTGATAAGCTTTGCCGCAGCAATAGCTTTCGGATCTTTCTCTGGCTTAGAAAGGTTGATTGTAATATCAATTGCTCCATAAGGAGAATCCACAGTCCATTTCTGGTCTTTCTTTACACGATAACGACGAATATAATCACTGTCCTGGCTTAATTTATAGAAATAATCTGTTGCTTCTTCCGGAGATTTCTCATATTTTTCCCAGAAAGACTTCTGTACCTGAGCCGGGCGGGGCATAAGACAGTTCATTAATCTTGTATCAAACAGATCTCTGTAAACCACACTGTCCTGAATCAGACCACGTTCTACAGCTTCGTCTAACAGTTCTTTCAGAACTTCTTCCAGATTAATATCAGAATATTCCTCTGCCGGTTCTGTGTATTCATCTTCTTTAAAAACATCAAGAAGAAGATTTGTTGTATAGTTTTTCTCACAGGCAGGAGTAAGCCCTGTCTCAATTCCATACTGTACCAGTTTTTTAATACTTTCACTTAGCATTTTTCTGTCCTTTCCTGTTGCTTTATTTTTAACAGTCTGTCCTCCACCACAGACAGACTGTTAACCACCACTTTGCTGCATCTTTCACATCTAGCATTTTTTGCATACATGTTCAATATCGGACTGTACCGGCTTTCCCAACAGCCACTTTAAAGCTTCAGTTTCTCAACATAACTTATAAAAATATTGCCGGCCTTTTCAAACAGCTCCGTACTGTCATTCATACCGTAAGGATAAGTTTCCCCTTTCTGCGGATCGTACAGATATGTGTTATATTCATCATATCCAATGATCACAACACTGGTATTATCCCCGGTCTTGGCAATTACCGGACGCTGGGCGCTGACCTCATATAAGACACTGTCTAATGTACAACCAGACAAATCAATGATAGTACCCTCATCCCCAAGAGCCTCCTGCAGTGCTGTAACATCCAGGGATGCACTCTTCATTGCTTCCGGCACATCCTCCAGATTAAGAGTCAGCTTTGTCTTCTTATTTCCACGCTCCCATACATACTGCTGAGCACGATTCAGCACAACACCAGTCTGATCATCTGCTCTTTGAAGCGCAAGTGCAGGATCTGTGAATGTACTGTCCAATCCTCCTTTTGCATAAACATAGTAAATATCTTCCTCAGGAATCTGCGTATCCAGAATAATACGGTCATCACCTATATTTTTCATTTTTGCATAAACAACTAACGGTTCCTGAATTTCAGGCGTTTCAGTGAGAGCCAGTCGTATCTGAGTTCCGGTTCTGGAATTTGTCACAAGTTCCACGGATACAGTATTGGTCGAGGCTTTGGAATTATTCAGAATATTATCCTTGCTTACTGCTTTATATCCTTTTTTTGTCTTCTTGGACAACTGAAATTCCATCATAGTGTTTCCCATGGTAATATCAGTTACATACAATCCATCCTGATGATATTCTTTTTTCAAAGTTCCATCAAATCCTTCAATACGGACCGTATGAATCCCCGTAGTCTCATGACCATTATCGTCTGCGATCACATCTCCATCAACTACGATTCCATAAACAAGATCTTCATTCATAAATCCATTCAGCACTAAAGACTGTCCTGAAGATGGTGCAAGACTCCTGGTTTCTAATGTTTCAAAATCTATTTCTTTTATATTTCCGGCGCTTTCACCTTCCTGAATGATCCATGCAGCATGTGCACCTGTATCCGAAACAGCAAAGTCATCTATTTTAATTCCTTCCTCAAGAACCTCACTGGTACCATCTGAAATGTTTATCTTATAAAGCTTATTTGCAAATAAAAGATAAAGAGCATTTTCTGTACTGACATAGGATAATGTTCCAAGATCCTCTTTCAGGAATTCGTAGGATTCTGTAGACGGAATAAATACTTTTTCTTCCACCACATTCTGATCATTGCTGTAATGATATACACAAACACCACAGTATCCTTCCCGAACGCCTCTGTTCATATATCCATAAAGAACAAAGTCCACATCTCCGTTATCTTCCACACGGATGATCTTTATATTATGCTGGTATCTGGAATCCCTGAAATCTCCATCCGTTTCTTTGCGGAAACTGAAAATTCTGGAAAATTTTCCATCATCAGGAGAATAAGACCATAAATCTCCTTCCTGAACAAACGCAAGCACTCCTGCTTTTTCATTCATCATGTATTCTACATTTTTGTCTCTGACACCAAGCAAAAGCCCCTTGTCGGAAATGCTGATGGAGCTTTCCTCAAACACCTGTGATGCGCTTCGTTTAAAATCCAGAAGCATGATTCTGGTTTCAGTATAACGCATCCGGTAAAATTCTGTCACATCATAGATTTCCTGGTTTCCATCTTCATCCAGTGCCGCAATCTGATATTCAACAGAAAGACTGGCTGTGGTTTCATTAATATCCTTCACTACAGGAATTCCCTTTCTGTAAATCTGAGGGTTCAGATTGCCCCAGCTGATCTGGGCAAATGTAGAATTGATATTAATGTCTGTATAGTTGGTAGATGTACTGGATGTGTCTGATTCCAGGTAAGCAGTCAGATCCTCGGCGGACGCTTTATCCAGACATTTTTCGTAAAAGCTCGCAACAAACTTCACGTACTGAGCAGCATTCACATTGGATCTGGAAACTACTCTTGTATAGTAATAAGCTGTTCCCTTATTTGTCTCAAGAGATAATTGCAAAGAATACTCCTGGTTCATCAGAAGATCACTGCTCAGCTTAATCGTTGTTGTCAGATAGCTGTCCTGTTTATCCAGACTTTTAATCTTACGATTTTCCAGTACCTTACTGCCATCAGAGGTACGTATCTCATAGGAAAGGCTTTTCACCTTTGTATCATAGGCATTTATAACAAAAGACAGTTCCTTGGATGTATCAATAGGCGTCACACTGTCCCTGGTAAAATCAGACTGCATAGGCTGTGCATAACCATACATCCTGTTTGCATAATTTCCATCAAAATCAACCATTACCTCCGGAAAAACCGGATCATTCATATCAGAGCGGTCATCCGTAGTCTCACTATTCAGCAGGAACGAACTTCCTGCCACGCCGAGAACAAAAACAAACAGTAGAATCACTGCTCTGCGTAAAAATTTAATCATTCTTTCTCCTCTTAACTCTCTGATTGTACCTCCCCTTCACGGTACAGAAGTCTTTCCAGTGTAGGATTTATATGCAGTTCCTTCATAAGCTGCACTGTACTCTTCATATCTTTTGGTTTGCCTGTCTTTACAGCACGGATCAGCAAATTCTTGGGTGTATGCTCCATATCAATAAATTCCAGAATCTGAGTTTCGTATCCCATACTTTCCAGCAGATTGGCTCGAATTCCATCTGTCATCAAAGCAGCCATTCTCTCCTTAAGAATGCCATATTTCAGTACAGGCTCCAACACTTCATTTTTTATCTGTCTATTTACCTCATGCTGACAGCAGGGTACAGACAAAATAACTTTCGCTCCCCATTCCACAGCCTTCGCAAGAGCATAATCTGTAGCTGTGTCACAGGCATGCAAGGTTACTACCATATCAACAGAAGAAACACCTTCATAATCAGCAATATCTCCCTGATAAAAATGCAGTTTTTCATATCCATACTTTACTGCAAGATGATTACATTTTTCTATTACATCTGTTTTCAGATCCAGACCAATAATATTTACATCATAACCTTTCAGTTCTCTCAGATAGTAATACATGGCAAATGTAAGATAGGACTTTCCGCATCCAAAATCAAGAATGGTCACTTCCCGCTGTTGATCCAGTCTTGGAAGAATGTCCTGAATAAATTCCAGAAATCGATTGATCTGTCGGAACTTATCGTATTTTTGGGTAATAATCCTGCCTTCCTTATTCATAACACCAAGATCAACAAGAAAGGGGACTGGAATATTTTCCTTAAGTATGTACTGCTTTACACGATTGTGGGCCAATATCTGCGTGCCCTTGCTGAAGGTCTTGTCCTTTCCGAAAGCCAGACCTTTTCCATTTTCGGGATGACGTCTGGTCTTTATGGTCATCTTTCCTTTTTTGCTTACCAGAATAGTTCCATCCAGCGCCATCCCACTTGCCTGAAGCTGAGAAAAATCATGCTGCAGCCCCGCTTTTAAATATGAAATCAGTTCCTCTCTGGAATAATTTTTATGGAGCACCTTCGTCCCTACAGTTTCAGAAGCCTGATAAACCACCTTCCCCCGGATTTCTACCGGGCGTATTTTTACTTTGGATGGTCCGTCCCCTCTGCTGCCGCTTAGGATAGCTTGACACAGCTGTTCATTTATCTGTTCCTCTAAATATTCATCTATTGTTTTCATTTTTATTATAATTATTTTCTTTTATATTCTGTAATCGTTACTGTTCACTCCGCTCACAGCAACCTCTAATTGTCATTTTGATGCGTCTTATCTGTAAAAATCTCCCCTGCATCTTCTTCGTCGGCATCTTCTTCGTGATATTTCATGAAAAAGAAGCACTTCTACCAGATCACCAAGAAGTCCATCAGACATTGCTTCCATATCAGCCTCTGATTTTACTTCATCCACGATCTTCCTTCCAAGGTGATACAACATAAACCTGTCAGGATATTCATCGTAAAGCCGGCTGCCTTCATAATCCTGAAGATCACATTCTTCTTCCACTTTTTCCTGTATCTTTCTGGCAGTGTCCGGATAGTAGGATTTCATCAGAAAAAATTCCTCTTCTTGTTCCTTTTCTCCCCGGTAGATCAAGGGATTTGCATAGCTTGTGTAAAATGGATAAAAATCTTTATATATCATATCAGCAATTTCGATTCCTTTTCCATTTCACTCTCATTATATGCAAGCTTCCGTTTTTCGGTCAATTGCACCATTTTTCAAATACGCGCCAAAGCGTGTTTGAAAAAGGCTTTCTGCAAGATGTACGTCACAATTTGTGGAAGATTTTGCCCGGATGATG
>OLOD01001880.1_pt1 | contig 11996 bp, 9 predicted proteins | sample 1671921 | NCBI WGS metagenome assembly OLOD01 (sample SAMEA3136626, study PRJEB25190) | human gut metagenome | biome: human gut; feature: human-associated habitat; material: faeces | place: Austria | collected 2013
TCATGGGCCATTCGGTGTAGATCATAATGATGCTTTTTCAGCAACTCCACTAAATAAGTGGGAGTACCTGTTTCAAACCAGTAGCTTTTAAACTCATTCCTATCAAAAGCTAAAAGCAGACTGAAAGGATTGTACATTCCTTTGGAATTGTGCGTGAAATGATAGCCATCATACATTTCTTTCAACCGGACACATATCTCTTCATACGTCACTCCCTGCACATTGGCAAATTCATGAAGTTCGGCATCCAGATTATCGTATAGTTCCTGTTCGCTCACACCACAAATATCTATATATTTATTCCACATTGAAATGTCATTCAGATTATTCAAATCACTGAATACACTGACTTTACCGAACTTGGTAACTCCCGTCAACAAAGCAAACTTAATACAGCCATCCTGACTTTTCAATGCGCCATAAAAAGCTTTCAATGTATTACGGAAACTCTTTTGCAAAGCATCATCACCAATAGCCTGTAACATTGGTTTATCATACTCGTCCACTAGGATCACCACACTTTGCCCCTCTTGCCGACAAGCACGCTTAATAATCCCCTCAAAACGCATAGCCAAGGATTTCTCCGATGGCTCCGCACCATATATCTTCTCCCATTCCACCAACGCCCCATTCAGTTTATTCTCCAAGCTTTCCGGAGTATCATATTTTTCGGTATTCAGATCAAGATGTAATACGGGATACGTTATCCACTCTTTTTCCAGCTTCTCCATAGCCAGTCCTTCAAAGAGTTCACGCTTTCCTTGAAAGTAGGCTTCAAGCGTAGAAATAAGCAGACTTTTGCCAAAACGGCGCGGACGACTCAGGAAATAGTAGCTCCCGGTTTTCACCAATTGATAAATCAATGCAGTTTTATCAATATAGAAATAGCCACCTTTACGAATTTTTTCAAAATTCTGTATGCCGATAGGGTAAATCTTGTCACTCATATTTCAATCTGTTTAAGTTCATATCGTACAAATACATATACCATCTCAATATAAAAAACCAAATGCCCAAAGAGGAACCACATTACGCATTCCATACTCAATATCATCTTTCACAACATACGCATTCTCTACATCATGCACCTGCTTCTGCGATTTATTCTTTCCACCTACTTCAAAGGTATAACCACCCACCGTAAAATCAGAAACGTCTGATGTGGTTACCGGACATACAACTCGCAAAGTAGAAAAGAAAAACGTTTCGCGCACGTTACCAATATCCGGTGTATTGTCAGAAAGCGCATAAGCCAAATTCGTATTATTCAGATACACCTTGTCCACTTTGCCTAAAAGTCTGACACCTTCCGTCTCTGCCCGAAGCTGATTAATTATTCCAGCCTTTTCCAGATAACACATCAAATCAGAAACCGTATTTCTATTCATATCAAGCAAAGTCGCTAACTTGGTAAAATTTGGTTTAAACGGAACACTTTTCGCTATGATATACAACAGTCTTTTCAATTTCAATGCTGTTGCTATATTCATATTCGCAAAAGTCGGTATATCATTTTCCAAAGTCTGCTTAATGATACTTTGTAAACGAAGCAAATATCCCTTTTCCTGAAAGAAAGGGTAATAGCCATGTTGTAGATACTCCTTAAACAACAAAATAGGACGCGCCTCGGCATAAGGAAAATCTACTTTATGTTTCAGTATATCTTCTAAAGAATAAACTGGTAAATGATAACCATACGAAATGGCAAGGTATTCGCGGAAGGACAACCCCACCATACGATATTCCAGCTTTCTACGACTCAAATCAGCCTCTCCGACTTCCAAATCCAATATAGAGGAACCAGTATACACGACTTGCAGTTTGGGAATCAGATCATATATATTCTTTATCTCTCGAGCCCAACCAGCATACTTATGTATTTCGTCAATATAGAGTTTTTTTCCTCCATGCTGATAGAAGTCCATTGCCAGATCAATCAGTTTATGTTCCGCAAAATACAAATCATCAGCTGTCACAAACAAAGTCTCGTCGATATTGTCATACAACTTGATATGTTGCAAGAGCATAGTTGTTTTACCAACACCGCGTGGACCTAAAATAGCAATAAGTCTACTACTCCACTCTATCTCATCATGGAGATAACGGATAAAATCAGTGGATATGTTGCTAAGCAACATCCGGTATGACCTATAAAGTATATCCATCATTTCTTGTTTTGGAGTTATACAGACAAATATAGAGTAAATTGCCGAATAAAACTAGCATTTTTTAGAAAAACTGCAGGTTTCATTCGGCAGTTCACCCTATATCCAATGCTATCAAAATACATGTAAGCCTAACATTTCGCAAGAGTAAAGGTAACGCAGTCCTCTTATTATACTCGTTAATGGACAGCATCCCCTCCACCATGCCCCGGAGGTATGAACCCTACATCATGCTTAAATGAAATTGTTTCCCCATAAGTAGTACCTAACATAGTTGTTACATACGGAGCTAATTCATAAACATATCCATCAACAAACGCAGACATCACTTCTTCCGTCAATTCACAAACGGACTGCTTTTCCAACATATCCATATCAGGTTTTCCAAAACTATAGCATTTACCAGATACAACAAATCCCCAATCAAGAATTCCATCCCACAAATAGGGCAAACTATTCAATTTCAATTTACTTCGCATACGTATATCTGAAGGAGAAGTTGACTCCGCTGTTATATCAAAAAAATCAGGATACAACTTCCAAGATAACTCCGGTAGTCTTTTAATAACAATCTCCTGATTTATATCGGAAACCTGATGTCCCAAAAATCTCAATAAACATATAATTTGACCACTAAGTAAATGATTACATTGCAATGTCGATTTATTACCTTGCTGATCATTCTTCAAAGACAATGCAAATAGACTTTTATAACCCAACAACAAAGAAATATAGCAATCCTCTCTATTATATAGAGAAACAGCCAAACCAACTTTTAAACCTGCACTTAATTCTATAAAATCTTTACCTGCATCTATTTGAAAATTATTTAATGTTTTCGAAAATTCGGCATTACCTTCGTCAATAAATACCAGCTTACCAGCTCGATCATAATCAAATCCGAAAACTTGGTCAATATCAATTTCAAACAAATCGCCCTCAATAGAATTCATCCTCATTGTCAGTTCCAAACTTAAAGGTATTTCTGGAACGAGAGTAACAGGTTTGGACTTTATCCATCTTTGAATAGGTAGAAATTTCAATATTCCCAAGTCAATCTCAAATTTTTGTTTACCTAGCCCCTTACCTGCTTTAATTTGTAAAAGAGCACGCCCTTTCAATCTTATCTTTGAAGAACATTTTTCCACATATGGAAAATTAAAATCTAAAACTCCCTCAAAACGAACTGTCTCCAGATGAACATCTGCTGTCAAAACCAATTTACCATCATTTGATTTCCACTCTTTTTTTAGATAGATCTCCGGTATTTGCAATGACCGATTTTGGACAGGATTAGACAAGAAAGATGCCTCATCATTATAAACTCCTAGAAAGGACTCCTTAAGATCCACATTATAAGCATCACTACCTGTTCCGATAAGCTCTACCAAAGGAACATCCTCCAATAAGATATGAGTCTCATCTCCCTCCGAAATAATCTCTTTAACTTTTCCCATAAAGCCATAAGGTGCCTCACCTACAGAAGCACCACAAACAATCTCTCCCTCTATCGGACATTCTTCATCGGGAAGATTAACAAAAGAGAGCTCATTTTTTGAAACTTCTTTTAAATGCCGCTCAAGAATATCAGTCTCCCAAACTTTTGATTCTGGCTGTACAAGTTCTTCCTTTACTTTTTCATCCTTTAGTACTTTTTCTATCTCTGAGCCACTACAAGACGAGTATATTGTTATAAATAAAACAAGTTTCAATACTCCCAAAAGCCCGTTTAGCTTACTCATATTTTTCATATCTTCCCCATTACAAAACAACTTCATCGTATTGCAACAATTTATTTAAATCCAAAGCTGCCCCAATTGCAACATCCATATTATAATATTCCCATTCAGCAAAACGGCCTAATAAAAACATATTATCTTTTCTCAAATCCTTTTTAAGTTCTGATATCATCGCACGAGTTGCCGAATTCTGAATTGGATAAGTATACTGTTCATAATGATGGGCAAGATACTTAGGATGATAAGGTATTCTCTGCAAGTTACTGAGAATATCCTCCTTAGATATATAATCAGTAAATTCAACAGTCCCCGTCATTTTTCCAATAGCATTATTATTTTCAGAAAAATTACCTGTACAAATAATACGATGAGCTTCATATTTATCATCAGGCATATAAATCCAGCTATAATCGTTCTTGTCAATCTCGCAAAAGACAGAAGTCGTACCATGTGACTCAAGAGACTCAATCTCTTTTTCATAAGCCTGTATAAGATTACCCGATTCAGTCAATAATGTTGGTAACTGTTTAAGATTACCACAGAATATAACACAGTCAAAGGATTCTCCATTCACCAACCATTTCTTCTGCCTAGTTCTTTGCAAGGTCGAAACACATGTACCATAAACAACATTTAGCCCTTCCGCCAAACGGTCTGCCAGAAACTGTGACCCACCTTGTAAAGGATAAAAAAATGAACTATGAACAAAATCACGCTCCTCGACATGATTCATGTTATTATAAATCATTTCCTCGACAGTAGGCATTGGAAGTTTGCCTTCGAGCCAAGATAAAGGTATTTGTGTGAGTTCTCGATGCCATACCTTTCGGTTGTAAGGTTGAAAATACAATCGATATAACGTTTCACCAAATTGATTACGAAGAAACTCTTCAAAATTAGCAGGAACTCCTTGCCCCACTTTTACCATGTTTAACAAATCATATATAAACTGCTTCACTATAGATTCCTCAAACATATAAACATGATTTTCGATAGGATAAGGAATCATCTTCTGATCCGGCATTGCCACCACAGAATTACGCAAAGCTTTCTTAAATTCCTTTTCCCTATCAAAGAGTTTATCAAACCAATCCCATACATCCTGACGTTTTGTATTAAAAACGTGACCTCCAGTCTGATGGTACAAGCTCCCTTCCACAATACTACACTTTATTAACCCACCAGGCCGGGATTCCTTCTCATAAACAACCACATCATTTTCTTTTTGCAGCATTCGAGCAATAGACAACCCAGAAATACCTCCTCCAATTACAGCTATTTTCATTTCCACCTAGACAATTTTATAGGATGCAGATACAATTTGTCCACAGGAAAATGTTCGATAAGCTTTGCTAGATTAAAATTATATTCTTGCAAGAACTCCATATCCTCCTCTGACCACATAGCTCCGGAATCCAGTTTTATATCCTTATTTATTTTTAGTTTCTTAGCAGAGAGAACCATTGAGGTCGGAATCGCCAGTTCAACAAATAAATCAGTAGCAGCAAATGCTCCACAATATAAAGCAAACTTCTCCATAACATCAACAGTTACTAAACAAATATCACTATATCCCCCAACTAATGGATAATCAAGGCGTCTCTTCCTCATATAACGCCAAATTCTTTTTCGCATTTTCCATTCTTTTTGCTGCAATATCCACCCCCAAAAAAGATTCTTGGGTATTGGGGTATAAGATATGTTATACCTGTCAAAACATTTCTCTGCTTCTTTTTTGGAAGGTAATATATTATTTATTTCCACCCCCTCTTTAGCAACGACATAATCCATGGCTTGCAACAAATGTGACCAGAAAGTCTTTCGTTCCTGTAAAACTATCAACCCATCCATATAGCAATCATCTATATCTATACCCATCTGCTGCCACAAATTATTCTCATTCAAATTAGGATTTATAATCATATCATCGGCAACAACAAAGAAATGCGTGAAGCCTTTATCTTTCAAGTGGGTGTAAGTTTGACTTATATATCCAGAGAAACAATAAGAAGATTCATATACAGGAATTACATTCTCCTGCTTTCCATCATAAAACGGAACAATATGGAAAAGATGAGAGAAACGTCCCCTATAAATCTCTTCCAACCGAGGTATGTTTTTATCATAACGATGATTATAGACAATCAACAACCCAACCTTACTCATAATTATATTTTTATTTCTTTTTAATAAAGCTTCATTCGCATATAACTAAATAATTATCGACCTGCAGAATATTATTAACCTTAATACATCACTTTATATTCCCAAGTTTACTAGTGTTTATAAAGAAAGTAATTACGCAAAGATATAAAAATATACAATACAACAAGAAGAATACAATATGAAACAATTAAAGATAAAAATATTATGCAGGCAGGCAATAGAGACTTTTTGCAAATCTGCTGACATATTCATATCCCATTCCAAAACACACAGAACAAAACAAGGCTAATGGAATCCGAACTCCTCCTAAATGAGAAAATAACGCTAAAAATATACAATGTGACATGTATATATAAAGACAATATTTTGATAACCACACAATGCTTTTTAATGAAAGTATTTTAGTCACAAATGTTTCAGGATTCCAAAACAGAAGAGCTATGAAAGCTACATGCAAAACGGCAGAGCTATTGCCAAACACACCAAAACATAAAAACAGAAGATACCCACTGAATAGAAAGACTACTACATATTTATTCAGTATAAGTCCGTTATCATAACGACCTACGACTTGCCTTAAAGACATCCCTAATGTATATTCCATCAACCTAAATATTGGTGATATATATATAAACCAAGTTCGATATTCTCCATACCCACAGTTATATAGGAGCAATATAATAATAAGAAATAACAATAAAAGGAAAAGCTTATTTTTCACTCTCAGCATACACCTATAAACAAAAGGACTCACACAATAACAAAAGAATAAAGAGGATAAAAACCAAGCAACACCATTATAATTGAAAAATTCAAAATGTTTATATGGGATATATGATTGCAAAAGAAATAAATGAGGAATTATATCCCAATTCACAGACAAATGATTCACAAGAATACTCGCTCCAAGACAAATCCACTGTAATGGTAATAATGCATAGGCCTTCCTCCATATATATTTCCGATACCCGATTGCTGTATTCCCCTTATAAAAAAAACCTGAAATAACGAAGAAAAAAGAACACAGATCCGCTCCTTCTCCTAAAATCGGACAACCAGCATGCATGAAAGCTATTGATAAAACAAATAATAACTTAAGTCCCTGAAATTGCTCTGTTTTCATTGTGTTTGGTTTTAAGATATAAGCTTAATCATTGTATAACTCTTATAACTTGTGCAAAGTTACATGAATATATAACTAAAAAGAAAAAACAAAGATATAAATCATAAACATATATTTTGATAGCTCTTAAAATCTGTCTATCTTTGTCAGATATATAATATATAATATTATTAAATATTGCAATAGAATGACAGATAAGCCCATATATGTAACCTCTCCCTTATTGCCGTCCCTAGATGATTTCACATCATCCTTAAAAGAAATTTGGGATAGCAAAATTCTTACAAACAATGGTTGTTTTCATAAAAAATTAGAAAAAGAACTAGCTATTTATTTAAAGGTTCCTTATCTGTGTTTGTTTACCAACGGCACATTACCTTTAATTACGGCATTACAGGCCATGAGGATTACAGGAGAGGTTATCACAACTCCTTATAGCTTTGTCGCTACAACGCACTCTCTTTGGTGGAACGGCATAAAACCCGTCTTCGTCGACATTGACCCTGAGACATGTAATCTGGACCCTAATAAAATAGAGGCAGCCATAACCCCCAAAACTACCGCCATCATGCCCGTACATGTATACGGTAAACCATGTGACATTGAGAAAATTCAAGAAATAGCAGATAAGTACGGACTTAAAGTCATCTATGATGCCGCACATGCTTTTGGAGTAGAAGTTAATGGCGAAAGTATTTTGAAGGCAGGTGATATGTCAACACTAAGTTTTCATGCCACCAAAGTTTTTAACACTTTAGAAGGTGGTGCTCTTATTGTACGCGACGAACAAACCAAAAAAAGAATTGACTATCTAAAGAATTTTGGTTTTGCAAGTGAGACTGAAGTCGTTGCTCCCGGTATCAATAGCAAAATGGATGAAGTACGTGCTGCTTTCGGGCTGCTCAATCTTAAAATTGTGGATGAAGCCATTTCTGCCCGTAAGAAAATTGCAACTAAATATCGAGAAATACTGAAAGGAGTACCAGGTATAACCTTCTTCGAAGATATGCCGGATGTCCGCCACAATTATTCTTACTTTCCTATTTTTATTGACGAAGAAGTTTATGGAATGACAAGAGATGAGCTTTACTTCAAAATGAAAGAACAAAACATATGGGGAAGACGCTACTTCTATCCTCTCATCAGCACATTCTCAACTTATCGGGGACTAGAATCTGCTAAACCTGAAAATCTACCTATTGCAACAAGAATGGCAAACAGTGTCATATGTTTGCCAATACATCACGCATTAACTGAAGAAGATGCAGAAGGGATTATTACTTTAATCACTAAAAAATAAAGAGTCTATGACAATAGGAATCATGCAGCCCTATTTTATGCCCTACATTGGCTACTTCCAATTGATGAAAGCGGTTGATAAATATATAATATATGATGATGTAAATTATATAAAAGGAGGATGGGTCAACCGAAACAATATCTTAGTAAATGGTGAAAAAAGAATGTTTACCGTTACATTGAAAGAGGCAAGTCCTAATAAGTTGTTTAATGAAATTGAAATTAAAGATGATTTTAGGAAATTAATAAAAACATTACAAATGAGCTATTCTAAATCAACCAACTTTAAAGAAGCAATGTCATTAATAGAAAGAATAATATCATTTCCCAATAAACAATTTCCACAATTTATTGCTAACAGTTTCCAAGAGATACTAAACTATTTATCAATAGATACAGAGCTCATCCTATCAACAAGCATACACAAAAACAATGCATTAAAAGGAAAAGAAAAAGTCCTGCATATTTGTAATACACTAGGAGCCAATACATATTATAATGCTATTGGAGGACAAGAATTATATAGCAAGGAAGAATTTAAAGAAAACGGGATTGTGCTAAACTTCATTGAAACAGTAATACAACCATATCCTCAACCTCGCACTCATGATTTCGTTCCTAACCTATCTATGATCGACATCCTGATGAATAACTCAAAAGAAAACATTAATGTATTACTTGATTCATTTATCTTAAGATGAAAGCCATAGGAGGATATTTCGAATTTGAATTCCGAGAAGGAGAGCATTATCATAAAAATGCAATAATGTTAAGCACTGCACGTCAATGTCTAGAGTACATATTGCGCGCAAGAAAATACAAAATAATAAACATTCCCTACTATACTTGTGATGCATTGCTGGAGCCAATTAAAAAATTGGGTATAAAATATATCTTTTATCATATTGATAACAATTTAGAACCTATATTCAATAAAACCCTAGCTAACAACGAAGCTTTACTATATACGAATTACTTCGGATTAAAACAAAACATTGTATTATCACTATCTAAACGGTACCAGAATCTAATTATTGACAATGCTCAATCCTTTTTCGATTATCCCATAAAGCATATTGACACATTTTACTCTGCGAGAAAGTTTTTTGGTGTACCTGACGGAGCATATTTATACACAGATTGTCATTTGGACACAACATTTTCAACTTATATTCCTACACAAAACACCAAATATCTGTTAGGCAGATTAACCCATACTGCCGAAATGTATTATAATGATTTTCAAGATAGTGAACAAGCCTTCTCTCACATGGAAATACATAAAATGTCTATCCTTAGCGAACACATATTGAAATCTTTGGATTACCAACTAATTATTCAAAAAAGAAGAGAAAATTATATGTCATTATATCATAAATTAGGCAACCTAAATAAAATGGACTTTGACATATCATCTACTAATAATGCACCCATGATATACCCTTTCTGGAGTAATGAGAGCAACCTTAGGCAAAAACTAATACCCTATAAGATTTTCATACCTCAATACTGGAAGTGTGTTGAAAATTGGACTAACCCCACACGAGGTATCGAAATAGAACTGTCAGAGAAACTATATCCCATTCCTATCGATCAACGATATAATAAGGAAGATATGAATTATATAATTGACCATATATTGAAATAATAAACATACTGTTATGAGAAAGAAAATAATAATTTTTGGTGCTACTGGAAATGTAGGCTCCTATCTTTTAGAATATGCATTGGAATATTTCAACAGTAATGAATATGAAATAATAGCTTCCGGCCGTCGGAAAACCGATTTTTTCTCAAAACGTGGTATCAAGTATTATTCTGTCGACCTAACAAAAGAATCAGACTTCGAACAACTACCGACAGACAATGTATTTGCCGTCATGCTTTTGTCTGCGCAAATTCCATCTTACATGGACACGTATGAGCCAAAGAAATATATCGATTCTATCATAACAGGAGGATTCAACGTCTTAGAGTACTGCCGTAAAAACCATGTAGACCGAATTCTTTATACACAAACAGTCTTTGACGTCTCTTTATACCCACATGACATCATTTTAAAACCTGATATTACGCCTAATTTCAGCTACACAGGCGATCACGCCATTTATGTTATTGCCAAAAACACGATGTTAGAATTATTAAAACATTATTATCAAGAATATGGTCTAAAAAAATTCATATTCAGACTTCCTACCATATATAGTTATAGTCCTTATCCGTATTATTATCCCAACGGAATAAAAACCAAACGCCCTATTTATCAAATGATAGAAAAAGCACAAAATGGAGAACCACTAGAAATATGGGGTGACCCCCATTATGCAAAAGATATGGTACATGTTTATGATTTCAGCCAAATGTTGTGTAAAGCCGTTGAAGTCAAACGAGATACAGGATTTTACAATGTAGGTACAGGAATTCCTGTAACTATAGAAGAACAAATTCTTACAATTATAGATGTATTTTCCCCAAAAGCACATCCATCTCCTGTAATTTACCGTCCAGATAAGGTTTGTGGTGGAGGATTTCTGATGGATATCAATAATGCCAAAAATGAATTGAATTACACGCCTCTATATGACTGCCGCAGGTTATTGGAAGATTATAAAAAAGAAATGGAAATCAAACGTTTTGCTGAATTAAGATTAGATTAATGGACAACTTAACAACAGTTACAATATGCTGCCTGACATACAATCACGAAAAGTTTGTTAGACAATGTTTGGATGGCTTCGTCATGCAAATAACGAATTTCCATTTTGAGATATTAGTTCATGACGATGCCTCAACAGATAAAACCCAAGATATCATTCGTGAATATGCAACTAATTATCCTGGGATAATTAAACCTATCTTGCAAAAAGAAAATCAATATTCCAAAGGAAACAAGGCAATACTTGCCACATTCTGTTATCCCCGAGCCAAAGGAGAATATATTGCAATCTGCGAAGGTGATGACTATTGGACGGACCCATATAAGCTACAAAAACAAGTTGACTTTTTGCAAAGTCACCCTCAATATGCCATGTCATATACTAGCAGCAAAATATATGATCAAAAAAAGGAAAAAATTGAAAATTATTTAATTGGTCACGAATTCAATGATTTTAATGATTTATTAATAATTAATCGTATTCCAACCCTAACAACTTGTATTCGCACAAGTGTTATTATAGAGTATGTAAATGATATAAAACCAGAAAAACAAAACTGGTTAATGGGAGATTACCCAATGTGGTTATGGATAGCATACCATTACAAAATAAAGTTCTTACCAGAAGCAACTGCTGTATATCGAGATCAAGCAGAATCCGCCAGTCATTCACAAAACTTACAGAGACAAGAAAGGTTTGCTCTGTCAGTTATTGACATTACTACATTTTATATTAAAAAATTCAAAATAGTCCCTCCCAAAGAATATTGGGAAGCGTTAAACGCGACATATTATCATTATTACGATATCATCATAATCCACCACCTTCTCCATGCGGTATACTTTTC
>OLOD01001885.1_pt1 | contig 11988 bp, 13 predicted proteins | sample 1671921 | NCBI WGS metagenome assembly OLOD01 (sample SAMEA3136626, study PRJEB25190) | human gut metagenome | biome: human gut; feature: human-associated habitat; material: faeces | place: Austria | collected 2013
TACCGAACTCTTTCTATGATAGGATAATGTTTAACCTGTCCAACTTTTTGGGGTCACTTCATTTTGACACAGCCTCGCTCTTTTGCCAAAATTTCGGCCGCCAAAAGGCGGCGATGTGAAGACGATTCGCTCAGAAATTCAGTTGTTTTTGTTAATTTTGCATTCCGAAAACTCATCAAATTCAAAGCAGTACAGAAAATGACTAAAGGAGAAATTGCGAGTGAAATCGCAAAGACAACCGGAATCGACAAGGCTGCGGTTGTTACCGTTATCGAACAGCTCATGACCGTAGTGAAGGACAGCCTCGCACACGGCGAGAACGTGTATCTTCGTGGCTTCGGTTCATTTGTGGTGAAACAGAGAGCCGAGAAGGCCGCCCGCAACATCAGCAAGAACACTACTCTTGTTATTCCGGCTCATAATATCCCCGCATTCAAACCCGCCAAAGTATTCCTTGAAGAAGTAGCAAAATAATCAATGGGTAAGAAATTCGCAGTCGGAGTTCAAGTTTATCTTAAATCAGGAGGACCCGATATGACAATTACAAAATATCCGTATTCGGAAGATGGGTCTTCAGATAAATCAAAAGCAGAATGCAGTTGGTTTGATGAAAATAGCAATTTTCACGTTCATGTTTTCCCAATTGTGGCTCTTGAATTTGTATAATCTGAATGATTGAGCGAAATGCGTTCATCTGGAGAAGCCTCCATTTGCCAGACTTATTTCAGCAGCACATGTGGCCACCTCTTCCATAAGTCCTTACAATTTTGAAACGACAACCTTCGTCAAGTAAGCACTCTGTGATTTCTTTGAAACAATCTCTGACTTGATTGAAGTTAGGGTTTATAACTTCACACCATTCTTCCATACATTCCGCGATGAATATCGGAAGGCGGGAGTGCTTTACGCGATGGTGACGTGCCATTAGATGTGAGTCATCAAGATTGACTGCTGCTGTGGAACAATTGTATTCAGGCTCATCATAATCATGCAAATCCACACAAACCGCAAGTTGAGCGGATATGTTGAAACCGACGTATATGTCCATTACAATCGGCTGATCTTCATTAGAACTCATTATATGACAGCAGGGAGAATACAGGCTGTCGCTGATATGTTTTCCCATATTGATTAAAAGTTTACGCCCGAAACCATAGACTGTATGGCCTCGGGCTTTGGTTGTTAAAAAATGGCAGCTAAATTGGCAGTTAAATTGCAAAGCCAACTCGCGGACGTGATATTGTTGTCGGCTTTGCGAAGGGTGCTGTTGCAGGTATGTCGACTTCTTGTATTTCGGTTAACGATTTGTCATCCGTCAGTCCCTCGCTAACGACCCTGACAGCCATCGAAGGGATTATTTCGGTCTGAATCATATTCATTACGTGACGGGCATTCCCGAAGTTTTTCTCACGCCGTGCATAGTCAACTTTAAGACGAGTAATCAGAGCTTTCTGCGCACCGGAAGTCAGAGTATAATTGTTTTGGGAAAAATAATACTCAGCAATCTCCATCAGCTCTGCTTCTGTGAAATCATCAAAAGTGTAGATGTTAGCGGCCGGAATACGCGACTTTAAACCGGGGTTCATATCGAACATCCGTTTCGTCTCATCGGGATACCCCGCAAGAATGAGCATCCAGTCTCGGTTGGAATTATCAGAGAGTGCTGTAAGCAGCGTCTCAATAACAAATTTGCCCGGGTCACGCGGGTCATTTGGCTGATAGAGCTGATGGGCTTCGTCAATAAACAATATGCCGCCTTGCGCTGTCTCTATAGCTTCCAACGTTTTCTCAGACTCTGAGTTGTAGTTTTGTCCAAGGAGCGAAGCTCGTTCACGTACCACTACGTGGCCCTCTGAGAGTACACCTGCTTGACACAGCATTTTTCCTATCAGCTTTGCAACGGTTGTTTTACCTGTGCCGGGTGAGCCGAGAAACATCGAATGCAACGGTGAAGTGGCTACAGGCAGTCCTTTATCAGACCGCATCTTGTTGAATCGTACCACACGCTCATATACGGCCAGTTTCTCTTTTACAGCACGAAGACCCGTGAGATGATATGAGCAACAGGGTCGGTTCGCATTTCACTTCAGGTGCTTCTTCCGATGAGTATTCAACGTCCTCGCTTTCGTCAGTAAGCGACACATCTTCGTCGTTAAATTCTCAAGTTGTGAAGCGAGAAATGTGTCTATGATGTCTTGGAGAGAGTCAACTTCGAGTGCAGAGTCCGACTCGCTATTTCGGTTAAGACGTTTGTCTATCAGAGCTTTTGCAGCCAGCGGCGAATATTCGTCTATCGGCTCAATGTCATTCCCAAACCAAGTGCCGTGTATATCTTCGTCGTTTACAGTGTTGAAAGCGAAACCTGCAATAGGATAATCCATACAGAGGAGTTCGGCATAAAACACTCCGTTGATTTCATCGGCTGTCTCGAATGGACATTCTATGACCCAGCGATTATCTTTATAGCTTTCCAGATTGCGACAGAATGGCTCCTTGAAGAATACCTTTACATATTTTCCATCCGGATAGTAAAGCCTTACTTCAAGCTCCGGCATTACAGACAAAAGCCTGCAACACATTTCGGGAGCGACGGTGAACCGAACGAGGTATTCGTGTGAGTCGATGGTGTTGATCGACTTAAACACATCGCTTTCCCACGAGGGCCTGATTCCTCCATCGCAAATCTGATACCACTCAGTCGGGTCGCCCATCGTTGCTTTGTCAAGCAGATGGATTATACTCTCTGTAAGGGGCAGCCCTGCTGTTTCATCGCGTACCATAAGTTTGTAAGTATGGTCACCGACGATGCCCGACTTTTCAGCCGGGAAGTGGATATAACCATCCTTAAATCCATCAGCTGCAAGATTTATCTTTACTGTTTGAGTGGCAACCTCGCATCGCGCCGTCATATCTACGAGCGTGAAGGAAACATTTCTGCGTACTCCTTTGTCGAATCGGTCATTGCCAACCTCAAACCTGACGGCAATGCCTGCCAGAAATCTGTCAACGAGGAAATCGTGGCAGTTGTGATAGGGAAATTGATAGATGAAAACCAGTTCATCTACCTGGTCGCAGTCATAGACATAGAATTGGATTCTATCTATGGATATAGGTGATTTTCTTTTCATATTCATACAGTTTTAGAGGGAAGACCTGAGAGGTCCTCCGGGTTAATACTTCATTTTTTATCTCAGCCGGAGGCCTTCCTCCGGAGCCGTACCAACATGTCAATGTACTCCCTGCTCCGATTGCCTTAATATGGATACGTCAAGACGCACCAAGGGCTATCAGGGCATTTCTGCGATTGAAAAATGTTGGTGGAAAACTATGCGCACCTCATCTCCGCGCCGCCGGGAGGGGCAGCACCGCCGAACTTGCTGTTGTTGAGATGTAGATGCTTCATAGCTAAAAATGAAGTAATTAAACTGTATGAAATGAGTTGCGCCACAAGGGGCTACTACCCATTATGGCGCAAATTTACCAATAATTCTTTAATTTTCCAATGCATCGAGCAAAAAAATCACAATATTGAGTAAAAAATGAGTATTCTGAGATATTCAAAGAGATAGTCACGATTTTAGTGTCGTATTAAAATGAGTTATAATGGAGTGCTCTATCGCTTCTTCATTACTGATATTATATGAGTGTCCGCCATGCGTGAGTATAAGAGATGTGTTACAACAAGTACATTTCACAAAACAACTTACGCTTTCCCATAAAAATTATTTATAATTCATCTCGTTAAAGCTATCGACATGAGCTCTTTAACTAAGTCATGACTTTACTGATTAAATTCAATACAATATTCGGTGAGCAATGATATCGCAGATTTAATGTCTTCTATATCACACATCTCTACGGGGGTATGCATATAGCGGCATGGGATTCCAAGCGACATTGTCTCAATTCCCTCGCGCGACAGCTGTATGCGTGATATGTTCGTGCCTCCCGTGGAATGAGGGCGTGCATATTGTTGGAACGGTATGCCTTTGGACTTACAGATCTCCGCCATCTTCTTGAATATCTTCGGCGATACATCTGCATTGAAAGGCAAGATCACTCCTTTGCCAAGGCAGACGTTCCCATATCTGTTGGGACTCATATCGGGCAAGTCTGTGGCAAAATCAAGATCTACGGTTATGGCAACTTTGGGGCGGCATTTGGAAGCGGCTACGACCGCGCCGCGGCTGCCGAGCTCTTCCTGTGTTGTCGCCACCGCACATACGCTCCGGCTTAAAGATTTACCGTATAAATTTTTAATGACTTCTGAGATGACAAACAGTCCGACCCGGTTGTCGAGGGCTTTTGATACGACGCGGCTTCCGAGTGTCCTGAAATTGGGAGACAGGGCCACGGCAGCCCCGATGCTGACCTCCTGTTTCACCGTTTCGGGAGCAAGGCCGGAGTCTACCCATAGCTGATGTATCTCGGCAGTGCGCCGCCGGTCATCTTGCGACATCAGATGGATCGGCTTCTTGCCTATGACGCCTTCTATATATCCTCCCTCGGCAGTCCGGACAGTCACTATGCTTCCCGGCAGGCACTGTTCGTCGACACCTCCGTTTCGGCGTACGTATAATAGCCCAGACTCGCTTATATGGATAACCTGAAATCCTATTTCATCGCAATGGGCCTCGATCATAATGGGAGACGAGTCATTGCTGGAGGATATCCACGCATAGGCATTGCCCAACGGGTCTGTTTCCCGGACATCAGAGCAGCCCGCCGCCTCGCTTAAGAAAAGGTCGGTAACATTTTCTTCAAAGCCTGATACCCCGGTTGCGGAGCAGTAACGCTTTAATAATTCAAGGTTTATCATAATGAATGGAATTTATCAATTACTGCTTGCCGAAAGATTGCCGCCACCTCGCAAAAACGTTCTGACACGTGATAGATATCGCCTGATTCGTTGTAATTGTAGACTGCGCACATATCGCAGAAGTTACGCAAGGAGCAGTCTCGGCATTTTTCAAAATCAGCGTCCATGTCGACCGACCGGAGTTCCCTGGCCTTTTCGGATGCCGACCAGATTGAATCCAAAGAGGACTTGGCTAAGTCACCAAGACTGAAGCCTTTCCATCCCGGGCAAGGATACGCCGTGCCGTCGGGCGATACGCAAAGGCCGCTCGACAATATCGAACATACGTTGCGCCGCCGTGCAAACTGTTTGGCGAGCAGTTCTTCGGCGGTGTCCGACGTTTCTATGACCCTGCGGAATTCATCTTTATGCACAAGGAGAAAATCAATCATGCCGCGGGTCTGAGCCAGCGAAATCCGATGGTCGAGATTTTCAGTCAAGCCGTTGCTTTGGGCCATCATTATATAGTCATAATACACCTCGATGCCAAGGCTGTAGGCAAAAGCCTGCACATCGGCAACGCTGTCAAAATTCTGTTTCATCACCGGGCAGGCAATAATAATTGGGATATCTGCTTCCACAAGCTTGCGGATATTTGCCATCGTGCGCAAGCAGGACCCTTTTTTCGTAGTGATCGTGTCATGGACGGCAGGGTCAGTCGAATAGAGCGACACCTGTATGTTAAATATCCGCAGGGCCTTGAGCTTGTCAAGGAGTTGTGGAGTGAGAATGAGTAAATTGGTCTGGAGCAGTACGAACAGGCCGAGCTTGCGGCATAGGTCAAGTATTTTGAAGAGGTCTTTATGAAGAAAGATTTCACCTCCGGAAAACACCACCTTCACGCCGTTCATTGCGCGGTATTGCTCAAGAAGGTCTTTCACTGCCTCAAAATCCATCTCATCCGAACGGTCTTTAAGCGATCCAGGCATATAGCAGTGGATGCACCGCTCGTTGCATGAATCGGTAAGCTCTATCTGGAGATTATTGAGCCATGGTGTATTGTCTTGAAGCAAAGGCTTTTCCCATGGATTGCCTGCTGCCGCGAGGTTTTCGGCTTCTCTCTTGCGGGCGTATGAAAAATCGCGATGGTCTCCGTCGTCATCCTCATCTACAAACCATAGCTCACGAAGTTTTTGAAGCGCCGCAATATTGGCATCCGTCTTAATCTCAGGGAGTGCCTTCACCGTTTCGGCATCTTCATCTTTGAGCCACGCCTTAAGATGCGTCACCTGATTTTCGAGATAGACAATGCCGTCTCCAAACTCACGTAAGGTTACATTGCGGTTAAGATTCATCGGCATTGGGAAAGGTATATTGATGGAATTGATAATTTTCAAGTGCAGACTGCATCTTGTCTTCTATTTCATTAAGAAGCCCGATGCGGCATGATTCTGAGATTCCGCAGCGTCCGCAGTCAAAGCATACCGGCGCACCGATATTCTGTAAGGCCCATTTTGGGTCGGCTATAATTTTTTGTGCCAGGTCATCCGGGGTCTCCATCCCCTCGAGGGCAGCCAGGAGGTGCAGGAAGGCCTGGTTGGCCGGCTTCCCGGTTTTCCCGCAATATTCTGCATAATTCCTTAACGAGGTGATGCAGTCAGCCTTCTCTCCGGCGTAAAGCTGCAGCAGTGCTAAGATTAGGTGCCTGTTCACATGGTTTGTACGGGCATTGTTGCGTGGGAACAGGTCGATTGCGTCATCCTGCAATAAGCGCAGGAATCCAATAGTTTCCCTGGCCTGACCTAAAGTTATGGAGGGGAGATTATAAAGCGGGTTAAACTTATTCTCAGTAGCCTCCATATGGGTGATGCGCCTTTGCAGATTGCAGAACGCCGCATTGATCTCCGACAATCCCGGCACAACGATATGGAATGTCGGGAATCCGAGGAAGGAGTTGTCACGGATATAGATGTCATACCCCCTGGAAACAAGCCAACCGCAAATATTTGCGCAATCTTCTTTAAAGTTTTTGCCGACCGGGATATCGCCGTGCGATGTAAACGGATAAGACGCATCAGAACTGAAAAATTCGGGGTGCATCCGGCCTCGACCATGCATCAAGCTCCGTTTGAACTCGTTAAACAGATCTAACCGCTCGCATTGGTTGATGTCATTTTCGAACCGCAGGTTTTCGCCTGTATATCCTTGAAAAATTTCTGTGAAGCAGCGTTCCAATGCAGTGACAGCAGATAGATCGGCACCGAGATGAAATATGTATTTTGACTTGTCGCGGTTATAAACTAGGAGTCCAAGCACAGGAAATCCTTCACCAAGCGAGCAGTCTTTGACTGAAAAATCATAGCCATAGTCGGTTTTCATGCGTCTGAGGCGTTTCAATATCTCGGTGTCCTCGAAATAAGCCAGCGGTATGTCTGGAGGCGTAAGGCGGTCGAGGTATAGTCGTTGGATGCAGTAACGCTCAAAAATCTCATTAAAGCCCTGTATCACTGCCTCCTCCGGTATGTTGCCGGCGCACATGCCGTTCGACCCGTTCACCCAGCGTATCAGTGAATATGGCACATAGCGGCATTCACCTGAATTGTAATGATAAAAAGGAATTTCCTTGCCGTCTAAAGTGTTAAAACAGATACCGTTCTGAGGCGCAGCCATCGGTAAGAATTTATGGATGACCAACATCCCTTCCTCATGAGTATAAGAATATTCGCGCTCATCCGAAAAGAACCGGAATCTTTTATTAATACTGGCTGGATTCGGATAGACAAGGACACGGTTTTGAAGTCTTTCCATAAATTCTGCATATCCGCTGGCAAGGGCATACTCCATGTCCATCCCTTTGCCATTAGTGCCTATCGAAGTATCCTCATCGTGACTTAATGCAATGCGGCAGGAGCAAAACATATCGCCGTCTCCAAGAAGAGTCTCGGTGACGGGAAGCTGATTCTTTTTGATTATCGCTTTTATTGCAGCTATTGTCTCAGAAGGATGCGCTGCTTTATAGGGCTTGGTCATTTTCTTTCACTAATTCTATGATTTGTCTGCGGTAATTAGGTTTCCAGTCGGGGCATTGCAAATTTGAGCCGTGCTTCTTATCGCGGAATAATGCATTGTGAGGGCATCCGCCGTTGCAGAGAGGGCGCAGCACACATTGTGAGCACGCCGGTGACTGCGAGGGCTTCCATTCGCTCCACTCCTCATACCACCGCGGCGTTTCATCAGGCAAATCAAATTTATCGATTGATGTTACAGCCCAACGCTTATCGCCCACCGTATCAAGACATTTATATACCACTCCGTCGGATCCGACCACAACATCCCCTTTCCGCAAGCACCCTCCTTCCGGAGCCGCATGCGGGAAGGAATAACGATACAGTCCCAAAGAATGTGCAGTCTTAATCAGTTCCCACTCCACGTCAGCAAATTCTTTTTCGGAATAGAGCAAAGGCCTTATATGCTCGGGAGTGAAATTATAATCAATCGTACGGCAGAATGAAATCCCGACTTTTCCCGCATAAGGTGATGCGGCGATTTTATTTAGGAATTCCGGAATGGAGGGCGCATTATCACGGTCAATGGTCATCCTTATCGTCACCCGGGCACCGGCATCAATCAAGTGGCCAATATTCTCCCAAATGCGATGGAAGGTGGATCTACCGGAACGTAAAGGGCGACGTCTATCATGCACCTCGGCCGGACCATCGAGAGTGATAATGAAACGTTTGACATTCAGTTCATTCACCAACTCTGAGCTTCGCTCGCTTGTTAACGCAAATGCATTTGTAGTGATATCTCCGGAATAATGAATCTCATTTTCCCTGCACAATTCGATTAGCCGCATCGACATATCCTTGAGTTTCGGGTAATTGAGAAGGGGCTCTCCTCCAAACCACGTGACACGCAGACGGTTGCAAGTATCTTTATGAGACTTGAGGAAATTCATTATCTCCTGCACTGAGTCGTCGCTGATGTTTGTGCTGTCTTTATCTCCTTCGAAACAATACTGGCACTTCATCTGGCATTGATGCGTAAGCAGTATGGTCAGGTCTAAGTAGGTCATGTCGGCTTTTGCACTGCAAAAACGTTCTTCCCAATCAGAAACTTCATCCTTATCAGCATTTACCAAAAAACCAAGCGAAACATATTCTTGGCCGGCAGGGATCGAATTCAGGATTTCCCGCTTCACGAGAATAGCGTTGCGAGCAAGCGTATTGAATATCACCACCCGGCTGTCATCGATGTCAATTATATCATTCCATATTGACCATTTGAGTACTTTATTCGGAACAGTGCCGCTGTTTTCACTCTTATGGTTAATCATCAATGTCTTCATGTCTGTTAATTTTATGTTTAAGCTCTCGAAACGAGCGTTCCCACTGCGCATATCTGTCGTAAGGCATATTGCCGAAGTGCAATGGAAGATTAAGCATGCCGAGATTTGTCCAGTCATGAAGTGTGGTTATGGCCGCTTCGATTTCTTTTTTATGGAGGTCATAGTCTTTCGAGCCTGGTATAGGTGAAAACCTATTGATGGCTAATGTAGTGGGCTTGGTGCGTCGTATCAGCTTTTCTGTAAGCTCCAGATCTTCATCTGTCTCGCCAAAATAGTTGATGATATAGCTGGTATAGAAATTTATGTCAAGTTTGTGGCATAAGTCAGCCACCCGTTCGCATTGCTCCACGGTTATGCGTTTCCCCATTCTGTCAAGTATTCGTTGGCTTCCGGATTCAAAGCCGAAGAATGGTTTGACGCAGCCGGCATCGCGCCTTTAGGAAACAGTTATGCGCACAGAAATTGCATTTATAAGCGCAGCTTCGAGAAAAAGAGATCGGTATAACCCTGTCAAGACGTTTGCCCAACAGTAAATAAGACGGCTGGCTATAGTATTCTTTATTGATAAGATCCCAATCAGGCATCGGCACCTCGTCAAGATTCTCCACAATCTCTCCATGTTCTGCAACGCTGCTATAAGCGGTGAAGATCCCAGGGATCTTGCCGAGGTTGTCCCATGAATCGAGAGCAAGCAGATTCTCAAGCGGACGCTCACCTTCTCCTATGATCACAGCGTCAAACGGTATATGCCGCAGGGTTAATGAAGGCAACAATGTAGGATGAACACCGCCGCCTATCAATAGGGGCAACGGAAGGGTTGCCTCTGTGTATCGTGTTTTTATTTTGAAAAATATATCAGAGGCAAATTCAAATCGGGCTGTAAAAAACGAAAATCCCATCACCTCTGGAGCAAAATCAAGGCAAATACCCCATAAAGCGTCCATGGCCGCAGCAATCGACCCACAATTCTTACGAAGCAGATATTGCATATCTGCAATTCTTACTTCAGCTCCCTTATTCTTAAGATAAGTGGCCAACCTTACAACCCCTTCCGGCGCACGTTCGGGGTAGTGGGCAAAATCACATTCACTACGTCCGATGTAATATTCTGACCATGGAATTATAAAAAGCATCCGTTTCATGTCCGCTTACCAAATATTTCTTTAATGATCTGCTGTTTTTCTTCACGGCTCTTCCCCCGAAGAATATATAAGGACACACCTTTATTTTTAAGCCAATCTACAATATGATCCCAATACAACTGATTGCTTTTGCAGCGATAGGAGTATCCAACCATAAAACGTTCGCGGAAGCATCCTCCATGACACACTGACAAATATTTACAATCTGTGCATTCTTGAGGCATCGGAGTCTTCGCCGCAAGGCGGTCGCGACAATCAGACATTGCAAACTCCTTTGGTGTTTGGGTCAGGAAATTGCTTATTACAGATTCCGGCACATCAAATTCAGCGCAAGAGAACACATCGCCGCCCGGACTAAGAGCAGTATACCTTTGATAACACTTATTTTCTCTTAGGCAAAGGGATGGCATTCCTGTCAACAAGTCTCCGATTAACCCGACTATATCTGAATTAGGTGCCGGGGTAGTATCATTTGCCCATAGATTGAAATACTCTATCATTGCATCGGCAAATTGCTTATCTGATACATACATCGGGGAATTCATGTCTTCAGAGTCATTGATGGGGAAAACCCGAGCAAGACGCACATTCATTTTTCGGGCTTTATAAAAATTATAGATATCCTCTATATGTCCCAAATTGTGCTGAGTGATAAGATTAATAGCACCGCACCTTATGCCGCTTTTAAGAGCTGAATCAATATTGCGCACAGCAAGCTCTGTTGATAATTTTCCATCGGGGAACGTACGGAATCCGCTGTATAAGTCAATGCTCACTCCTACAAAGCCATTAAAGTATCTCTTAATCATGTCAAACGTTGACGGCAGGAGCAATGTCGCATTTGTCTGAATCCCATGGGAAATGCTTATGCCCGATTGTGAGAAAAGTTTATTGGCATAGTCGATAAAGATCGGTAATTTTTTAGATAGAAGAAAAGGTTCTCCGCCATGCCAACACAACATTAGACTTTTAGCCTTGACTTCAACGGCATATCCGTGCACAAAATCAATACCACGAATTATTTCCTCATCTGTCATTTGTGCTCCGGACGCATGATTATCTCGTCCATAACAATACTGACATGCAAGGTTACATTTTAATGTTATCTTAATTGTGACGTATATATGATTGAATATTAGTGACATAGCGGAGAACTTAAATTAGATTAATCGAGAGGTGCGGGATGTCCTTCATTGCAATGATCGCACCACTCAGCCTGTGCTTCAGACACGTCGAGACGTGCATCGAGCTCGGCAAAAATAGCTTCATTCTGTGCCATAATAGGTATAGAATTTAGAAAGGTTTGTCCTATCTGTTGCTGGAAGACAGGTTACTCCATCGCATACTCTATTGAGGCTTTTTTGCATACGCCTTGATGACGTTTAATCCTTAATCGGAGTTTCGTTCTTCTTAAATAGCCCAACGATACCTTTGATCAAGCCACCGATGATAGCCATAAGTAGTTGGGCAATTCCTCCGAGTATCCATCCGAACAGACTGATATCCGAACATTACATCGATTATATCTCCGTCTTTTGCCATTTATTATATTACAATGATTCGGTAAAATTTGAGGTTGTTCAGCCTTGGCTAAGCCGCTAACTGAGCCAACCGATGATTTATTTTCTGAATTATTTTGATATGCGGAGATTTTCCGCAAGTCGAAATAATTGTTGAGGCGAGATAAGATTCAAACATAA
>OLOD01001886.1_pt1 | contig 11987 bp, 14 predicted proteins | sample 1671921 | NCBI WGS metagenome assembly OLOD01 (sample SAMEA3136626, study PRJEB25190) | human gut metagenome | biome: human gut; feature: human-associated habitat; material: faeces | place: Austria | collected 2013
AACACAGCCGTTTTACCCCATTTTTTGTTTTTGCTTTGCCCTCTAAAGTATCTTGTTTCATATATATTCCACCTTCCTACTTGCTCAGTTTTCTCCCTAAATTTCGTGGAACATACCAATTTTGTCTTTTATTCTCTGCATTTCATTATCTGCTTCAATGATAGCTCTTGCAGAATGAAGTAATTCTTCACTTATCTCATCATAGCCAGGCATTTCTTCAATTCCTTTTTTATAGCGAAGTTGATGTTCCAATGTTGCCCAGAAATCCATACCATTGGTTCGGATCTGTAATTCTACACGCATAGGTGTTTTACCCTTAGCAAAAAATACTGGTATTTCAACAATCATATGATAGCTTCGATAACCATTTGGTTTTGGATTTTTTATATAATCTTTTATTTCAATAACTTTAATATCATCCTGTTGGGTAATCAAATCTGATATCATATAAATATCGTCAATAAACGCACAAACTATTCGAACGCCTGCTACATCATTGAGATATGTCTGTATATTTTCTGTTGTAAATTCATATCCCATCTTCTGCAGTTTATCGTAAATACTATTGGGCTTCTTAATTCTTGTTTTTATAAAAGAAATAGGATTTCGATTGTTCTCAACTGAAAATTCATCATCCAAAACCTCAAGTTTAGTTTGTATCTCCCGAATAGCACAACGATACATCATCATTAAATTATAAAATTTTGTAGCATTATTTAAAAACTGTAGTGATTCCGGACTGTTCATCCTGAGTTTTTTTACTTCATCTTTTGTCATGGAACTTTCCTTTCTACCTCATCCCTGATTTCAAAACATTGCCATACTTCAGCAAACGGTAAGCAGCCGTTATCGCGGTAAAGGTCTTGCCCGCACCTGTTGCCATCTGTACCAGCGCCTTGGGGCGGTTATCCGCAAAGGACTGATCCAAGTTGTTGATGGCGTTAATCTGGCACTTGCGGAAGCCGCTGGTGTCCAGCGGCGGGAAGTGCTTCATGTTGTTCCGAATGGTATCGGGCTGCCTTAGCAAATCCCGCAGCGTTTCCGGGCGGTGGAACGAGAATACTGTTCTGGAACGATACTTGATGTCCTTATAATCGGTAAAACGAATGATTTTGTCCGTTGCTTCATAGGCAAACCGAATGGCATACTCGTTCTTTATCCATTTGAAGGTGCTGTTGGCATAGCGGCCCGACTGCACTTCCACGTCCGTGATATGCTATCCGGCTTCTTCGCGCTTGGCTTCGACTACGCCCACGGGCTTACCATCAACAAAAAGGGCATAATCGACCTCACCCGTACTGGTGGGGAACTCACGAACAGCCACACCAAGAGAAGCGGAGAGATTCAGCCGTTTCATGTCTTAAATCACCCAGCCGGATTGATTCAGCTTTTCATCAATCGCAAGACGCGCCTTTTCTTCCGGGGTCATGTTCTTCGTCATCCCTTTCGTCTATATACTCAATAATGTCACCGTAATCGACATTAAGTGTGCTGCATATTTTTCCAAGGACTGTAAGCGTGACTTCTTCATCTCTGCGGAGTTTAGTCATTGTGTTCGGTGCAACGCCGGAGGCTTTCCGCAAATCGGCTTTGCTCATTTTTCTATCGACTAATAGTTTCCATAAACGATTATACGAAACAGCCATGACGCCCTCCTGCGTATACTTTATTATGATTATACCATTCATTGCCGCACCTCGCAAGAGTGTGCGAAAGTTTAGCAAAGCAATCGGCAAAATAATCTTCAATTTCAGTTTCTTCCATTACTATCCCGACTTTATAACTTCTTGAATGCTATCTGAAAAAGAAAAACCGCTGTGCAGCCGACAGCGGTTCATCGTCATATTCTGTTTTCAGAACAGCCAAGCAAATAATGCTGCTGCAGTGACAATCAAGGCACTTCCTGCCAGCGATAGCAGCATCGGTGCTGCAAACGGGCATAACAGCAGCGCCACAAGCGCCGAAGCTGCCGCCTGTGCATAGCTGCCATCTAACAGTGCAAGGAAAGCCGCAAAGCCGCCCAGCCCGGCAAGAATCATACCAATACTGCCGCAGATACCATACAGAAGATTAAGTACAAATCCCGCCGCATACAGCAGCGCAATCACTGGCAACGCAAGTAGGCGTACAATCCACAGTACAACGATGTTCTACCAGTTCTTTGACCTTTTTCAATGTAAGCATTTTGTCCACCTTTCTGCCGTTCGGCTCCGGGTGAACTGAAAAAAGCAGCAGAAATCGTCTCAGATTCACCCGTTTTTTTAAACGGGAATCTAAGATTCCTCTTGCTGCTTTCTACTTTTGGGAAGTCCCTATACTAATAGGAATCCGCAGGGGCATTTTGGAATACAGTTTTAAAAATTTTTTTGAAAAACAAAAAAGGCCGGAACAGGATGAACTACTTGCAGGCGCACTTCTGCGCTGCATTCGTTCATTCTGTTCCGGCCAATATCACATATTGCTACGGTATCGCTCTAAACAAACAGATATTATATTGTAGACCCAAAAGAACATCTGATGGAGCTGGTCGGCTAACTAAGTGCCGCCTAAACTTCCACCTCTGCACTCTCAGTGTCCGATGAAGGATTCTGCTTCAGGCGTCTTTTCGCTGATCCTCCTCTGTGATAAACTCGATACTCTTCACGGGCAAGCCGTGAATGCGCTCCACCAGAGATTCAGCAGAAATGTAATCTTCACAGCCTCCACGCTTGATCTGAAGCATGTTTTTCCCATCAACGACACTGCGATTTCCAATCCACAATCCCTTCGGAGTGCGGATCTCATGCTCTCCATTACTCATCTTTTTCACGGCCTCCTTTTTCTGGTTTGAATTTCACTTTTTCGTTCATTCGATTTCAACTTATGGACTTTTCTGAACTTTTCTTGAATTTCATCTTTTTCACTTGCATATTTACGCATTTTCCAGTATAATAGCCATAAAAGTTGAAAGAATATAGCATATATTATATGCAAGTAGTGTTGCGGTGTCAAGAGGAAAATGTGAAATCTTATTGCACATTCTGAATTGAATATTTACAAATTCCGTTGCACATTGTTACAGTACGATAACTGCTCCATAGAAAGGTTGCAAACATGAGATTTGGAGAGAAAGTTCGTGATTTACGAAAGAAGCATTCCTTAACACAGGACGAATTGGCAAAGTGTCTGGGTGTCAGCAAACGAACAGTCATCGGATGGGAACGTGATGGTCGCTACCCTCGCAATGTTGAAATACTTGAAAAAATGGCCGATATATTCCATGTGCCTCTGACCTACATACAACCGGATCAGTCTTTATTTATTGAACGCGCTGCAGCAACCTACGGAAAAAAGGGTAAAATAGAAGCCCAGCATCTCGCATTTGAGCTTACTGAGCTATTTGCCAGCGGAGAGTTGACCCCGCAGGATATGGACGGCATCATGTATACTGTAACTTTTCTCTATGAAGCCTTTCATCGCTTTACGGCTACTATTTCTGCCTCGGTAAAGCCCATGAACAGCGTATCAATGTTTTCCTTGATTGCACCTTCCTGAAGCAATTCAGCAAAAGTATGTGCAGCTTTTACCAGCCGAGCGTTTTCTACATCCGTACCAACGATGATACGGGAAGGGTAAAGGTTATCATACAGAGCCTTGCTCTCACGCAGAAATTCCGGGCTGAAGATAATATTGTCGCAGTGATATTTTTCGCGGACACTTGCTGTGAAGCCAACAGGAATCGTGGACTTTATCACCATAATTGCTTCCGGGTTATACTCAATCACCAACTTGATAACCGCTTCAACCGCAGAAGTATCAAAGAAATTTTTCTTGCTGTCATAGTTTCTGCACTCAAATTTGTTCGGAGAAGTTGCTCGACGGTGGCGTATAAAGCTCACTTATTGCCATATGTCGCTACATACCCACTTTTCCGGGCATAAAAAAGAAGCCGCCGATTATTGACTAATCGACGACCTCAAAGTACATCAGAGCGTAAAATATTCACTTTTTTTCCTTATAAGTGATTAAGCTCACTTATTTCAGTTTGTAATGATTTTCAGTGATTATAATCACTTATTTTTACCAAATGATAGCATCACCCAAAACTCCGGGTGGCGTAAAAAGCTCACTTTTTCTAAGTGAACAAAATCACTTATTTCCAATAGCCATAAGTGAGCTTAATCACTTATTTTTTACGTTCATAGGTGCAAAAGTGATTTTATTTACTTGTTGAGTAGACTTGTCTGTATAGCTCCTGCCCACCCGGTCACCTTCCACCTTGCTGCCTTGCAAGCATCCTGGATTCTGACCCGATTGGCTGCCTTTTGCCGACTTCGCCACACACCCCTCACAGCGCCCCACTGTCGCGTTTAATTGGCGAGGCCGAGGAACTTTCCGCAGCGGACAATTCTTCGCCACACAGGGGCTTTGTGGGGCTTGGATTTTCGTCCAGAGCTTTCCCGTTTTCCACCAAAAACGGAATGTCCAGATCGAAACTCACAAGTTGCTGTCTGGGGACGCTTTTCCCCTCCAGACGATATGTATTGTTCCGGTTCCACCGCATGTCCCGGTAGATCATCCGCACCAACGCCACGCACTTGATCTCGCAGCTGTTGCTCACAGTCAGCTTCGGTGTCTTATGAGCTCCTGCATCCTCAGCCGTACAGTTCTGCACAGCTACCTGTTTTGCCTCTCGGTTGTACAGAAAGCGATAGTGGGTTGGCCAGCCTAATGCTTCCAACGTGCTGCGGAAGATTGTGATCCTTCCATCCTCGACATTAAAAGTCAGACCCAGCATCCGCTGGTTCCATATTCTTTCGTTCACTACTCTCCCCTCCTTAAAAATGGGCGCACTTCCCCCTTGGAATCCTGGTGGCCGTTTTAATCAAGCCCGGTGTCGGGGACGGTCTTACCCGTCAGCATCCCCACTGATACATAGCCATCCATTTGCTTAACTTCAGATTCTTTCAGATGTTCTTCTACAGGTACGCCAAAAGTACCTGCAATATCATCTGGGTAAAATCCCTTTCTGGTATTTGCAGGCTTTGTCTCTTGCGCATTTTTCTGGTCTGTTTCATTTTTTCGCTTCTGGCCTTCATGGAAGATCTCCGGCACAAGCAGGTCAAAAACATACAGAGTTTCCCCTTCAAATGAAATTCTGTATCCAAGCATCTTATACCGGCATTCGGTATCCCAGCCCATTTCCTTATACACCAGTTCTGAAAAAGGCTTGCAGGTCATCTTCCGGCTTTTACGTTTATCTGGCTTGGCGATGCACCAGCGCAGAGCGTCCTTGTCGTTTTCATCACAGCCGCGTACAACAATACGCTTCAAATCACTGTTGAACATGACGTGTACATAAACCACATCTTCCAGCCCGGTGATGCAGGCCGTGTTAAATGTGATGCTGTCCTTGCGGATCACGATCGCGGGGTCACGGAGATGTGCAAACAGCTCCTTCCGCACGACCTGGTATCCATCATAGGAAAATGTACTTTCTAATTCTTCCGCTCTTGCGTCTCTATCATTTTCTGCCTGCTCTTCCGGTGGCATGGCGTTCGTATTTTCATTCATCTGTGTCAGTCCATCCTTCCATTATTTTTTCCGCTTCATGGAGCAGAGCATTCAGGCCATCTGCGGTAAAAGTATTCATTTCTTCTATCTCTGCTGCCGGCCGGAGCACATCCCAGTTTCCTGCATAATGTTCCAGCTGCAAAATGCCAACCTGTGCAATACTTGTGATCGGTTTTCCAAAAGTACCTGCCCATTCTGGCGGGAAGATATAGATCGTCTGCTTGACGGTTTTTCCCTCTTCATCCTGTTCCTTGGATGGCAGGACAATTTCTTCCACCTTAACCATTTCCGGCTCATCCAGTTCAAACAGCATCAGCTTGTCATCGTTCTGTCCCACGAGCTGCCCACGGAAACGGTATTTCAAACCTTCTTCCCATTCCATCATGTCAAAAAGGGCTTTTGCCAGACCGCGGCATCCGAGTGTACTGGCGCACCAGCGTCCCTCTTTCAGTCTGCCCCAGCGGATTGCGTTCGGATTATCCTTTTCGCATGGGCGAATGGCAATGCAGCGGTCAACCGAATTCAGGAGCAGTTCTACATACTCCACATCTTCAAACTTTTTCAGGCAGGCTGTATTAAAACGCAACTTGCCATTGGAGATCGTCATAGCCGGATTCTGTAAAGTAGCAAAATACTGTGCCCGCACAACTTCATATCCGCTGAGGTCTAAACGGTTCATGACTTCTACCGTATCCTGCTGTTTTTCCCGCATGACGCTTTCAGATGCTTCCCGGTATTCTTCTGCCGAAAAGCCGGTCCAGTCCTTATCAAAAGGCACATATCCGCGTAAGATTCCATCATCCACCACACTCAGGACTGGCAGTGGGCGATTTTTCTTTGTATAACTTCGGGATGCCCGCAGATGATTTGCCGCATTATAGACTTCCCTGGACACGATTGCCTCATGATGATCTCTCTGCCGGTACTGCGTCCGGTCGTTATTGTTTTTCTTTGATTTATGCGTCAGGAAATTCGGTGTGAAGGTCTTCCTTGCCAATACATCCCCACAATGGCGTTCATTAGCAATGACACCTGCAAGAGTGCCGGGATTCCACTCCGTATTCCCCAGTTTTGTCTTCCGGCCATATTCTGTCAGGAGTTCTGCAATCTCGGTGAATGAAAATCCATTCAGGTACAGATAGTAAATCACCTTTACCGTCTGTGCTTCGTCCTGATTCACCACAAGGCTGCCATCCTCGTCCTGGTCATATCCGAGCAGGGCCGGCGTAAGGAACAGTCCACGGCTGAACCTGCGGTCAATGGACCAGTTCATAATGATAGACTTGGAATGAGATTCTTCCTCTGCCACGGATGCCAAAATCGTCAGGATCATGCGCCCGTTACTGTCCAGTGTGTAGATGTTGTCCGCTTCAAATTTTACACCCACGGGCGGGTCAAGATTTTTCAGTGTTTCAATGACGGAAAGGCAGTCTACAATGTTTCTGGCGAATCGGGCGATGGACTTTGTGAGGATCAGGTCAATCTTTCCGGCCTTACAGTCCTCGATCAGCTGTTGCATTCCTTTACGATGCTCCAATGATGTACCGCTGATGCCTTCATCATCATAGATTCCAACGAATTCCCATCCCGGCTGTGCCTTGATATAATCCGTGTAATAATTTTTCTGAAGTTCATACGAAGAAGTCTGTTCATCATTATCAGTGGAAACACGGACATATGCGGCAACACGACGGATAGAGGTGCTTTCTCCAAGCCCCTCCACAGTTTTTGCCGGGATAACTTCCAACTCAGAAGTATCCACGCCTTTATATCTGTCTCTGATTCTCTGCTTGCGGTCTGCCGCCTCTGCTCCACTGCTTATCATTTGCTTCCTCTCATTCCTCCGGCTTCATGCTCCAGTACCACTGTCGCATCTTCCGATAACTCCGGATGCCGAGTTCTTTCTTTGTATTTTCTGCTGTCCTGCGGCTGATACCTTCATCGCTCATCCGCATATAGATTTCTCTGGATCTCATGTCACCCCCGGAAAGCAGCTTCTTGATCAGATACGCCGCCTTCTCAGATTTTGACTCAAAAACTGGTGTTTCCGGCTCCGCTGATGGATCTGGCTTAATTTCACACTCCAGCCATTTGAAGCCCTGCTCCGCTGTTATCGAGAATTTGATTTCACCATCTGACGGAGCCAGACTGTTTTTTATCTGCCGCACAATGCGGATATCTGACTTTTCCGCATCCCGTTCTACTTGTAGAACGCTCCGGGCAGCGGCAACAACATCGATGCTGCCAAGGCTCCGGTAAAGACCCTTTGTTCCCTCTTTTTTATTAAGGTGTCCGATCAGCACAATGGCACAGTCATACATAGATGCCCACATGCCAAGACGCTGCATCAGCCTTCTGGCTCTTCCTGCAATCTGGAGGTCGGAATCACTTCCAAGATATGCCTGGATCGGATCGATAACTACCAGCCGCGGCCGGAATTCTATAATAGCCTGCCGGATGCGCTCATCATCCAGTGTCAAGCCACTGTATGTTTCTTCATTTATGAAGGCCACATTTCTGCAATCTGCCCCACATTTTTCAAGCCGAGGCTTAATGGTATCTGAAATGCCATCTTCTGAGCACTGGTAAATAGCCCTTTGCGGCATTCCGATGGTTTTACCATCTGGCAAGGTTCCTCCCTTAGACAGCTCGGCTATCAGGTGCATCATCATTGTGGATTTGCCATCACCGGGGTCACCTTGCAGCAATGTGATCTTTCCAACTGCTATGAATGGATACCACAGCCAACGAACAGAAGTCGCCTGTACATCACTGTATAATGTAAGAATTCCTTTTTCTTCTTTGTTCGTCATCATCGTCCCTTTCTGTGTGCAGTCTTTTCTACATTTATATTATAGAGTATGTGTGGTGTTTTGACTGCCACCCATCAGGTGGCACATCATCGTTTTTGCCACCCAACAGGTGGCAAAACAGCCTTAGACCACATAACAGATAGAGGTGTAGACCTTTGCGGCCTTAGAATTCCTGTAATCAAGTTGCTATGTATTTTTCTCTGCGGGATAATCGTAACAGCCTTATGCGGGTACACATAAGGAGGAACATACATGGCATTAGATTATACTGCACTTGGAAAGCGTATCAGCACTTTCCGTAACGCATCCGGATTAACTCAGGAACAATTTTGCGAAAAATTGAATGTATCTCGCAAACACATCAGTCAGATTGAAGCGGCAATCAGCCGCCCCAGCCTTGAAACTCTGGTCGACATTGCTAATATTCTTAACATCTCAGCAGATGATCTTCTTGTAGACAGTTTGGCGCACTCCGCGTCCACTGCCGATTCCGAGATCCACCGTCTGCTTTTAGACTGTAATGCAATTGAGCAGGAGATTCTCACCCGGATGGTAAAGGAGATGAAAGCAATTTTATACGGCTTAGGAGTTTGATTTTATAACTTGTTGATCATATAACAAAAAAGCCCGCATAAGCCACAACTGCACTTTGGAACACACCGAAGTGCTGTCTGTGGTTTATGCGGGTAAGGACAAAAAAAGAAGCCCACCAGCGGACCATGTAGGAATCTACACAGTGCGCCAGTGGGCTGGTATGTTTTATACTGCTTCTGCTGGAATTTGGTTCATCTTCTCTTTAAATTCTTCCACAGTCATGTTCAAGTCCTCAGCAGCTTCTTCAAGGGTAATCTTGCCCTTTTTATAATACTTTACTGTCGTTCTAAGGTCGCCAATGTCGATGCCCTCAAGAATACTCTCATTTCTTAAATCTTCCATCTGCTTGCACACTTCGCTCACTCTTTCAGTTTTTTAGACATCTGGTTTTCTCTGCCATCAATGGAAAAAGCATATCAATAGTTACACACTGCACCGGTAGGCGATGAGTTTCAATTATGCACTTCTTCTCTCATCTAGTTCTTTTACCTCATCAACTGTGAGTTTCGTAGCTTGCGCTATTTCCTCATAAGTTAGCTTTCCAATCAACAGCAAGCTACGGGCTGTTTCCAGAGAGTTTTCTCTTGCAGCTTCATTTCTCATGTCTTCCATAACCTTGCACATAACCGCCACTCCTTTCTCATCTTCTTTGAAGTACTGTACTCGATTAGCTAATACTTCATAATACATATCTTTTGCACTTGTACAAGAAAAGTCATGCATCAGTTTTCCAAGTGCCGTTTCATTTTTGATTTGAGAGTTCACATATATAATATGCGATTCGTCACCAAATGATTCTCCTGTTTCTTTAATCATACGGTCAATATGATATATCGGAAGTCCTCTTTTAAGAACATCATTCTCTGTGATGAAAATCACATAAGTTTCATTCAGGTATTCATACTGCTCGCCTGGTTCAGTAACATTCGCATCGATTATACCGCTGTTATACCTAGCTCGCTTAACACCAGCACCTTTATCATTTCGCTGAATTTCAATATTGTATACACGGTTTTCCCTATCCACTGCAAGAATATCCAACCGCACAGATTTTCCCTGTAAATTTTTAACGCTATACTGGCTATTGGATTTTTTCACTTTCAGATCGTCTCGATTCAGAATAATCTGCAACAAAAATTCTGCACACTTTATATCTTCAAAGACTTTGCTCATGAAATCATCATCCAAAAGCCTAAAACCTCGCAATCTTTGAAGATCTTCTTCATGCTTTCGCTCGAAATCCAAATCTCTACACTTATTCATCGGATATCACCCTCTTTCAGGTTGTGAAGAATAAATCTCCCCATCAATATCTTACCATCAAAACACGCTTATTTCAAGCGGTCATGCTCTTCTAAAAAAAAAATAAACAACCCTATCCAATACCTTGGAAATGATTACCTGTAAATTTTTCCATTAATATTCACGCCGACGCAAACTCCTATATACATCCTCGATAAAACTCATGAACTCCACGCTGGCACACTTGATCAGACATTTTCCATCCACGGCTTTCAGCTTTTCCATAACCATTTCTGCCAATGCATCCCCACGCCCTCTCATCTTCTGAGCAGCAAACACCACAGACTCATCGATGAACGCAGCGTACTTTGCACCATCAATATTGCTTTGTACCGGCACGCCTTCGCCACTGTCAAGCATGATCACTTTTGGCTCATACACAGCCCTTACCTTTCTCAGTGCCTCTGCCGGCTCCATGCTCTGGAGATATAATTTCATAGCACCGGCCGCCACAATTTCATCAGCTGTTGCACCATATTTCTCTGCCAGCATCCCAGCTACATCTTTCATTCCAAACACTCCTCGCTATGTGTATTTTCTGTCGTATGTGTATTTCTCGCCACCCACAACATATAACAGGATTCTGCACATAGCAATCCTTACGGGTAAAAAAGGCCAGACAAAAAAGCAGGCAAAATAGCAGCACAATAAAACCTTAAAAACAAAAAAAGCCCTGCCTGATGCAGCCACAAAAACCACACCCGGCAGGGTCCTGTCTCCTTCCATCACACCGCTTCTTCCCTCTCGCGCTTCGCTGCAGTTGTCAGGTATCTGCGGTACTGAATGCTGAATCCGTACACCTTATAAGGAGCGTCCACATAGACCACATTGCCGTCCATGTCACTCCGCTTATAGCCCATGAAGCTGTCGAGCGTTCTGCGGTTGCCCTTTGAGGTCAGTGTCACACCGAAGTTTGTCTTATAGGTTGCCACATCCCCCTGCAGTACCCCGCTCTCAACAAAAGCACAGTAGATGCCTTTTTCAAAGTGGAGCATATCTGGTGCTTCTGCGATCCGCTCAGGAGTCAGCTTGAGCTTTCCGCTGGTGATGGCACGTTTCCGGCCTTCGATGGCATTTCCGTCCACATCCCGAAGCAGGGTTCCCTGTACATCCAGACCGTTGACTCTCAGCGGCATTCCGCCTGCATTGGTATCCGGCAGTTCTTTCAGGCAGGCAAGGAAGTATTCAAAGTTCTTTTTCATGATCGCCAGCACACCCTGTTCCTCCTCGATCGTCTGCCGTTCCTGTTGGAGTGTTTTCAGCCGTTCCTGCAGGTCGTTCACAAGTTCTGTATAAATCTGGGCTTCCGAGCCTTCCTCCGTTTCCGTCCCATAGAAGCTCACTCCGATGCTTCCCGGTGTCAGTCCGCTCCGGATGTCCAGGTCGATGTCGTCAATGGTCACCTCCCCGTTGGAAAGGGCTTCATTCAGTTCCACGTTCTGTTCCAGTGCAGCTTCCCGAAGCGCCGCCACCTGATGGCTGATGGCATCCTGCAGGCGTTCTTCCATCTCCTTGATCTGATTTTCCACCGTTGCCATCCTCTGCACCGAGATGCTGTTGTTATTCGCCAGCCGGACAGCCTGCTCATAGGCATTGTCAAACATCGCCACGATCATGGAGGCATCTCCGTGTTGTTCAAAATCACGCTTCATGCTGTAGAGCAGTTCCATGAAACTCTGCTCCAGCGCACACTCATGGTAGCGTTCTGAGGGGCAGCGCTTGTTT
>OLOD01001897.1_pt1 | contig 11939 bp, 10 predicted proteins | sample 1671921 | NCBI WGS metagenome assembly OLOD01 (sample SAMEA3136626, study PRJEB25190) | human gut metagenome | biome: human gut; feature: human-associated habitat; material: faeces | place: Austria | collected 2013
CTTTATGAGCCTGGAGACACGAATAGTTGTGTATTGGTAGGAAATTTAGACCTCGAAACAGGGAATGGTCTTATGCAAGGACTGGAATGGCATACAGATTTGGGCTGGAGACTCAGCAAAAATATAAGTCATCAGACTGACAGAAGCAGATACCATTTCAAATTACAAGATGACAATGCCATGAAGATAGCATTGGAATGCGGAGCCAAGAGTGATGATTTTACTTCAATAGCAGGGGCACCATATGCTTTTGAAACGTATGTGCCTGAAACAGAATCCATACCTGCAATGCCAGAAGCGGATTTTAAGATGGCAAAGAAGAATCTTGGCGGAATAAGTGCATCACCTAGTTTGGAAAATTATGACGAGGAAAATGATGACTCTTATGCGATTACCTCAGTCCCTTGGATGCAAGAAAATGGCCTATCACTTCTTTGGGGGAGAGGACAAGAGGAGTCCTATAAAGGATTTTTGTACCTTGATGGTTGTTTTGCACCATTTATGGAGGTAGATGTCTTTCAGTCTCATTATGATTCCTTCGATAATTTTTTAATGAAGAGCGACAGTATGGAGATTCATGTAATTAAAGCAGGAGACATGATTGTATATATTTCTTACAGATATGATCTTTCAAAGTATAGTGACGTAGACATGCGCCTGTTTCATTTTAACAAAATTAAGGAATACATGGGCTCAAATAAGGTATTTGTGAAGATGGTGGGACATGAAACATATAATCTTAATTACAAAACGCAACTTGATACAGATGAATGGCGTGAAAATCTTAAATTAACCGATTATTGGATACAGCAGATGCAAAAGATTTCCAAAATTGAAGACTATTATGGAATAAAATTCTATCTGCCAATTAAGGGAACTGACGAGGATTATCTTGCCATAGAGGTTTTGAGTGATTCTATAGATGGTAAATATTGCCGGACGCTTCCTCCTATGAAGATGAGGGGACAGTTGTTCAGAAAAAAGTATTATCTAAAAGAAAAAATTGATATCGAATGCACGGACAGATTGCTTAGGCTTACGTTATTTGGATATTCTTTTCAACCAGTACGGCAGTATATTATCCCAGGTGAGTATGTTTGGGATAAGAGACAAAGTGGATGGATGAATAGAGAGGCTGGGGGAGTTCCGATATGCGTTGACTTTGAAGTGTCTTGTGAAGCAGATAAAAATCGTGAACTGATATCGTACATTTCTTTCGAGGAGTATCAGAATGAGTTTAATTTGAATGATGTTCCAGAACTTGACGGTGAATTAGAAAAGTTTTTTGACGAATATGTGGACCTTACATATGGAATACAGCATAATCATCAGCTTTTCTTAAATTATTTGGATTCACTGTATGCAATTTGTGTAGAAGACGGGGAGAATGCCTTGCGGGAGCGAGGCTTTGTGAAGAAATTCCATGATAAAGTGACAGTTAATCGCCTTACAGACAATGCTGTATCTGCAGGTTGTAAACTTGTTCAGGGGATCGATGCGGTTGTTCTTAAATATGGAGTACAGGATGAATTTAGTAATACGGTCTCCGATGATAATCTTGGATATCAATGGATGGTTGTCATGAATGAATACAGTGTCAATGGACATTTTCCTATAGCATTGGATGGGTTTGGGGAAGCTTATTATGATTTATTGGTGCTTCGGACCGAAGCTAAAAATGAGGGTGACGGAAAACTGGCGGATATTATTGATTTGTTTGAGAAAGAAGTTCTTGTGGATAAAAAGCCTGTTTTTATCCATTATGATATGATTAGAAACTATTCCTATACTGTGGCAGAAATTCAGAAAAAATACTATTTATATATGGAACATATTCTTGATAATTATGTAGATAAGATGAAAGATGCTATTGAAAATAATCCGAAGTTAGTGCATAAGGGTAAGTCTTTTACAAACCATATTGTATATACGTTGGCAACGGATCCTACTAACATGCATATTTTCGGAAGAAACGAAGATGTTATGGAGGATTTCTATAGATTCAAAAATGAGGCAGATAAACATTTTGATTTACAGAAATTAGGAATGAACAATCCGTAAATATTGTTATAGTGAAATCAGATGATGGAGGCTATTTAAAATGGGATTAAGTGATTACATAGATAATCTTGATACAAAAAATGAATTTCAATTTTTTAATTTTCAGGACTTATCGAATATGAACAAGGTATTTGACTATTACAAAAAATATGCAGAGAAGATATTAAATTTTAATAATTCAGAAGGTAATATATATAATAAAAAAGTAAACAAAGTTTTTGAATGGAATTATGCTTGGGATTTTTCAATTAATGCAGGTTCCAGGGAGGAATTCTATAAGGAGCAGCTCCAATTGAATGAGGGAACAATATGCAGGATATATGCATTTTTCTATCAATGGGTTAATCAAAGTTGTGTGTTTGAAAATGGTGAGGAAATTGTTGAAGAAATTCATATGAATTTGACGGAACACTTTATGGAGGAAAAGTTTTCTGAAACTATATCTATGAGTACTTCATTAAGAAAGAATAATATTGCAGAGTATCTGGCTAAGTTCGCAATTGAGATAATTGTTGCGCATGAAATAGGACATTTATATAATGGACATACAGAATATTATTTAACGCTTCAGCAAGAATTAAACTCAGGTATTTCGGAAAAACGCAGAGAACAGTGTTTGCTTGATTTAAGAACACTGGAGTATGATGCTGATGCATATGCTGTAAATCGTGTGTTAGAGGAAGTTGTTTATTTGATTGAGTGCCAGGATAAAATATTAAATCTTATGGAATCTGAAAAGGCAGTTCTAGATTTGTTAATGTATGCAATTCATGGATTGTGTTTTTTGATGAGAATTGAAGAAACTGAAAGAATTGATCAAAATGCAAAATTAGATCATCCTCATCCAATTATTCGTGAAATATGTATGATCAGTGCTTTGAAACAACATTTTAAAAAAATGAAGGAAATAAAAAATATTAGGTATGAATATGATTTTGAAAAAAGTATAGTTATTCAAAAAGCAGAAAGTACGATGTGTGCTATAAAACATAGAGATTCTGGAGAATTAAAAGAAATATTTCAGAATAAGTTTGAAATATTGCAAAATGGTTGTAGTGAACTTGATTTAAATTGGAAAAGAGTGGCAAAATATATTAAGGCAAGTTCGAGATTGCCAATAGAGGGAATTGATTATAATTAATTGTAGGATAGTATATGGATTAATTATTATTATTTGAGAGTAGGAGAATAATAGAATGCAAATTTGGTTAGAAGTGAAAAATTTTGCAAAAATAAAAGTGGCAAAGGTTTGTGTAAACAAATATTCTGTTTTTGTTGGTCCAAATAATTGTGGAAAAACTTTTTTGATGCAATTAATTGAGGGAATAAATGGCTATTGGAATAAGTTGATAGATAATTCTGCAATGAATACGTTGCTTTATAAGGAAAGTGAGAGTAGTAAAGTATTTGAAATAAATGCTACTTCTTTTTCAGAGTTTGTTAAAGTGATTAATCGGAACATCGAGTCGGAGTTACAAAATATTGTTTCTGATACATTTGAAAAAAATATTCCAATAGGTGAATTGAATATAGAAATTAAATTAGAACCTGATGAAGAATATACTATTTATGATGGAAAGGGAGCTGAATCAATTGAACAATTATTTAAGCAGACGCAAAATATGCAGGATGAAAATGCTTTGGATATTTTAGATAATATGAATGGAAGAACACCGTTTGGTTTGTTGTATAAAAAGAACAGAAAAGATGATTCTGGACTTACATGGGCACTTACAATGGGAACAGATAATATTGAGCCAGAGGTGGCAAAAAGGCTGGTTGCTATGCTGTTAAAGTTAGATAGTTTTTTCATGCCAGCATCCCGGAATGGTCTTATGCTGTTGTATCGCGAGTTTTTTGCGCATAAAACAGATTCTTTGCTATCTTTTCAGAAAAGTGGTGGAACTATGCAAGAACAGGAAAGTAGATTATTGAATCTGACCAAACCAATGTATAATTTCTTACGTTTTTTACAGACATATAGTCTGGATGAAAAACATATGGAACATTTCCAGAAAGAGATTCAGTTTTATAATGAGAAAATTATAGACGGACATATCACGACTGATGGTCAAAATGGATTTCAATATTCAAATCGACTTGGTATGGAAAATGTGCCAATGTATTTGACATCTTCAATGGTTAATGAGGTCGCACCGTTATTTTTGGTAATGACTTCAAAAAATAATTATGAAAGATTCATTATTGATGAAGTGGAAGCCAGTTTACATCCTGAGAAACAGCGGGAGCTAGTTCGCTTGTTAAATCGGTTATATAATCGTGGATGTAAATTTATCATAAGTACACATAGTGATACTTTTGTGAATAAGTTGAATAATCTGGCAATCTTATCTAACTATGTTCATAATAACGACGATGAAAATATATTAAATCAGTTTGAAGTTGATAAGACTGATTTGATAAAAATAGAAGATTTGTATGTGTATGAGTTTGTTCAGACCGAAAGTGGACAATGTGAAGTACATGAAAAAATTTTTAATTCTAAGTACGGATATCAATTTGATTTATTTACGCAATCGGCTTTGACAATATATAATGAGGCGGTTAAATTGGAGGAGTTGACAAAAGATGCCTAATCTTCAAATTAAGGATATTAATTCTAAAAACATTTCTAAAAATGTTTTATATAAGGTGCCGGAATCTATGCGGATTCAATTTGTGGAGTCACATGAAGACAAATGCGAAAGAGTTTTTCTGGATTATCAACTAGAGGATGAGCAATTTGGAATATATGCCACAGAATATAGAGCACCTGTGATTAAAAAAGGAATCAAAACTACGGATATTATTGCCTGTATTATTGATGAAAAGCAAAAGAACATATATACATTGGTTGCTGATGTGAAATCCAATATTTCTTCATTTAGCGACGACCTTTCAAAAGGTGCAGCTTTAATAACTGTTATAAAAGAAGTAAGAGATTTTTCAGAACAAATTGAGGATGGGCTCTTACATAAAGAAAACTTTCTTATGTATCATAAAAATGAAGGTTTTAATGAAAGATGTGAAATGGCAATTTTTACGCGAAATTTTGAATGCGAAAAGTTTAGAGATGCAGCCAAATATATAGAAAAATTATTATATGAAGATAGTGAAAAAGGTCAGGTATTAGCTGAAATCGTAATGAAAAGAAACCTTATGAGATATAAAGGAGAGGAAAACGGCTTCTTAAGTTTGCTGAACAAAAGTTGCTTATCAAGGATAAGGAGTTTGATCTAAAGGTATATCTTTTGAAGAAGGAAAAAAATTCCGGAGATTATACGTATAAAATACCATTAAAACTATAAGAGTCTCGATGACAAAAGAAAAATGATATTGTGTTTAAGTTTATGAAGGAAGAGGAGAAATACTAATGGAACGAAGATAGGCGCTGATTACTGTTAGTTGTAAGCTGATCCGCGTGTTCTATGCGGTGATAATAAAAGGGATGGACTATGACAGATTTAAAATGTGTCAGATATCCATCGAAAAAGCAACGTAATGGCCGTCTAAGCAAGAAATATTAACAGGAAAGCGTCCGCCATCAATGGTGCTGTGAAACAGGAATGCAAAATATGTAAGAAAAGTAGAGCCAGTAGCTGCGTTGACATTTTTTATAGGGCAACGCCCTGCTGAAGGAACATGAGTAGCACCAAACTATGGATAAGCAGAACGAAGGAATTCAGGAGCCATCAGAGGAGGAAGTTCCTGATAGACATGAGAGGTTAGCTACTGTAGATAAATTTGGAAAACAAGAAGGTCTTCATAAGAAGCAAAGACGTTTTATTTCTTGTACCTAAAATCATCAGAATGGACTCCATGAAATCGCTTCATATCCAGAAAACTCTATTTTGGAGATATATGTAACCTATCAACTGTTCAGCAATGTTAGTAAAATCAAGGTTTTTTGTTGAATATGCATTAAAAAGAATAGAGAGGAATTGAAAATGATAAATTTATACCATTACACAAGTGTTGATGGATTTGAGGGAATAGTAAAGAACAATTCGATACGTATGACAAAATCAGAATTTCTTAATGATCCATATGATTGCCATTTGTTTGTAAAGTTAGTGGAAAAGTATTTAGATGCAAATGAGAGTGAAATCAATAAAGTGATTGGTCAATTAAGTACAAACAAAGTAGAGGTTACGGAACTGTATAAAGAAAAAGACTGTAATTTAATTAAATATATTGAATATATTCAAAAGAATATAGGTCTTTATGTTATGTCACTAACTCAAAAGGAAGATGAGATGAATATGTGGAATTATTATGGACATGGAGGGATGGAGTTAAAATTTTCAATTGGAGAATTAGTAGATTCACTAAGGGGAACGTTTATTTCAGAAAAAGAGTACTTGACAAATGCAAATGTGATATATGCGAATCCAGAATTGGACATAGAAAAAATTTCAGTACCAGATTTTTCAAAGTTTATTTTGATGAGTAAAGATTCTCAAAATATATTTATGGAGCATAGAAAATTTATTAAAGATAATTCTTTTTATCATGCGGATCAATTGTATTCAATATCCAATTTAGGAAATTTTATTTATATATATGTAAAAGGTTACATTACTACTTTGGAGTATTTAATTAAGCAAAATCAAATAAACATTAACACTGAACCTGACGTTGTGTTTGAGAGGGTTTTTGATAATATATCGAAGCTTAATAATTTTTTTTATTGGAAACATGATTTGTCTCTCTATATGCTGGTTTTATCTGCATTAATAAAAAGTGATACATACCAGTATGAAGATGAGCATCGTATAGTATATTTTGAGTATAATATTGATGGAAATAAAAGAAAAAGTGAAGAGTATGGAGTTAAAAGCATAGATAATAATCGTTTTTTATACCCGTATATTGTTTTTGAAAAGGATTGCATGTTAAAAGAATCTTTGAAAAGTGTTATTGTTTCACCAATTACAAGAAATTTACCTATTGATAAGAACTCATATTGTGAAACCTTGAAAAAATTTCTTTTGGGAAATGGATTTGATAAATCGGTAGATATAAAGTATTCAAAACACATGATTCGATGGTGATGGTGATGGTGATGGTGATTGTGATGAGTGTTTGTGTGTGTGATTTATGAAGCAAGCACTGCAATTTTTTTGCTTTTGCTTTTTATTCCAAAACAACATTGATTGTGGTACCAGTCAGAAAGGCGCCGTGATTTAACCTCTTTTGATATGGTTGTGGGATCTTTACAAAGGAATGCCGCAATGTCTTTAAAAGTCGCACCTTTGGATAACTCGTTTTCGATGTAGATACGGTCATTAAGTGTCAGATGTTTCTGGTTTCCAGGGATATATTTACTCATGATAATTCTCCTTCTACTGCTGTCAGAAGGAAATATTACAATAACACTGATGTGTGAAAGAGTAAATATCTACTGTGCAGGACTGAATTCCACCGCTCCGTTGGGCAGTGGAATTTAAAATTTCATTTTAGGGCTGTATATTACAAAACGGTAAAAGCTTGCATTTGAAATAAAAAAGAAGTACACTCAATTAAGTACACAAAAATAAGAATTGGAGAAATTACAAATGGAAAATCAGGTAAGGGAGATTTCACTTCGTCAGTTATTCTGGAAAGTGATGATGGGATGGAAGTTATGGATTGTATGTGCGGTGTTGTTTGCAATTTTACTTCCGGGAGTGAAGTATGCAAAGGACGTGCGGGCATATCATGCGGCACAGCAGCCGAAGGATGAGAAGCAGGAACCGACAGTTGTTCTTACGGATGACGAGCAGCAGCAGATCGATGATGTAAAGAGTTTAAAACTTTTAATTGAAAAAAACAGCAATTATATGCAGAATTCGATTTTGATGAACATTGATCCCTATCAGGAGCACAGAATGGAATTACAGTATTACATAGATTCTGATTTTGTGATGAATTACACGAAGGACAGCAAGAAAGATTATACATCCGCGATTGCAAATGCTTATGTGGATTATGCAAATAACGGCATGGATCAGAAAACGATATGGAAAGATGTTTCTGCAAAGTCGGAAGATAAGTATCTGGCAGAACTTGTGTCTGCATATAATAACTCAGATAATACATTTTCTGTGATTATTAAGTATACAGATAAAAAGGGTCTGGAAAGTGTGGCAAAGCAGATACAGAATGAACTGGAAAAGAAGCAACCGGAATTCAGTAAACGTATAGGCGGACATAAGCTCGTATTAGTATCAGAAAATTATCAGATATGTACCGATTCGGATCTTGCAACTTCTCAGGGCAATGTTTCGAATCTGATCAAATCCTACAGGGATCAGATTACTACTCTTAAGTCTGCTATGTCAGAGGATCAGTTGAGTGAACTGGAGCGAGAGGAAAATTTGGAGTCGGATGACAAGGAAGAGTCTGCAGCGGTACAGGTTGCTGCTCCGGCTTTGAGCAAGAAATATGTGGTACTTGGTTTTGTGATGGGAGTATTTCTTGCCGCATTGTATTTGGTTTGTATTGCTGTATTATCAAACAAGCTGCAGGCAGCAGAGGAATTGGTGCGATACTATAAGATGCGTCAGTTTGGTATTATCACCAGGGAGCAGCGCACAAAGGGAATTACTGGATTTTTACTGCGCATCAAGTATCGGAATCAGAAGATGCTTTCTCCGGAGGCATCCCTGCAGATGGCTTCTTCAAATATTGAACTGTATTGTAAGAATGAAGGAATTACAAAGCTTTTCCTGACAGGTTCAGAGATTGAGCGAATGAAGAAAGAATGGATCACAAAGCTGACCGATCATCTGAAAGCAAGTGGTATTCAGGTGGTATATGGGGAGAATATCTGTTATGATTCTGCAGCGATGCGTGAAGCTTCGGAAGCTGGCCATGTCGTGTTAGTGGAGATTACGGATACATCGATCTATCAGGAGATTGAAAAGGAACTTCGCATGTTAAAAGACTGGAATGTTGATGTCATTGGATGTGTAGGAGTGGAATAAAGAACAATGGGAAAATATTTTGGAACAGACGGTTTTCGCGGTGAGGCAAACAAAGTACTGACCGCGGATCATGCATATAAAATTGGACGTTACCTGGGCTGGTATTACAACCAGAATCACAGGGGACGGATCATTATCGGAAAGGACACGCGTCGCAGCAGCTACATGTTTGAGTATGCGCTGGTTGCTGGTATTACGGCATCTGGGGCTGATGCATTCTTGCTGCATGTTACCACCACGCCAAGTGTGGCATATGTAGTCCGTACAGAAAATTTCGACTGTGGCATTATGGTTTCTGCCAGTCACAATCCATATTATGACAATGGAATCAAGGTCATGGATGGAAACGGACACAAGATTTCGGCAGAGGTTGAAGCTGCACTGGAGAAATACATAGATGGTGAGATGGGAGAATTACCTTTTGCATTGCGTGACAAGGTTGGTGTGGCGCGGGATTATGCAATCGGACGGAACCGTTACATCGGCTATCTGATTTCTCTGGCTACCAGATCTTACGATGGGATGCGCGTGGGGCTGGATTGTTCCAATGGAAGTACGTTTAATATTGCAAAGAGTGTGTTTGATGCGCTTGGCGCCAAAACATATGTGGTTGGCAATGAGCCGGACGGTACTAACATCAATATGGGATGTGGATCGACACATATCGAAAATCTGCAGAGACTTGTCCGGGAGAAGAATCTGGATTGCGGATTTGCGTTTGACGGAGATGCGGATCGGTGTATTGCCGTGGATGAGAACGGTATGGAAGTGCACGGGGATTATATCCTGTATGTCTGTGGGAAGTATCTGAAGGAATGTGGCCGTCTGCAGAATAATACGGTGGTTGCCACGATCATGTCCAACATGGGATTGTTCAAAGCAATGAAGCGCGAGGGCATCGAGGTATGTGTGACCACGGTTGGCGATAAGTATGTCAATGAGGCGATGGTTGCCAACGGATATGTGCTCGGCGGAGAGCAGTCCGGACATATCATTTTCAGTAAGCATGCGACGACCGGAGATGGAATCCTTACGGCATTGATGCTGATGGAGGTGATCCTGGAGAAGAAGCAGAGCCTCGGCACGCTGTGCAGGGGGATGCAGATGTACCCACAGCTTTTGAAGAATGTGAAGGTTGAGGACAAGGCTGCGGTTACCGGCAATGTGCATGTGCAGGCGGAAAAGGAGCGGATCAGCGTTGCTTTGGGCGAGGATGGAAGAATCCTTCTGCGTGAGAGCGGTACGGAGCCGGTGATTCGTGTGATGGTTGAGGCACAGAGTGATGAGTTGTGCGCGAAGTATGTGGATGAGATGGTGCAGGTGATCCGGGAAGAGGGGCTTGCAGTGGAGTAGAATGAATAGAATAGTGAGATGGTAAGGGGAGCCGGCGCTGGTGCGCCGGCTTGTTTGTTATATGTTTTTCTTGTTATGTTATGCTTTTGCGGAATTGAAACGCGAATTGTCATTTGCGTGAAAATCACTTGATAAAGAATCTGAGCGAGAGTATTATGTAAATCCGAAAAGATTTGCTGCTTTTATTTTTGTGGGAGGTAGCAATGATGGAGGACAAGGGAAAAGTAAGGAAGGGATTTTATATTGAGGAAGACTTACTGGAACAGATGGATGGCTTGTTAGAGCAGGCAGATGTGAAATCAAGAAATGAATTTATGAATCATGCATTGAAGTTTTATATCGGTTATCTGACATCAGAGAAAATCGAAAACTATATGCTTTCCACTATTTCCTCAGTGATGCATTCCACAGTGAAAGACAGCGAGAACCGAATGGCTCGTGCGATGTATAGGCTGGCTGTGGAAATATCCAAATTGTCTCATGTGATTGCATATAGTCATGGAGTGAATGAAGAGGAACTAAAGAAGCTACAGGTAAAGTGTATGGATGAAGTGAAAAGAATTAATGGTGCTGTAAGGTTTGAGGATGCATATGAATGCATATGAAATGCATATGAATATCAGAATTAATATAGTTAAAATAGATAAGATGGTTTATAATATCTATAGAGGTGACATTATGCAGATTATAGATCAAATGATTGCAGAAATTGTTAATTTGTTTATAGATTTTCTTTCGAGGTATTGGTTGTTAGGTGGAGGTATTATTCTTGGGTTCTTTTTTAGATGTGATTTATATAAGACTAAAATAGTAATTCCGGAATTACGAAGAAGAAAAGTGCTGACAACTATTGTTTATGTAATGGGGTTAACTATAATGTGGAGTTTATTATATTCGAATCAACAAGATAGCAACATTGGTATTTCTACATTAATATTAACTTTAGTTTATTTATTTGTGGTTGTTGCAGAAAAATGTGATGATGGAACAACAGAAAGTCTATTATTAATTGTAAATGGAACAATGATTACTACATTATCTTTTCAACCTTTCCCTTATAATATTGGATTTGCGTTATTAACAATATTAGTAGCTTGGATTGCATATAAGTGCTGGTTTTCGTTTGAACTTTTAAGTGATTTTATTGAAATAGTTATTATTTCTGTAGAGTCAATAATTGCATCATTGATTATGTCTTGGTGTAAGTGGGATGGAATCTTACATACAATTATATTTGTTGTTTTCTGTGAGACATTTCTTTTTATGATTAATTGTTATTTGAAATTATTTGTGAAGAAGATTTGTAATGAAGATACAGATTTTTATTGGTATGATATTTGTTGATAACAAGATTAATGGTTAATATAAAGGGATGGGAAAAAAATATGAGTAGATTTACAGAAGATGAAGTTAAAACAATAATAACAAATGTCATGACATTACTTAATGAAGATGTCTTTGGTACTATGAAACAAGAGGCAATGCCATTAAGCCAGTTGTTCGAAGTTTTGTTCGATAGCTCAGTTGTTGTCAAATATCCGATATTTTGAACTCAAA
>OLOD01001899.1_pt1 | contig 11932 bp, 10 predicted proteins | sample 1671921 | NCBI WGS metagenome assembly OLOD01 (sample SAMEA3136626, study PRJEB25190) | human gut metagenome | biome: human gut; feature: human-associated habitat; material: faeces | place: Austria | collected 2013
CGACAGATGCGCAGAATGTGCCGGAAACACCGGACACGGACCATACAGCAGCCGGTGCAGATGCCACAGAAAATACAGATGCAGTGACCGATGGGGCTGCAGCCGATCCATCCCTTTCAGAACAGCAGACAGATGAAAGTGAGAACGCAGAAGTTACAGACGAAGAAGTTTATGGTGCAGATGTTACAGAAACAGAAGAAGACATTCCGGCTCTCAGAGAAGAAATAACAGATCTGATCGATGAACTGGGAACCACCTGGAATAATCTTTATAACCAGTATAATGAACGTATCTCCTATGGGGTCATGGATCCACAGGGCGGATACCTGCGCAGCAATGTAAATAGTCCTGAGGAAATATTCTCCCGGACAGTAGCGGACGATGAGCTTCAGTTTACCGTACATTTTGATGAAAATGGGAGGCTGACTGTGTCAGATGTAACAGGTCTTGAAAGTAACTGCTCCGGCCTGATCCGTTCCATTGGCCGTTTTGAATTCTATGATCCATTGGCTGCAAGACTTACAAACAGCTACCATAGATCTGGTCTGGAATTTAGCGGCCCAAGGAACATGACAGTCAAATTCCGCTGTCAGCCAACGAAACTTGGCAGCTGGAATGAGGAAAAGCCACAAAATGTATATACATATGATAATTATGACTATCAAAGAGGTCATGGATATATTACCGTTATTATGTATGTAAGCCTGGCGGTCCTGGTGGCGGCGCTTCTCATCCCCTTTATCCCGGGAATGGAAGTGGTCAAAATGAAGATATTCAGCTGGTCACTTGAGCCTCTTTGTGTCATCGGAGTGGGCTGGCTGCTGTTTTTCTTAAATATGGAGATCCCGTTAGATATAGTACGCAGCTTTATGGCAGGAACTCTCCAGGCAGAGCTGGCAAAAGCAGGCTTTTTACCATTTATGGCCAATGCTCTGGCCGTTGCAGCTAATTTCCTGTTCTGGGTGGTCATTTACGGAATGTTTTACTGGGGAGTTACTAATTTCCGTTCCTTCTTCAGTTTAGGACCATGGCGCTACTTTAAAGAGCGCACCTGGGTTGGAAAATTCCTTTGCTTCTGCAAACACTGGGTATGCACAGGTCTGGATCTGTTCTCCCAGACAGACTGGGAAAGCAGGTCCAGCAAGATCATCGGAAAAGCAGTGCTTGCAAACTTTGTGATCCTTGCATGCATCTCCCTGCTGTGGTTCTGGGGCATCGGCGCGCTGATCCTTTACTCTATTGCATTATTCTTTCTGCTGAAGAAATACTGGGGCAAGGTGCAGGAAAAATACCACAAACTCCTTAACTGCATCCAGGAAATGGCAGAAGGCAATCTGGATGTAAAAGAAGAGGAAGATTTAGGGATTTTTGAGCCATTTAAAAACCAGCTGTTTAAGGTGCAGGAAGGCTTCAAAAAAGCAGTGGAAAAAGAAGTGAAAAGCGAGCGCACCAAAACCGAGCTGATCACCAATGTTTCCCACGACTTAAAAACACCATTGACTGCCATTATTACTTATGTAAACCTGTTAAAGCAGGAAAATATTACCGAAGAAGAGCGAAACTCCTACATCCAGATCTTAGACCAGAAATCCATGCGCTTAAAAGAGCTGATCGAAGACCTGTTTGAGGTAAGCAAGGCGGCAAACGGTACCGTAGTCCTTCATCCAGAAGAGGTAGATGTGGTCAGTCTGTTAAAACAGGTCCGTTTTGAACTTTCCGATAAAATAGAAGCCAGCGGCATTCAGTTCCATTTTGACCTGCCAAATGAGCGCCTGGCGGCGTCCTTAGACGGCCAGAAGACCTGCCGTATCTTTGAAAATCTCCTGGTGAACATCACCAAGTATGGCATGAAAGGCACCAGGGCTTATATTAAGGCAGAAAAAGACGGAGAATATGTACAGGTAACATTGCGAAACATCTCCGCAGAAGAACTGAAGATCTCACCGGAAGAGCTGACAGAACGTTTCGTAAGAGGGGATGCGTCCAGAAATACAGAAGGCTCCGGTCTTGGTCTTGCCATTGCAAGAAGCTTTACCGAAGTCCAGGGCGGTACCATGAAGATAGAGGTAGAAGGAGACCTGTTCAGGGTGATCCTTCGCTGGAAGTTAAAGGCTGGCAGTGAAGAGCCGGAAGAAACAATCCAGGAAGGATCAGTCCAGGAAAAGTTAGTTCAGGAAGAACCAGAAGCAGATATAGAAGAATCAAAATCAGGTGATCAAGAATAAAAAACGGGCGGCTGCATTAAAAAGTACAGCCGCCCGAATATTTTATACATTCAGATCTGGACTATTTTCAGAAGGAACTTCAGCAACAGGTTTGTCAGCGGGGTCTGTATCAGCAGCGATCACCTGCTTCAAAGCATCTTCTGCCCCGTTCAGGTTAATATTCCTGGTCACCTTGGCATCATATGTATCTGCTTTCATGATCTCAGCCAGGTCAACGCCTGTAGCCTCTTTCATGGACTCAAACAGCTTTGCCATAACCACAGGCACATTGCCTGCAACGTTGCCAACACCGTCATCAGACCCATTTCCACCGCCGATAATGGTGATCTTGTCGATCTGGGATAAAGGTTGCGCGATCTTTCCTGCAATTTCAGGAAGGACTTTCATCATCATTTCTGCCATGGCAGCGTGGTTGTATTTCTGGTAAGCCTGGGCTTTCTTCTCCATACCTTCTGCTTCTGCAAGAGCCTTTGCCTGGATGGCAGCAGCTTCTGCTTCACCTTTGGCACGGATACCTTCTGCTTCCTGGAGCATGGCATATTTCTGTGCTTCTGCCTGTGCTTTTTGCGCTTCTGCTTCTTTTTCACGCTCATATTTCTTAGCTTCCGCCTCTCTCTGGCGGCGGGTCAGGTCAGCTGCAGCTGCCTGTTCAATTGCGTAGCGGTCAGCATCCGCTTTTTTATTGATCTCAGCTTCTAATGCCTGCTGCTGTACAGCAACTTCCTGTTTGCGCAGTTCAGCTTCACGTTCAGCTTTGGCAATCTGGGCATTTACAGTAGCTGCCTGGATGGTCTTTTGCTGTTCCTGTTTCTGGATCTCGTAAGCAGCATCTGCTTCAGCCTTTTTCGTGTCAGAGGCTTTCTGCAATTCAGCCTTTTTAATAGCCAGTTCATTGTTTTTCTGGGCGATCTCTGTTTCTGCAAGAACTCGTGCTTCATTGGAAGCTTTATCTGCAGCTGCCTGGGCGATGGCAATATCACGCTCAGCTTCTGCCTTTGCAATAGAAGCATCCTTGCGGATCTTAGATGTGTTATCCATACCAAGATCCTGGATCAGGCCATGTTCATCAGTTACATTCTGGATATTGCAGGAAAGGATCTCAATCCCAAGCTTTTCCATATCTTTGGAAGCCTTTGCCATCACCTGGTCAGAGAAAGAATCCCGGTCTGTATTAATGGCACGAAGGGTCAGTGTACCAATGATCTCACGCATGTTGCCCTGAAGAGAATCCTGCAGATCAGCGGCGATCTTGGCGGAGTTCTTATTTAAGAAGTTTCGCATAGCAAGCTTTAACATAGCCGGATCATCTGCCACGCGCACCTTTGCAACTGCATCTACCATGACATTGATAAAATCGTTGGTAGGAATGTATTCATCTGTTTTAATATCAACAGTGATCTGGCCAAGATACAGCTTATCTAACTGTTCAAAGAAAGGCAGCTTTAAACCGGCGCGGCCTACCAGGACTCTGGGCTCTTTTCTGAGACCGGAAATAATGTAGGCGTGATCCGGCGGGGCTTTTACATACCCCTGGGTTATGATGAGAAGCACCAGAAGCACAACCAGGATAACAGGACCAAAATAGAGGATCAGTTCTAACATAGGAACTCCTTTCTGACACTGCCGGAAAGCTGTGTCCGCAGCTTAAAGTAAAGTGCTGTATTTATATGTATCTGAATTTTAACATATAAACGTTCTAAAATATATACACTTCATTAAATTGTCAAAAAAAAGTAAGGAAAAAAGAAAAGGCTGGGGAAATCATTTCTCCAGCGCATTTTTTAAGCCTCCTAAAAACTCAATATCCTCTTTTTTCACACGGATATTAGCAGCCATGGTCTTTCCAGAACTGTTAGTGACTTTGATCTCGATCAGGCTTCCTTCATCTAAAAAGCTTTCCCTTGAAGCTGTTTTTACAAAGGAGATCATCTTCGGGTGATTGGTCCGGAATTTTTCCCAGGATGGTTTTAAAGCAAGAAAATTCATTGGATTCATGTCCTGTACACCTCTTTCGCGGCTGAATACGCCAGTTAGTTATAACTATTATACCCAAAGGTTTACCAATTGACAAGACAGCGGGTATGAAGTATCATTTTTTAAGGAATAGTTGCTGTACATGAAACATATGAACAGTAACATCATGTGATACTACTGACAAGTAAGTGACAGATAAAGAGGAAAAACACATGTTAAATCAGTTTTCAAGAACAGAATTATTATTTGGCAAAGCAGCCATGGAGAAGCTGGCATCTTCCCGGGTGGCAGTATTTGGGATCGGCGGAGTAGGCGGCTATGTGTGTGAGGCACTGGTGCGAAGCGGAGTAGGTGCATTTGATCTGATCGACGATGACAAAGTATGTCTGACAAACTTAAACCGCCAGATCATTGCAACCCGTAAAACAATAGGAAAATATAAGACAGATGTAATGAAAGAGCGCATTCTGGAGATCAATCCAGATGCAGAAGTAGAAGTCCATAAATGCTTTTTCCTGCCGGAAAATGCAGAGGAATTTCCCTTTGAAGACTACGACTATATTGTAGATGCAGTAGATACTGTTACAGCCAAGCTGGAACTGGTAATGAAAGCAAAAGAAAAGGTAGTTCCCATCATCAGCTCCATGGGTGCCGGAAATAAATTAGATCCCACCATGTTCCGGGTGGCAGATATTTATAAAACAAAAGTCTGCCCACTGGCAAAAGTCATGCGCCGTGAGCTGAAAAAAAGAGGAGTAAAGAAATTAAAGGTAGTTTACTCCGAAGAGCAGCCTGTAAGACCGATCAATGATATGGCGATCAGCTGCAGAAATCACTGTATCTGTCCGCCGGGAGCAGCCCATAAATGTACGGAACGCCGGGATATTCCGGGAAGTACGGCATTTGTGCCCTCAGTGGTAGGTCTGATCATTGCAGGCGAAGTCATCAAAGATCTGACAAGAGATGTGATGATTAAGTCAGAACAGTAATTGGAAAAATATGGAAAACAAGATATGCATTGTGTGTATGTTAAGGTAAATGTTTCTTTATCAATCTGTCTGCTTTGCAGACAGAACGTATGGAGCAAGGAGAGAAAATGACAGAAGAGAAAAAGATATGTGAATACCTGGAGGTTCTTTCTTCCAAGGCACCGGTTCCAGGTGGCGGCGGGGCATCCGCTTTAGCAGGAGCGCTGGGAAATGCCCTGGGACAGATGGTGGTAAACCTGACTGTAGGAAAGAAAAAATATGCAGAAGTAGAAGAAGAAATGCAGGAATATCTGGAGCGCTTAAAAACCATGCAGCAGGAATTCTTACATTTATCCGACCGTGACGCAGAAGTATTCGCACCTCTGGCAGAATGCTACCGCCTGTCGTCTGCCACACCGGAAGAAAAAGAACACAAGGAAACGGTTATGGAAGAAAAGCTGTTAGATGCCAGCATGGTTCCGGTAGAGATCATGGAGAAAGCCTTAGAACTGTTAGAAATCTTAGACGTTTTAGCAGATAAAGGCAGCCGTATGGCAGTAAGCGATGTTGGCGTAGCTGTACAATTTACCCGTACAGCACTTCTTGGAGCTGTCATGAATGTATATATAAACACGAAATCCATGAAAAACCGTGAGAAAGCAGAAGAGATCAACCAGAATGCAAAACGTATGATCAAGATCGGTACTTCCCAGGCAGATGAGATCTACGAAAAAGTCCTGGCACAGCTTGTATAAAAGGAGGACACAGTTATGGAATTAATAAAAGGCGCTCCTGTTTCCGCAAAGATCAAAGAAGAAGTAGGGGCAATGCTTGAAAAAATAAATGGGCCGGCACCAAAGCTGGCTATTGTCCGCGTAGGGGAAAATCCGGATGACATGTCCTACGAAAGAGGCGCAGTAAAGAAAATGGACGCATTTGGATTACGCTCCCAGTGCTATACATTTCCTGCTGATATTACAGATGAAGATTTCAAAAAAGAATTTACTGCGATCAACGCAGATACAGATGTAAGCGGTATTCTTCTCCTTCGTCCTCTTCCAAAGCAGATCTGTGAAAAAGACATTGAAGCTATGATCGACCCCAAAAAAGATCTGGATGGTATTTCACCGGTGAATATTGCAAAAGTATTTTCCGGGGATCCTACCGGCTTTGCACCATGTACACCGGAGGCAGTCATCGAAGTATTAAAAGCCTATAATATTCCCATGGAAGGAAAAAGAGCAGTCATTGTAGGCCGCAGCATGGTAGTAGGCCGTCCGCTTTCCATGCTCCTTTTAAAAGAGAATGCAACAGTCACCATCTGCCACACCCGTACAAAAGACCTGCCGGGAACCTGCCAGCAGGCTGAGATACTGGTGGCAGCTGCAGGAAAAGCAAAAATGCTGGATGATTCTTATGTAGGCGAAAATACTACAGTGATCGATGTAGGCATTAATGTAGATGAAAACGGAAAACTCTGCGGTGATGCAGCAGCTGATACGTTAGAGGAAAAATCTGGAAAGCTTACACCTGTTCCGGGAGGTGTAGGTGCAGTTACTACAGCTGTTCTTGCCAAACACCTGGTACAGGCAGCTCTCGGAAAGTAAATTGCCGCTTTATAACACTTTCATGGCAAAAGATAAGGTTATGCATAAACTTTATAAATATAATGTATAATTTTACTCTTGCTAAAAAGAAAAAAAGCATTATAATAGAACAGACAGCATCCCTGAATCTATTGAGGGAAAATATAATAATATGCATAAACATGCAAGAGGAGAAAACATTATGAAAAAAAGAGTGATGGCACTGACAATGGCTGCTCTTATGGCAGCATCCTTAACCGCATGCGGCGGTTCCGCAAAAGAGACAACAGCAGCTGCAGCAGCAGATACAACTGCAGCAGCAAAAGAAGAATCCACTGCAGCAGAGAGTACAGCAGCTGAGTCAAAGGAAGCAGCAGGCGGCAAACTGGTTATGGCAACCAACGCTGAGTTCCCTCCATATGAGTATTATGATGGAGACAAGATCGTAGGTATTGATGTTGATATCGCACAGGCTATTGCTGATGAACTTGGCATGACCTTGGAGATCGAAGATGTTGCATTTGATTCCATTATCCCTGAGATCGTATCCGGTAAGGCTGATATGGCTTTAGCTGGTATGACTGTAACTGAAGACCGTAAGGCATCTGTAGATTTCTCTGATACCTATGCAACTGCTTCCCAGATGATCATTGTTAAGGAAGACAGCAAGATTGCTGGTCCAGATGACTTAAAGGGAGTGACTGTTGGTGTTCAGTTAGGAACTACCGGTGACATCTATGTATCTGATCTGGAAGCAGACGGAACTACTGTAGAGCGTTACAACAAGGGCTTTGAGGCTGTTCAGGCATTAAGCCAGGGCAAGATCGATGCAGTTGTTATTGACGGTGAGCCGGCAAAGACCTTTGTATCTGAGTCAGAAGGCTTAAAGATCTTAGACGAAGCATTCACTGTAGAAGAGTATGCTATTGCTGTAAAGAAGGGCAATTCCGAGCTGCTTGACAAGATCAACACAGCATTAGAGAGCTTAAAGGACAACGGAACTCTGGACGAGATCGTAGCTAAGTACATCAAGGCAGAGTAAACAAGTATTACTTAGAAACAAGTATTTAAAACGTAAAGGATGATCGGCATGTGGAAAAATTTTACAGATGCATTTTATCTGAATTTTATTTCAGATGATCGGTGGCATTATATTGCAGATGGTCTTAAGACTACACTGATCATAACCTTCTTTGCCTGCATGATGGGCATTGTTTTAGGATTTATCGTAGGTATGATCCGCTCTACCCACGATAAAACAGGAAAATTAAAACTGCTGAATATTCTGTGCAAGATCTACCTGACAGTTATCCGCGGTACACCTGTAGTTGTTCAGCTGCTGATCATCTATTTTGTTGTATTTGGAAGTACACGTATTGACAAAGTTCCGGTAGCAATCATGGCATTCGGCATCAACTCCGGCGCTTATGTTGCAGAAATTTTCCGAAGCGGTATCATGTCAATTGATGCAGGACAGATGGAAGCAGGACGAAGCCTTGGCTTTAACTACGCTCAGACCATGTGGTACGTGATCATGCCTCAGGCATTCAAAACCGTACTGCCAACTTTGTGCAACGAGTTCATTTCTCTGTTAAAAGAGACCTCTGTTTCAGGTTATATTGCGATCCAGGATCTTACTAAGGGCGGCGACATCATTCGAAGCAGAACCTACAGTGCGTTCATGCCATTGATCGCAGTTGCACTGGTTTACCTGGTTATTGTTATGATCTTCACAAAACTGATCCAGATTCTGGAAAGGAGGCTGCGTCAGAGTGAGCGGTAATGAAAAAAGAGAGCCTTTGATCCAGGTTCAGAACCTTGGAAAGAGCTTTGGAAAAATCGATGTATTAAAAGATATCACGGTAGATATTTACAAAGGTGATGTGGTATTTGTAGTAGGACCATCCGGTTCCGGTAAAAGTACCTTCTTACGCTGCTTAAACCGTCTGGAAGAGCCTACAAAAGGCCATATTTATTTTGAAGGCACTGATATTACAGATTCGAAGACAGATATTGATAAACACCGTCAGAAAATGGGAATGGTATTCCAACAGTTTAATCTGTTCCCGCATATGGATATCATGAAAAACCTGACATTGGCGCCTATGAAGCTTCAGGGCAAAAGCCAGCAGGAAGCAGAGGCAGAGGCTATGCGCCTTTTAGAGCGCGTTGGTCTTGCTGACAGAGCCCATGCATATCCAAGCCAGTTATCCGGTGGTCAGAAACAGCGTATTGCCATTGTGAGGGCACTTTGCATGAAACCAGACGTAATGCTCTTCGATGAGCCGACTTCCGCTCTCGACCCGGAAATGGTAGGCGAGGTATTAAACGTAATGCGTGACCTGGCCGATGAAAAAATGACCATGGTAGTAGTAACCCACGAAATGGGCTTTGCAAGAGAAGTCGCTACCAGAGTCATGTTTATGGACGGCGGTTACTTCGTGGAAGAAGCTGCACCGGAAGAATTCTTTTCAAATCCTAAAAATGAGCGCCTGAAATCTTTCTTAAGTAAGGTGCTGTAAAAAAGAGTGGCAACAGATGAAGATTTGTTGTCACTCTTTTTTGCCATGCTTTTGTCTGTTTAACAGTTCCCCTTGAATTTCACCAATAACGGAATCAATTTCTCCAGACAATCCTCCAGCTGCCCCAGCTCTTCTGATGAAAATCCTTTCAGTCTATCCATGGTACATTCAAGCATCGCCTGTTTTACTTCTTCAAATTCCGTCCGTCCGTCATCTGTCAATGTCACATAAACCTGCCGCCGGTTCCTCTCATCATGGATCCTTTTCACCAGTCCTATGGCTTCCAGATCATTTACCAGCTTTGTCAGCTGCTGTTTTGTGATCCCCATCTCGTCAGCCAGAAAACTCATAGTAGGCTGTGTATATTCGGGCATACTTAAAATAAAAAGGACCTGAAATCCTGCTTTATTCGCTTTTACCTGGTTCTGCTGCTGGTACTGGCATTTGGCCATATTAAAAAAACGGATGGCAAAATCCATAAACTTTAAGCCCGCAGAAGAAAGCTCCTGCTGATCAACCATAAAAAAGTCTCCTTTCTGTCCTGTATATACACATTTTCATATACTAGAAAAGTAACACAATAAATGTGAAATGTCAATAATTATTAAAAGTAAATAAAAATTTACTATTTTCTATTGACAAAATCTGGAAGCGGGGTTATTTTAACATCAGGAAAGCGAAAACCTTCGGCAATTGCGAAAAACAAAACCAAAATCAAACTAAAATAAAAAATAAAAGGAGAAAAAACAATGGGCGTAAAAAACGACAACAGCAGCAATAACAATAACAGAAAACCCTATTTATACTACTACTGTATCGTCCTTCTCATTGTAATGGTATTAAATGCATTAGTATTTCCATCTGTCATGGAACGTTCCGTAGAAGTACCATTTAATGAGTTCACCACACAGTTAAGTTCAGGAAACGTAGAACAGGTCTACGTCAACAGTGACTATACAGAAATTTTGTATACATTAAATGAGGATAAAAACAAACCGTGGTCTGCGGTTACCTATAAAACAGGAAACATGACTACAGCAGATGACCTGGTAAACCGTCTGGAAAGCGCAGGAGTACAGAATTACAGCAGAGAGATACCAACTCAGGCATCGCCATTACTTAACTTCCTGACCACCTGGGTATTCCCGATCCTTATGTTTGTGATCATTGGTCAGCTTATGGGCCGTATGATGGCCAAGCGTATGGGTGGTGGAAGCAGCGCAATGACTTTTGGAAAATCCAACGCAAAAATATACGCAGAAAAAGAAACAGGCGTAACCTTTAACGATGTAGCAGGAGAAGAAGAAGCCAAAGATGCCTTAAAAGAGATCGTAGATTTTTTACACAACCCGGATAAATACGCACAGATCGGTGCAAGCCTTCCAAAGGGAGCTTTACTTGTAGGTCCTCCAGGAACCGGTAAGACCCTTCTGGCAAAAGCAGTAGCAGGCGAGGCAAAGGTGCCGTTTTTCTCCATTTCCGGATCTGAATTTGTAGAAATGTTCGTAGGAATGGGAGCAGCCAAAGTAAGAGATTTATTCAAACAGGCCAACGAAAAAGCTCCATGTATCGTTTTCATCGATGAGATCGATACCATTGGTAAAAAGCGTGACGGCGGCGGAATGGGCGGAAACGATGAGCGGGAACAGACCTTAAACCAGCTGCTTACAGAAATGGATGGTTTCGACGGAAAGAAAGGCGTTGTTATCTTAGCAGCTACCAACCGCCCTGAGTCCCTTGACCCGGCTCTTCTTCGTCCGGGACGTTTTGACCGCCGTGTGCCGGTAGAACTTCCGGATCTTCAGGGCCGTGAAGCTATCTTAAAAGTCCATGGCCGCAAAGTAAAAATGGACGAATCCGTTGATTACAATGTGATCGCCAGATCCACAGCAGGTGCCAGCGGCGCTGAGCTTGCAAATATTATAAATGAAGCAGCTTTAAGAGCTGTCCGCCAGGGAAGAAGCCTTGTGTCCCAGGAAGATTTACAGGAAAGCGTAGAAACTGTCATTGCAGGCTATCAGAAGAAAAATGCAGTGATCCCGGCAGATGAGCGCAAGATCGTAGCTTATCATGAAGTAGGACACGCACTTGTAGCTGCCTGCCAGACCCACAGCGCACCGGTACAGAAGATCACCATTATTCCAAGAACATCAGGTGCATTAGGCTATACCATGCAGGTAGATGCAGGTGAAAAATATCTGATGAGCAAAGAAGAGGCATTAAATAAGATCGCAACCTTTACCGGAGGCCGTGCAGCTGAAGAGCTGATCTTCCATTCTATTACTACAGGCGCGTCTAACGATATTGAACAGGCAACCAAGATCGCCAGAGCCATGGTCACTCGTTACGGCATGACAGATGAATTCGATATGGTGGCTATGGAAACAGTAAACAACCAGTATTTAGGCGGTGATACTTCTCTGACCTGTTCACCTGAAACAGCCAGAATGATAGATGAGCAGGTAGTAAAGATCGTCCGTACCCAGCATGAAAAGGCATTAAATATCCTGAAAGAAAACGAAGATAAGCTTCATGAGATTGCAAAATATCTTCTGGATAAGGAAACCATCACAGGAGAAGAATTTATGGAGATCTATGAAAGAAATGACGCAGATGTTAAAGGAGGAAAATGCAGAACTTCTGATTGATGGAAAGAA
>OLOD01001902.1_pt1 | contig 11870 bp, 7 predicted proteins | sample 1671921 | NCBI WGS metagenome assembly OLOD01 (sample SAMEA3136626, study PRJEB25190) | human gut metagenome | biome: human gut; feature: human-associated habitat; material: faeces | place: Austria | collected 2013
AGTTCCCCATCGACAACTATGAGCTTACACAGGCCATGATGCAGATTATCCGCAATGGAGGTCTCGGTAACGGGGGCACAAACTTCGATGCAAAAACCCGTCGCAACAGCACCGATCTCGAAGACATCTTCATCGCCCATATCGCAGGTATGGACGCCATGGCCCGTGCTCTGCTGTGTGCCGCCGAAATTCTGGAGAAATCGCCTTACAAGAAGATGCTTGCCGATCGCTACGCATCATTTGACGATGGCAAAGGTAAAGAGTTCGAGGAAGGCAAGCTCGCGCTCGAAGATGTAGTTGCATACGCTAAAAGCCAGCCTGAGCCTGAACAAGTTTCCGGCAAACAGGAACTCTACGAGGCAATTGTAAATATGTACTGCTGATGATTGGTTAACTAAGGTAAATAGGATGAGTCGTAGGGTATAGATATTAACGCTATCTCTACGGCTCTTTTTAACTAAAAATCTATCACCAATGGACAACAACAATAACAATGGCAGCAGATTGTATCTGTTCTCGATAGTCGCAGTGGCTGTTCTCGGCGGCCTGCTTTTCGGCTATGATACTGCTGTAATATCAGGTGCGGAGAAAGGTCTGCAAGCGTTCTTTCTCGGTGCCGGCGATTTCATATACAGTGATACCATTCATGGCATCACATCGTCAAGTGCTTTGCTTGGCTGCATATTAGGCAGTGCACTTTCCGGTTATTTTGCTTCGAAACTCGGTCGGAAGCCAAGTCTTGTGTTTGCGGGCATCCTGTTTCTCGTATCAGCTCTCGGATCGTACTATCCGGAATTCTTCTTCTTTGCCTATGGCAAACCGTCTTTTGAACTCCTTACTGCCTTCAATCTCTACAGGATTATCGGAGGTGTCGGCGTGGGTCTGGCATCTGCCATTTGCCCGATGTATATCGCCGAGGTGGCACCGTCAAATCTGCGTGGTACATTGGTCTCCTGGAACCAATTCGCCATTATATTCGGACAGCTTGTTGTGTATTTCGTCAACTTCCTGATTTTGGGAGAACATACAAATCCCATTATTGAAAAAGTTGGGGAAACGCTCTATGCAGTTCATCCTTCATCGGATATGTGGACTATTCAGACAGGCTGGAGATATATGTTCGGCTCCGAGGCTATTGTTGCTGTGATATTTACTATCCTCGTATGCTTTGTGCCAGAATCCCCCCGCTATCTGGCCCTGATAGGCAAAGACAGCAAAGCACTTGCCATCCTCAGCCGTATAAATGGCCGAAAAGCTGCCGACGAAATTTTGGCCGCCATCAAATCGACTGTCGAAGTAAAGACCGAAAAGCTCTTCTCGTTCGGCATCATGGTTATATTCGTAGGTGTCATGCTGTCGGTATTCCAACAGGCAGTTGGCATAAATGCAGTATTATACTATGCACCCCGTATTTTCGATTCAATGGGCATGGGCAACCCTATGGTGCAGACCGTTATCATGGGAATCGTAAACATCGTTTTTACTCTTGTTGCTGTATTCACAGTTGAAAAACTTGGACGTAAACCCTTGTTGATATGGGGTTCAATCGGTATGGCACTCGGCGCGATTGGAGTCGCACTGTCAAATGTGGTAAGTGTATCCCCACTTGTCCCGGTTGTCTCGATTATGGTATATTCAGCATCATTCATGTTCTCATGGGGACCGATTTGCTGGGTACTTATATCCGAGATCTTTCCCAATACCATTCGCTCGGCAGCCGTTGCCATCGCAGTAGCTTTCCAATGGATATTCAATTTCATTGTATCGTCTACTTTCGTTCCTCTCTATAATATGAGTATGGGCGACATGGGCGATAAATTCGGACACTGTTTCGTATATGCCATGTATGGAGCCATTTGCATTATCGCCGCAATATTCGTATATAAACTCGTACCGGAGACCAAGGGAAAAACACTTGAAGACATGACAAAACTTTGGCAGAAACAAAAATCATAAAGATATGAAACTTAATATTAAACTCTTTCTTTTTCTTGTATTGTCTATATGCTTGAGCGGCATAACCAGCGCAGGAAATACGACAAACAAATCTGCTGAGATACGCAGAATCATAGATAAGGTCAATACCAAGTGGCAAAGAGAGAATACACCTCTTACAGATGCTTTTTGGCATAATGCAGCGTATCACACCGGCAATATGGAAGTTTATCAGCTAACCGGCAACCCAGACTACCTTGCATATTCAGAACAATGGGCTAATCATAATGATTGGCAAGGAGCCAAAAGTACAAATAAAAACGAATGGCGACTTGATTATGGTGAAACAGATGATTATGTCTTGTTTGGAGACTGGCAGATATGTTTCCAGACATACTCAGATTTGTTTAATATTTTACCCGATGACAAGAGAATCAGACGGGCACGCGAGGTAATGGAATATGAAATGGACACACCCCGCAATGACTATTGGTGGTGGGCTGATGGCTTGTATATGGTTATGCCAGTAATGACAAAACTGTATAATATCACTGGTAATTCCAAATATCTTGATAAACTTTACGAGTATATGCTGTATAGCGACAGTATAATGTACGATGACACTGAACATCTTTATTATAGAGATGCAAAATACGTGTATCCTAAACATAAAAGTGCCAATGGAAAGAAAGACTTTTGGGCAAGAGGCGATGGCTGGGTGTTGGCTGGCCTTGCAAAAGTTCTTAAAGACTTACCGAAAGATTTTACGCATTATCAGTTCTTTAAGGATAAATTCAAAAATATGGCGCAAGCAGTTGTCAATGCTCAAAATGATAAAGGTTATTGGTCTCGATCAATGCTTGACGAAGAACATGCTCCCGGATATGAGACAAGCGGAACAGCATTTTTTACATATGGTTTGCTTTATGGACTAAATTCGGGTATTCTTGTTGGTAACGACTTTGAGGAAGCCGCAATGAAGGGATGGCAGTATCTGCAAAATATAGCATTGCAGAAAGATGGTACAATCGGATACGTTCAGCCTATTGGAGAGCAAGCGATTCCCGGTCAAGTCGTAGATCGAAAAAGTACAGCAAATTTTGGTGCCGGTGCATTCTTGCTGGCTGCTTGTGAATATGTGCGTTATCTTGAAAAAGAATCCCTAACTGATAGAAATTACTGGGTAGATATGCTTTATAACATGGCATATCCGGTTCTGAGTAATATGTCGAAGGCTGAACTTCAAAAAAATATGCTTGTCGAGACAAGCCCCAATTGGGACGGTAGAGATCACAATGTTGTCTTCATGGAAACATTTGGCAGACTGATGGCTGGTATATCACCATGGCTTGCTCTTCCTGATGATGATAGTGCTGAAAGTCTCAAAAGAAAAGAATTAAGAGATATGGCTCTAAAGAGCTATGTCAACGCTGTTGATCCTGAGAATCCTGATTATCTATTATGGCGAGGTCATGGTCAGGCTTTAGTAGATGCGGCCTATATTGCCGAAAGTTTCCTTCGTGCGTATGATGTACTTTGGGAACCACTTGACGAAACCACTAAACAAAGATATATCACAGAATTTACACAATTGCGTCGTATTGATCCGCCACATACCAACTGGATTCTTTTCTCTTCTTTAATTGAAAGTTTTCTTGCCAAGTCCGGAGGTTCGTATGATGAATATAGAATCAATTCTGCAATTCGTCAGGTTAATCAATGGTATACAGGTGACGGTTGGTATGCCGATGGTCCGGAGTTTACATTTGACTATTACAGCAGTTTTGTATTTCACCCTATGTATCTTGAAACTCTTCAAGCCATGATAGACAAGGGTGCATACACACGTATCCATTATAAAAACTACTATGGACAAGCACTTACAAGGGCTAAAAAATATAGCCTTGTATTGGAAAGAATGATTTCGCCGGAAGGAACATTCCCGGTTTTTGGACGGTCCATTCCGTATCGTATGGCCGCTCTTCAACCGCTCGCTTTAATGGCATGGTATGAAAAACTCCCGGCTGGTGTATCTGAAGGACAGGTGCGTGCAGCCCTTACAGCAGTTATGCATAGGATGTTTGATAATAAGGAAAATTTCAATGAAAAGGGTTTCTTGACCATCGGTTTCGCCGGACGGCAACCCAACATTGCCGATTGGTATACGAATAACGGAAGCCTATATATGACTTCTCTTGCATTTCTACCTTTGGGACTGCCAGCATCACACAGTTTCTGGACTGATGCACCAAAACCCTGGACAAGTGTGAAAGCATGGAATGGAGAAGCCTTTCCTAAGGATCACCATTGGAACGACGGACCAAAATTTAAGGATTTATTCTGATCTAACTATGAAATTGAAAATCCTTGTGACTCTCTGTATGGCATTCGCTCTATTTGTAGCGGATGTCCATGCAGGGAATCCTACAAATAAAATAATTAAACTCCGTGTTTCCAACACGCTTGATATAGACCGATGCAATGAGATTGTTTCGGTTGACCTCTCGTTACTTGATAATTTACCAACAAACTTTATAGTTAAAGATTCTTTTGGAAAGGAAATTCCAAACCAAAGGACATATGACAACAAATTGATATTCCCGGTTTCGTTACCACCATGTTCAGCTAAGACATATTTAATTGAACCGGGATTCTCGTCTCCCACAGACACATTGGTCTTCGGCCGATTCTTTCCCGAAAGGCTTGATGACTTTGCATGGGAAAATGATATTTCTGCTTATAGATTTTATGGACCTGCTTTTCAAAATTGCGGGGCCATCGGTTATGGATATGATATTTGGACAAAGAACGTATCCTATCCCGTTGTAGAATTACGATACAGAAATGAACTTAATAATATTCATTCCTACCACATAGACGATGGAACAGGCATGGATGTATATGAAGTAGGAGCTTCATTAGGTGCTGGAGCAACTGCTCTATTGGATTCAGGGAAAATAGTATTTCCTACATGTTTTGAAAAATATGAAATACTTGATAACGGTCCACTGAGATTTACCGTTCGATTTTCGATGTTTCCGAATACGTATAGAGATTCGCAAATTAATGAAACTCGCATAATTTCATTGGATAAAGGATCATATTTCAATAAAACCGAGGTTATTTATGACACCAATTATACTCCTGATTGTATAGTTGCTGGAATATCCGTCAAAGCTGCAGCAGCAGACTCATATGCTATAAATTCGGATTTGGGCTTTGTAACATATGAAGAGCCTACTGAAAATCCCAATTCTGACAATGGTGTTATATACCTCGCATTAGTCGCAGAAAGTAATTTTGATGAGGCTAAAGTGATTCCTATACAAGATAAACAAGGCTCTACAATAGCTCATTTGTGTATAACTTTCAAATTTCAACATCAATCCAAAACTCGTTATTATTGGGGTGGTTGTTGGAATAAGAGAGGTATATCAGATATTGATTCTTGGAATCAACTTGTTGAAAAACAGAAAATAATCATGCAAAACCCATTAATTGTCAATATTAATAACTAATAGTATGAACAAGGTTTTAATCGTGGATGCCTCCGAATCCCAACGAAGGCTCATGTCCGCATTGCTAAGCAAGGTCGGATATGAGCCTATCGCTGTGGAAAATATGGAGGCTGCAAAAGACGCGGTGGCAAAACTGCCACCCGGAGCAGCGATTGTCGCAGGACTGAGGTTCAGCGGCGGTACTGCCAAAGAGTTAGTTAACTGGCTAAAAGCTGAGAAAAAGGATTTCCCGGTCATAGCCATAGTGGAACGTCTCGGAGATACGGACTCAACGGATGTGATGGAAGACCACGGTGCTGTGTCGGTCGTTCAACGACCGGCTATCGACAAACGGCTTCCCGAACTGATGAAGAAGTATGTCCGCGATGTCGATGATGTAATCTTCGCCAAAGGAGGACTGATTCATCGTCAAAGCAAAGAGTTCTGTGAGATAGAAAAAGCCATCCGTCAGATTGCCTCTACCGATGTAAACGTGGTGATTATTGGAGAAAGCGGAATGGGGAAAGAAATGATTGCTCTTGAAATTTACCGTCTGAGCAACAGATCCGGAAACTCACTCATGGAAATAGAAGCCGGGAGTGCTGCACTTGTCGGCAAGGATAACCCGGAATCAGGTAGGAGCAAGACTTACAATCGGATAAAAGGTTATTTCAATGATACTAAAGGAGGTACCTTAATCATCAAGAACATACATCTTCTTGATATCGAGAAACAATCAGTGCTTCTTCACATTCTTTCGGAAGAACATCCGGATGTCAGAGTCATCTGCACCGCAGAGCCGGAACTGTTGGAGATGGTCAGAGAAAAAACCTTTCGTCCGACTTTGTTCTACGAGTTGCGACAGCTTGATATAAATGTTCGTCCGCTGCGACACTTGAAAGAAGACATCCCGATTATTGCGGACTACTTCCTTCAAAATTATGCAGAAGAAAAGGGTGTGCCTCCCAAGAGACTATCAGCCTCGGCTGTCAAGTTGCTGAAACAACACAGTTGGCCCGGCAACATCCGAGAACTGAAAGTAGCGATTCTTCTCGCTGTACAAAACCTCGATGGTTCAGTAATCAATGCCGATGACCTTACAATCTGTCATGCGACCCCGATAATGAAGGAGACACTTCTGCTTCGAGATGAAAATGAGGAACGTCGCCGGATTGAAGATGCCATGTCACAGGCTCAAGGAGTCAAAGCACAAGCAGCAAAATTGTTGGGAATAGATCGCAAGACCCTTTCCTACAAATTGAAAAACTATGGAATAGGATGATGGACGGCGACACCGGACAACTGACAATTCAAAAATTTTTCGTAATTTTGTACTGAATAAGACATACTGGCAGCCGAGGAGTCGGCTGATATATTGATAAATCATAACATAACACCGCATTTTTACAAGTGGAAATCTGGTAAATAGAAACTTTTAGAGGAAATGCGTGATGATTATGCTATGCAATTGCATAGCGTGCCATCGCGTCACTCTAAAAAGGTTATACCAGATACCTCACTTTTGGCGCGTTGGTGCGCTTTTTTTATTTAGGGGGTGTGGTAATATTCCCCAGGGCGGGTATAGTTGCCCCGATTGTCCTATTTAACTATCCTTAATTCTACAGCAGTCCAAAACTTTTAACAGACTATAAAACAATACTATCATTATTTTAACACCATTATTGCAATCCATCTGTAATATCGTTCGGTTTATAATGCCGTGATTCTAAAGAACTATTTTTTACAAATAACCTCACGTTTATAAGCCGATGGCACACAACTCTACACAACCTCTTTGCGACAGCGTTGCGGAAGGTCATATCGAAACGACAGTCGGTATGACCGAAAATAACAAGTCACTTGTCAGCGAGTCGCTCAATATTTTCATCCTGATTGAACATGAGTTTTTCATTGGTGTTGAAGCCGGAGAACTTGACAATCTCAAAGACACATATGCTACCTTTACAAAAGCAGTCGTCATGCTGTTCCACGGTAGCCACAACAAATCTGAGGTGCATTCCGCTCTTATTGTAGCCGAAGACCATCTGACTATCATCCTCGAAGATTCCACTCATCTTGACGAGAATTTTCTCCGCTTTGTAGAACGTGCCATCAAATTCATCAAGCGTTATATCGACCGTATAGGCGAATGGGTAAAGAACAATCCCGTGAATCCCGGAGAGGTCGCATTCGTATCCGCAACTGTTTCAGATGACAGCATAGCCGTTGAAGAAGTATCGTCTATCCAATGGGAGGGTAAATTTACCGAACTGGTGGAGCTTGTTCTCGCAATCCTGATCTCAGGGAAAATATCCGCTGAGACCGATGCAGAGTTTATTAGGACTATATTCCGTGTCTTCGGTGTTAAAAAGAGTCTGACAGAATACTATAAAGCACTGAAAAAGATTGAAGAGAAGCATCCGAAGGACGATGACGCGCCCGGCCGTTGCAAGGCACTTCGGCATTTACTCGATGATACCGAGAAAGAACTTCAACGCAGATACCTCGGCAGAAGGGCATGAAAAATCCGCAGTCATACGAATTTGCCGTACAACTGCGGATATGATAAGAATCAGTCGCTGTTCGCTTCCTGTGCCAGACGTACTTTCTCCCTGAGTACAATCTCCCTCACGTCCTGTTTCACTTGGTCGTAATTGTCCTGTATCGCTATCTCCATAGCCTCCTTTGTAGGAATGTCAGTCAGTATGGGTATAGGATTGTACGCCTTCTCTTCCCGTGCCACAGCCTTCGTATCCACCACAATCTCGGCATGGAAAATCTTCTGGTCGATACGCTCGTCGAAGTTGTCGCTTACCGCGCCGACAAACATACCCTGTGTCAATGTGGAAATCTTACTTGCCGGAATAAGACTGTCCATTTGCGTGTTGAATGAATGGCTCACGTCCTGACGGTTGATGGATATGGACTGACGCTTCTGGAGTACCTTGCCGAAACGTTCGGAGAGGGTCTTGGCGGTAGAGCCTACTACTTGCCCGGAGAAGATATTGCCTACAGTGTTCATTACCACGGCGGCTTCAGGTTTACCATAGTCGCGCTCCAACTGTGAGAAATCCTGAAAGCCGAGGCACACGGCAACCTTATTGCTTCGTGCCGTAGCTATCAAATTATCCAGTCCTTTGAAATAGATGGTCGGCAGCTCATCAATCACCACTCCCGATTTAAGCATACCCTTCTTGTTGATGAGTTTGACTATTCGGGAGTTGTATAATCCGAGGGCGGCACCATAGATGTTCTGGCGGTCGGGGTTGTTGCCGACACAGAGTATCTTCGGGGCTTGTGGGTTGTTAATGTCGAGAGTGAAGTCATTGCCTGACATTACCCAGTAGAGCTGAGGCGAAATCATACGGGACAGAGGTATCTTTGCCGATGCAATCTGACCCTGCAACTGGTCAGCGGCTCCACCTTGCCATGCGTCCATAAACGGAGAAAGGTAGTTCTCCAGCTCCGGGTATGAGGACAGTATCGGGAAAATATCCTCATAGCGGCGGTTAAGAAACTCGATAGCATGGGGGAATGTGCAGTATTTGCCTCCCTTATAGAGCTTGAGATACCATATAATACTAGCCAACAGAATGATAGGCGACTCCACGAAGAAATCGCCCTGCTTCTGGATCCACGTTTTGTTAAGGTTGAGCATTATGGTATAGGCGGATTCGTAGGCATCGGCTATGTCTGTCATGAATGCCGGTGCAATGGGATTGCAGCGGTGGCTCCTTTTCGGGTCATCGAAGTTTATCACATAGAATTTTGCACCTTGGGGGTATTTCTTCTTATGCTTCAGGAAGTGATTATATACAATGGTACTGAGGTCGGCAAATTTGAAATGTAGGCTAAGCACCCAGCGCCGTGCCATGCAATCATGACCGGTTTCCAAATACTCGCCTCCGAACCGGACGTACACCTTCCAGCGTATCCGGCTCTCCGTTTTGATATTCAGTCTATGCCTTGCCATTGTGAACTTTCTTATGACAACTACTGCACAGTGCAATCGTTTTTCTTCTACGTGCAATCATCATTCTTTCCCAAGGCTCTTTTCCTTTGAGTCCTTTGAGTTTTCTTACATGATGCATTTCGAGTCTGTCGGTTGCCCCGCATAATTCACACTTTTGTGCTTTAAGCCTGTCCATCAGGCTTGTGGTGCTTGTGTGCATTATGAAGTTCGGCAGAGTTGAAATTCTACTGTCCTTTGATGGCTTTAGCCTTTTGAAGCCACCATTATAGAATTTAGCTTCGATAGTATTTCCTTTCTTGCCTTGGTAGCTCACGGTGAAAATGCCGTCTTTCTTGTATTTGCGACATATCTTTGTAACCTTGCTACGATATTTTGCGGCAAAAGTCTTATACATGCTGTATTCCATAATGTATCCGAAATTGTTCATCTGCTTGGCGCAGTTGACACCAATTCCGAAATAGTTGTAGAAACCCCTTATTTCAGAATTGTATCTTTGAAGAATTTCAAGGTCATCGTTAAAGTTGAGTTCGGGTCTTGCTTTCGGCTTCCAGATTTCTTTACCGTTGTGTTTCTTTATTTCCACAACGTCATAATCGAGAAGCTTTTTCTTGACCGTATCTTTAGGGATACGAATCTCAACCGTTTTATTCCGAGACCTTTTCTTTCTACCGAGTGTGTCTCTGCGTGTTTCCGCACATTTTCTGTTTCGGATTTCAAAGCCGAGAAACTTCGCAGGATTATTTGAGTAGGTGACAAGGGTCTTCTCTTCGGATAATTCCAATCTTAATTTGGATTCAAGGTATTCTTTTATGTCCGCTTTAATCTTGATTGCATCCTCACGAGAGCCTATCACGCCACATAGGAAATCATCTGCGTATCTAACGTATTTCAATCGTTTGTAATTGGTGTCTCCCTCGTTTTTCGCAGGAGTCACCATCATGAGACTGTCATACATCTTGACGAGGCGAAGAGCCTCGTTTCGTTCCTCTGCGGTCTTGGCTTTCTTAAGAGCTACTTTTGCACGTCCTTTCTTACGTTGGTAGTGTCTGTATAGTTTGCTCACCTCTTTGCGTACACCTTTGTCGAATTTTGAGGCATACTCCTCCATATATTTGTCAAGCTGGTCAAGATATATGTTGGCAAGTATCGGGCTTATGATTCCACCCTGCGGTGTTCCGTCATAAGATTTGAAGTATTGCCAATCCTCAATGTAACCTGCGTTGAGAAATTTACGGATTAATCGGATGAAACGGCAGTCGCCAATGCGTTTTTCAAGGATTTTAATCATGACATCGTGATTAATGTTGTCAAAAAATCCTTTAATATCTCCCTCGATATACCATTTGGCTCCACAGAAAGACTTTGAAATCTGTTCCATTGCGGTATGGCAACTTCTTTGAGGTCTGAAGCCGTGGGAACAATCAGAAAACTGTCCCTCGTAGATTGCCTCAAGAATCATCCTCACCACTTCCTGCAACAGTTTGTCCTCTATAGATGGTATACCGAGTGGACGCATTTTACCGTTTTTTTTGGGAATATATTCCCTCCTTGACGGTTTTGGCTGATAGCTTTCATCTTTCAATGACTCTATCAGTCTGTCAATGCGCTCGATGCTCATTCCGTCAATGGTTTTGCCGTCAGTGCCTGCCGTCATATTACCCTGCTTAGGGGCAATACGTTGGTACGCGACAGCATACATATCCTTGTTGTAAAGAATACGATACAGACGCTCGTACTTGTAATCCAAGTCCTTGCAATGTTTGTATAGACTGTTTAATACGTTTGTTGAATTTCTCATAAAGTCTCACACTTCATTCATTAATTGTATTAAAAATCTCCACTGTCTCCCTTCGCCATGTACGAGGCTTTCCCTCGCTCGGACTACTGCGGAGACTCCGTTACCATGCTGTCAGCGGATGCTGACAGTTTAGGCAATCCCAGTTTATAGTGCCTTAACTATTGGCTTGACAAGTTGTCGGGTATGACTTCCACCTGTTCCTGTATATTACAGTTGCGCTGCACCAAGTTCCTGCTCTCCCTACGCTACGACTGCAAAGAGAGTGATGCAGTATGACGATTAGAAACTTCTTGTGGTTGTTTCCATAGTTACCTTACGTCATAGCCTACTACACGGACCGCTTAGATTATCATTCAACCAATTCGGGCTTTACCCTCATACTTGTCTTATCATCGCTATTCAGTCGCAGTTTGGTAACTAACTGACTTATAGTTGTACCGACGTGCTACACTCCCTGCCGTCTTTCGTTGGACAGATAAGTCGGTGATGATAGGTCATTTTCAAAGAACACTTGCCTAATCCTTGCCAAAGGGACGATTAAGACACTACCTTGACTGGCGCACCGTAGCAGTAAAGCGCAAATCCTTTCTCTATCTGCTGTTTAAGAAAGTTGTTGACCACGGCATACGACTTACCCGAACCGGGAGTGCCGAGCACAATCGAGGCG
>OLOD01001903.1_pt1 | contig 11861 bp, 6 predicted proteins | sample 1671921 | NCBI WGS metagenome assembly OLOD01 (sample SAMEA3136626, study PRJEB25190) | human gut metagenome | biome: human gut; feature: human-associated habitat; material: faeces | place: Austria | collected 2013
TGCGGCACGTTTACTTTGGGCAAATATTGTAGCTTCTTACAATCCCGAATGTGTGCGTGATTGCGAGAATAAAGGTCCTAACGGAGAATGTCGTTGCGCAGCAAAAATGGCGGTTCATGCCGAAACCTCTACTTTCAATCTTACTTTGTTTGATGCACATGTGAATCTGCTTCGTACACAAACAGAAGCAATGAGTGCTGCATTAGGAGGCGTAGACTCAATGACGGTAACTCCGTTTGATAAGACTTATGAGACTCCGGACGAGTTCTCGGAACGTTTGGCTCGTAACCAACAACTGTTGTTGAAAGAAGAATCTCATTTTGATAAAGTGATCGACCCTGCTGCCGGTTCTTATTATATCGAGAATCTGACTGTGTCTATTGCAAAACAAGCTTGGGAACTCTTCCTTACTGTAGAAGAAGCAGGTGGCTTCTATGCGGCATTGAAAGCAGGAACTGTTCAGGCTGCTGTGAATGAAAGCAACAAGGCTCGCCACAAGGCAGTTGCACAGCGTCGTGAAGTGTTGTTGGGTACAAATCAATTCCCGAATTTCAATGAAAAGGCTGGTGATAAGCAACCTGTTGAAGGTAAGTGCTGCTGCGGAGGTGACTCTCATACTTGTGAGAAAGATGTATCCACATTAGTGTTCGATCGTGCTGCTAGTGAGTTTGAAGCGTTGCGTCTTGAAACAGAAGCGTCGGGTAAACGTCCGAAAGCGTTTATGTTGACTATTGGTAATCTGGCAATGCGTCAGGCACGTGCTCAATATTCTTGTAACTTCTTGGCTTGTGCCGGTTATGAAGTAGTCGATAATCTGGGATTTGAAACTGTAGAAGCAGGAGTAGAGGCGGCCATGGCTGCAAAAGCTGATATTGTTGTTATCTGTTCCAGTGATGATGAATATGCTGAATATGCAATTCCAGCTTTCAAAGCACTGAATGGTCGTGCTATGTTTATCGTTGCCGGTGCTCCGGCTTGTATGGACGACTTGAAAGCCGCAGGTATCGAAAATTTCATCCATGTCCGTGTCAATGTATTGGATACCTTGAAAGAGTTTAACACTAAACTATTGAAGTAAGATGAGAAAAGATTTTAAAAACATCGATATATATGCCGCATTTCAGCCGACGAATGGTGCTGAATGGCAAAAGGCTAACGGTATCTCCGCTGACTGGAAAACACCGGAACACATTGAAGTGAAGCCTGTCTATACAAAAGAAGACCTTGAAGGAATGGAACATCTTGGCTATGCTGCCGGACTCCCTCCTTATTTGCGCGGTCCGTATTCAGTAATGTACACTCTTCGCCCCTGGACTATCCGCCAGTATGCCGGATTCTCCACTGCCGAAGAATCAAATGCATTCTATCGCCGTAATTTGGCTTCCGGTCAGAAAGGTTTGTCAGTAGCATTCGACTTGGCTACTCACCGTGGATATGACCCCGATCACGAACGTGTAGTAGGCGACGTAGGTAAAGCCGGTGTATCTATCTGTTCATTGGAAAATATGAAAGTGCTGTTCGATGGTATCCCATTGAACAAAATGTCTGTGTCTATGACAATGAATGGAGCTGTGCTTCCGATTATGGCATTCTATATCAATGCCGGTTTGGAGCAAGGTGCTAAACTTGAAGAAATGGCCGGTACTATCCAAAATGATATTCTGAAAGAATTCATGGTGCGTAATACTTATATTTATCCGCCTGCATTCTCTATGAAGATTATTTCTGATATTTTCGAATACACTTCGCAGAAGATGCCTAAGTTCAACTCTATCTCTATCTCCGGTTATCACATGCAGGAAGCAGGTGCAACTGCGGATATCGAGTTAGCTTATACATTGGCCGATGGTTTGGAATATCTTCGTGCCGGAACGGCAGCAGGCATTGACATTGATGCATTTGCACCGCGTCTGTCTTTCTTCTGGGCGATCGGAACCAATCACTTTATGGAAATAGCCAAGATGCGTGCTGCACGTATGTTGTGGGCGAAGATTGTGAAGCAATTTAATCCGAAGAACCCGAAATCACTGGCATTGCGTACTCACTCACAGACATCCGGTTGGTCGTTGACAGAACAGGATCCGTTCAATAACGTAGGGCGTACTTGTATTGAGGCTATGGCTGCAGCTCTGGGGCATACTCAATCTCTGCATACCAATGCATTGGATGAGGCTATCGCTCTTCCGACAGATTTCTCTGCACGTATTGCCCGTAATACTCAAATTTATATCCAGGAAGAAACTTATGTTTGCAAGAACGTTGACCCATGGGGTGGATCTTATTATGTAGAGTCTCTGACTAATGAGCTGGCACACAAGGCTTGGGAACACATTCAGGAAATTGAAAAATTGGGTGGTATGGCGAAAGCTATCGAAACAGGTATTCCTAAGATGCGTATCGAAGAAGCTGCTGCACGTACACAAGCCCGTATTGACAGTGGTCAGCAGACAATTGTCGGTGTGAACAAGTATCGTTTGGAAAAAGAAGCTCCGATTGATATTCTTGAAATTGATAATACGGCTGTTCGTCTTGAACAGATTGAAAACCTGAAACGTTTGAAAGAAGGACGTAACCAAGCTGAAGTGGACAAAGCATTGGCAGCAATTACCGAATGTGTAAAGACTGGCAAGGGTAACTTGTTGGAATTGGCTGTGGAAGCAGCTCGTGTTCGCGCAACATTGGGTGAGATTTCTTATGCTTGCGAACAGATAGTAGGACGTTATAAAGCAATAATTAGAACGATATCAGGCGTGTATTCATCAGAAAGTAAAAACGATAGCGACTTCAAACGTGCTTGTGAACTGGCCGAGAAGTTTGCGAAGAAAGAGGGACGTCAACCTCGTATCATGATTGCGAAAATGGGACAGGACGGTCACGACCGTGGTGCTAAAGTCGTAGCAACCGGTTATGCTGACTGTGGTTTCGACGTGGATATGGGACCCTTGTTCCAGACTCCGGCGGAAGCTGCTCGCGAGGCTGTTGAAAACGACGTTCATGTAGTAGGTGTTTCTTCACTGGCTGCCGGACATAAGACATTGGTTCCGCAAATTATTGAAGAACTGAAGAAACTGGGTCGCGAAGACATTGTAGTGATTGCCGGTGGTGTTATTCCTGCACAAGATTACGATTTCTTGTATAAGGCAGGTGTAGCTGCTATCTTCGGTCCGGGTACTCCGGTAGCGAGAGCTGCTTGTCAGATTTTGGAAATTCTAATGGATGAAGAATAATCTCTGAAATTCTTTTGAATCATATTGTATTCCCACCTTTTAGACCGGTTTAGGTTTAAAAGGTGGGATGTTTTTTTTGTTTATATTCCTTTTCTTCTCCTAATTTTGTCATTTGTCCAGCTTTCAATAGAAGATTTCATAGTAGATGAATATATGAATAGATGCGGTTTATTTCATTCAGTGGAACTTATCCGATCTATGACTTTATGGACTTTTTTCTCTCTTCATGCGGTCAATGAGAAATAATCGTGTAACTTTGTAAACTGTTAGTGTAAAAACAAGAAGAGAAAAAAATGATAGTTTGCATAGCCGAAAAGCCATCAGTAGCACGCGATATAGCCGAAGTACTCGGCGCTCATACCAGAAAAGAAGGATATATAGAAGGAAACGGATACCAGGTGACCTGGACATTCGGGCATCTTTGTACCCTGAAAGAGCCGCATGAATACACGCCTAACTGGAAATCGTGGAATTTAGGTAGTCTGCCAATGATTCCTCCACGTTTCGGCATCAAGCTGATAGAGAATCCTACATACGAAAAACAATTCCACATTATCGAGGGACTGATGCAGAACGCAGATGAAATTATCAACTGCGGTGATGCCGGGCAAGAAGGAGAATTGATTCAGCGTTGGGTGATGCAGAAAGCAGGTGCACGCTGTCCGGTGAAACGGCTGTGGATTTCTTCATTAACAGAAGAAGCTATCCGGGAAGGGTTTGCGAAGCTGAAAGATCAGACTGATTTTCAATCACTCTATGAAGCCGGACTTTCCCGTGCGATGGGTGACTGGCTATTGGGAATGAACGCCACCCGTCTTTATACCATTAAATACGGTCAAAATAAACAGGTGCTTTCCATTGGTCGTGTGCAGACACCGACCTTGGCACTGATTGTCAACCGCCAGTTGGAAATAGCCAATTTCGAACCCAAGCAATACTGGGAACTGAAAACCAACTATCGGGATACTACTTTTTCCGCACTTATCCGCAAAAGTGATGAAGAAATAGCTGCGGAAGAAGAAAAGAACGGTGGAAAAAAGAAAATAGATAATCCGGGTATCGACCCTATTGCTAACCGGGAAGAAGGTGAGGCATTGGTAGAACGTATAAAGGATCTTCCGTTTGTAGTCACTAGTGTTGGCAAGAAAGACGGGAGAGAGTTCGCCCCACGTTTGTTCGACTTGACTTCTCTTCAGGTAGAGTGCAACAAGAAATTCGCTTATTCAGCTGATGAAACGCTGAAACTGATCCAGTCTCTTTATGAGAAGAAGGTAGCTACCTATCCGCGTGTCGATACTACTTTTTTGAGTGATGATATTTATCCGAAATGTCCCGCTATCCTGAAAGGACTTCGTGATTACGAAGTCTTGACAGCTCCGTTAGCCGGCACTACACTTCCTAAATCAAAAAAGGTATTTGACAACTCGAAAGTAACGGATCACCACGCCATTATCCCGACCGGAGTCTATGCTCAAAACCTGACGGATATGGAACGTCGTGTCTATGACTTGATAGCCCGTCGTTTTATAGCCGTATTCTATCCGGACTGTAAGATTTCTACTACTACAGTCATGGGCGAAGTGGATAAGATAGAATTCCGGGTAACCGGAAAACAAATCCTGGAACCGGGATGGCGTGTTGTATTTGCCAAAGATGTAAAAGAACCTACCGAAGAAAAAGAGGAAGAGGATGAAAATGTACTTCCTGCTTTTGTAAAAGGAGAAAGTGGTCCTCACATTCCCGACCTGAATGAAAAATGGACGCAGCCGCCCAGACCTTATACCGAAGCAACTTTGCTTCGTGCAATGGAGACAGCCGGAAAACTGGTGGACAATGATGAACTTCGTGATGCCTTGAAAGAGAATGGTATCGGTCGGCCGTCTACCCGTGCTGCCATTATTGAGACATTATTCAAACGGAACTATATTCGTAAAGAAAGAAAGAACCTGATTGCCACCCCGACAGGAGTGGAGTTGGTGCAGCTCATTCACGAAGAATTATTGAAATCGGCAGAACTGACTGGTATTTGGGAAAAGAAGTAGCGTGAAATTGAAAAGAAGACATACGATGCCCGCCAGTTTCTCGAAGAACTGAAACAGATGGTTTCGGAAATAGTGATGAGTGTACTTTCTGATAACACAAACCGACGCATTACTATTCAGGATGCAGTAGCTGCAAAAGCCGAAGAGAAAGAAAAGAAAGAAACTAAAAAGCGCGAACGTAAATCAAGTGCACCGAAAGAAAAGAAACCAAAAACAGGAAAAGCGGCAAACGAAGTAAGTTCTAATTCGGCACCTTCTCCGGCTCCGGTTACTACTCCTGCTTCAACTCCTTCTGCTGCAGGTGATGTAGATACGTTTGTAGGTCAGCCATGTCCGCTTTGTGGTAAGGGAACTATTATTAAAGGAAAAACTGCTTACGGATGTTCGGAATGGAGAAATGGATGTACTTTCCGGAAAAATTTCTAATATAAAAGGGGTAAGATAATTGGGAGTAAAAAGACCGTCATATCACGAAGAGAGTGAGAGATGGAGGTTCTGCAATTAACAGGTTAGATTTAATCTGCATTATATGAATGCGGCCTCTTTATTATGCTGCATTGAAACAAATTAAGTGTGTTTGCAGTCCAGACAAATTTCCTACCTTACTATTGCTTTTTACTGATTTATTTTGTATCTTTAGTGGTTTCATCCTTTCAGAGATAGATGGTCACCTTATACAGGGCAGACGCATTAAAAATCATTATCCTGTAAAAGTTTTGATAAATATTTTTCATCCCACCCAGCTTTTAGCCTTTTTAGATTCATACTTCCTTTAGTTGTTTTATCCTTCTTCAGGATAGTAAGTGCCATTTTTGTCGCTGCGGAAAAGTTTCTGGCTGCATTTTTGACCTTTTTACTATAGTCTTCTCGAAAGGTAACATCCAGTTGCCAATGCAGATTATTTTCAATAGACCAATGTTGTCTGATGGCAGAGGAAATTTCGTCCGGTTTGGTATTATCCATTGAAGTTACATAGTATCTTACCTCTTGTGTATATTCTCCTGTTGCCACTATTGTTCTTTCCGATTTTATCCCAACAACAGACTTCAGTCCCACAAGTTTCTTTTTAAACATTTTTTCCATTATAGGTCCATAACTAACTACAGTACAAGTTCTTGTCTCTATCCTTCCATGTCCGGTATTTTGGGACACATGCCTGGTGACTCTATTGATTATTTCGTCTTTATCCTGATAATCTTCAATGATCTGTTTGGCCAGTTGATAGTTTTTCTTCTTGTTATCCTTTATAGCTATAATATAATTTGCGTCACGCTCAATGATGGTCCGTGTTATATCTGTCTGGCAGCCCATCGCGTCAATTGTGACAATGCAATCATTGAGATCCAAAGAGTTTAGTAACAATGGAATAGCGGTAATTTCATTACTTTTATCATCCACCTTCACTTGTCCTAAAGAAATTCCATTGGCAGCGGACCATGCGGAAACCATCCATAATTTGAATCCTTCCTTTCCCGTCGTATGTTCTCCGTCACATTTACTTGGACCACGCATAAGTTTGCCATCTATAGCTATAACCCCTTTCACCTCCTGACAGACTTGTTTGACCCAATTACGGAAGATCAACTCAAAATATTCGGGCTTTATGATGCTAAAGAATCTATTAAAAGTATCATGGCTGGGGATGAACTCCAGATTAGGTATGCGACTTTTGAAAAAAGCAATTTTGGCATTGCCAAATTCCTCAATCTCATTCCAGGATTGGGCACCACAAATTACAGCAGCAATGGATATATAGACGATGGTTTCCATTTTATGGACTTTTTTACGGTTCATTCTAGGATCTTCTATTTGTTTACAAAGGTCAATTATCCCTATTTTCATGTTAGTTTATGTTTTATAATATCTTATAAAGATAAGGAAAATAGTCGAAATAAGAAAGAATTAATAAGTTAATAATCAATCATATAAATAGAATAAAAACAGGAGTGGGATAGTAAAAAATATAATGCGTCTGCCCTGTGCATTCCAGTGAACGGTTCTTTCCACTAGAGTGCAAGGATCTGTTCACTGGAGTGCAACGATTGGTTTCCTCCTTAGAAAAAACGGTATTATCCATTGATTAATAACTTATTAACGAGTACATTTCATATAAACAAACAATGAATTGTTTGTAAAATGTCATTGCTGTAGGAATAAAAGCAGTACACACGAAAAGAAGCAATAAGTTCTGTTGATGGGAAATCAATCCTCCGGATACACTATGAGAAATGCCTCCAGTAAGTATGAGAAATGAGGTAAAATCCGGGGTGTTTGGCCAAAAAACTATGAGAAATGCCTATTTAGAAATCATTTCTCATAGACTATCTGTTTGACAGTCTTTGCTTTATACGAATACTATGAGAATATGAGAAATGAAAATGAAAAATCTTTTGCAGGAGGGAAAAGCGAAAGTTGACAGAAAAAATGGTGTTTAATTCCTAGGCCGATCTATTCCAAGTTATTCCAATCATTTGGTTCTGTTATAAAATCTAATAATGCCTCCTAAAAATAACGACGGTTAATTTCACGGCGGTTAATTTTCGCCATTACTTGCTGTTATAGTCTGCCCTCATAGCTATATCCCCGATGAATAAAGGGATTAAAGTAGCTTATGAGGGCATGAGGGTAAAATTATAAAATCGTTATAGAGAGTGATTGCAAATCGTCGGCGGATGAACTGCTACCATAAAGTACCTTGTATGTTCCGGTCAAAGGACGCATCGTATTAGTGGCGGTATCAAACCACTCGAATGATTCGTAGGGAAGCTCGATTGTTACATTTTCGGTCTTGCTTTTGGATATGTTGACCCGTTGGAAACCACGAAGAGTTTTTTGCGGACCTTCTTTGTCGTCAGGACGGCAGATGTATACTTGAACCACTTCTTCACCGTCTCTCTGTCCGACGTTACTTACCGGGATAGTAAGGATGGCTTTTTCGCCTTTGGCTAGTTTCGACTGGTTCAGTGTGGCTTTCCCATAAGAGAAATGGGTATAACTTAAACCGTAGCCGAATGGATAAAGAGGAGTTTCCGCCATGAAACGATAAGTACGTCCCTTCATCGAATAATCTTCATAGTCCGGTAATTGCTGCAAACCTTTATAGAAAGTGATAGGCAGTCGTCCGGCAGGATTGTAATCCCCGAAAAGAACGTTGGCAACGGCTGTTCCGCCTGCCTGTCCGGGATACCATGCTTGCAGGATAGCGTCGCAATTCTGCGTTTCGGGCACGATGGCCATCGCCGAACCGGAGAAATTGACGAATACTGTTTTCTTTCCATTCTTTTTCAGAAGAGCAAGAACTTCGCGCTGGATGGCGGGTAATTCGATTTCTGTACGGTCGCCACCTTTGAATCCGGGATCGGATACCCGCATGGATTCTCCTTCCAACAGGGGAGAGATACCTCCGGCAAAGATAACTACATCTGCGCTTTGCAACTTGTTCAGGATTTCACGGGCATCCATAGGAGTTTGTTTCGCCAGGTCGAAGTTCAGTGCAGGATTGTCTTTTACTTGAATAAAATGCAACTCAATGTCGTAACTCTTTCCTGCTTCGTAGTTGAAAGAATACAGATTGGTATGATTCTTGATGTTGGTGGCTTCAGCTATTTGCTTGCCGTTGAGGAATAAAGTGACTCCTCCGTTCGTCATCACGCGGAAAGTGGCGGCACCGGAATCCACCGGGCGGAAAGTGGAACGATAGATGGCGGTGAAGTTTTTCAATCCTACACCGGGAGCAAATACGGTAGAACCTTCGGCACTGAAATGGAAAGGAGTGGTCAGGCGGTCGGTTGCGGCAATCTTGCCTTTGTATTCGTGGTTATTCCAGTAGGTGGCGTTGAATCCGGCTTCTCCGTCGATACTGCACTGGTTGAACAGGCTGTGCAGGGTGGTGCCGTTTGTATATCCGCATACAGGTTCGTAGATGATTTGTGCGTCGGGCAGTTTGGCGCGTATTCCTTCCAGTAAAGTAACGGTATGTGAAGGGAAGCCGTTGTAGTTGCCCCATTGCATGACCGAGTCATTGGCATTGGGGCCGATGACTGCCACTTTCATCTGGCGGTTTAATGGAAGGATATTGTTTTTGTTTTGGAGCAATACCAGACTCTCATGTGCCATTTTCAGTGCCAGTTCTTTGTGTTTGGGACAGTCGATAACAGAAAATGGAATGTTACTCCAAGGATGAGTCGGATTCATTTCTCCCAGTTCAAAGCGGGCCTTCAGTAGTCTTTTGACTGATGTGTTGATTTTCTCTTCCGAAATCAGCCCTTTTTTCACAGCATCGGTGATGCTTTTGAAGTTGCCGCCACATTCGAGATCCGTTCCGCTTAAAACAGCGTCGGCAGAGGCATGGGTGGCATCGGGATGCGTTTCATGTTTCTTGCGTTGGAAGAAGTCTCCGATTGCTCCGCAGTCGGAGACTACGATTCCTTTGAATCCCCAGTCGTTGCGGAGAATTTGGGTTAACAGACGGTTGCTGCCGCAGCAGGGATCGCCCTCGAAACGATTGTAGGCGCACATCACTTCTTTAACTCCTGCTTTTTGTACCAGTTCCTTGAAGGCAGGCAGATAGGTTTCCCATAAATCTCTGGGTGCGATGTTTTCTGCGTTGAAGCTGTGACGGTTCCATTCGGGACCCGAGTGCACGGCAAAGTGTTTGGCGCAGGCATGAAGTTTGTCATATTCGGCATCTTCCGGTCCTTGCAGGCCTCTGACTACTGCCATTCCCATCCGACCGCTCAAGTAAGGGTCTTCGCCATAGGTTTCCTGTCCCCGTCCCCAGCGGGGGTCGCGGAAGGTATTGACGTTGGGAGTCCACATGGTCAGTCCCTGATAACGTTTATAATGTCCTTTTTCATTGAATTGGCGGTTCTTGGCACGTGCTTCATCGGATACGGCATCAAAGACTTCATATAGTAATGCATCGTTGAAAGAAGCGGCCATACCTATGGTTTGCGGAAAAACAGTAGCCAGTCCGGCACGGGCAACGCCATGAAGGGCCTCGTTCCACCATTCATACGGCTTAATGCCAAGCCGGGGAATAGCCGGTGAATTGTTTTGCATCAACGCCACTTTTTCTTCTAATGTGAGGCGTTGAAGTAAATCATCCGCCCGTTGTTCCACAGTCAGCTTCGTGTCCTGATAGGGATACTTGCTGGGTTGTTGTGCCTGTACATTTACCCCTTGAATTCCGATAAAACAGGCAATGATCCATTGCTTTTTCATTTTCTAGTTTTTTTGGTTTTTAGATTTGAGACTGCAATAGTACGCCCTTTTCAATCTTTTTGTGGGGAATATCCGGTAGAAAAGGAGGATTTCTTCACTTTTTCCTCTCTTTATATTCTGACGGAGTAATTCCTATCACTTTTTTGAAGCACTTGCTGAAATATTTAGGATCGTTGAACCCTGTCATGTATGCTACCTGTGAGAAGTTATATTCGCCGCTGTCAATCAGTTGTACGGCACGTTTGATACGTATTTCCCGTATAAAGTCAACTGGTGTCAACCCGACGATTGATTTTAATTTCCGATAGAAGATTGTACGGCTAAGCATCAACTGTTCTGCAAATTCGTCAATCGTTAGTTCGGCGTTGTCCATCTGTTCTTCCATGTATGCCATTACTTTCTCCATAAATTGCTCGTCGTATGGAGTAATCTGTGGTTGTGAAGGAGTCAGAGGATCGGGAGAAGAGGTATTCTTTCCTTCCATCAGTCTATTCATATAGAGCTCCTGCAATGCTTTGCGTTGTCGTAACAAGGAGGCTACACGGGTCTTTAGATAAGTAGCACTGAAAGGTTTGGTGATATAATCGTCAATGCCTTGTTCTAATCCGGCGATACGGTCGTCCAGAGAGGCTTTGGCAGATAATACGATGATGGGGATATGGCAAATATTGTTGTTCTCTTTGATTTGCCTGATCATTTCTAAACCGTCCATTACCGGCATCATAACATCACTGATAATAAGATCGGGCAGATCGTCAACAGCATGTTGCAATCCCTCTTCACCATTGGAAGCTGTGATTACCGTATAATTCTCCGATAAAATACTTTTCAGAAAAGCCTTTAACTCTTCATTATCTTCTACCACCAGTATGGAGAAACTATCCGAATTAGTCTCAAGGTCTTCTTTTTTTTCCACCTCTTCCGGTGCTTTCATGCTATCGACGGGATGAGGCGCTGAACGCTGGCTATCATTCAGGATAAATTCTACCTGCACATCCTCTTCGAAAATTTCCCGTTGTAAAGGCAAGCTTACTGTAAAACGGCTGCCTACTCCGGGTTGACTATTTACTGTAATAGTGCCATGATGCATTTCCACCATCTCTTTCACGAGAGACAGTCCGATTCCGGAAGATGGTTGCAGAATATTCTGTTTTACCAATGACTCGAAACGTTGGAACAAGGAATGTTGCTTTTCTACTGCAATTCCGATTCCTTCGTCTGCAACCTCTATCTCTACCGTCTTCTCTTTCGTTGTGATATGAACGGTGATCGATTTGTCGGCAGGTGTATACTTGAATGCATTGGAAAGCAGATTGAAGAATATCTTTTCAAACTTGTCTCTGTCCACCCAGCTATACACCGATTGGAT
>OLOD01001904.1_pt1 | contig 11856 bp, 13 predicted proteins | sample 1671921 | NCBI WGS metagenome assembly OLOD01 (sample SAMEA3136626, study PRJEB25190) | human gut metagenome | biome: human gut; feature: human-associated habitat; material: faeces | place: Austria | collected 2013
ATCTTGTGAAATCACAATTTATTCTTGTAGCCTGCCGCTGATACCGTCTGGATTGTGCTTTTCCTTTCGTTTTTTGTTCCAACTAATTAGCCATGAACTGTTTGATGCCCTGGCTCTTAGCGCCGGGATTGTCATTTCCATATCCTTCCAGAAGGTTTACGACACCCCACACGCCAAGACCTGCGCCGATTGCGACTACAAGAGTTTTTAAAGTTGTAATTGCACTGCTAAAAAATGCCATATACATTCACCAAAACTGACTTCTTTCAGGTGTTTACGGGAATGAAAAAACACCGACTAAAAAGCCGGCGCACCTAATGTCAGTTATTCCTTTCCTCATTATTTTTCGTTCATTCCCAAGGTTACTCCGACAGCTCCACCTGAATTACCTCCACCTCTTCTTCGGGTTTCGGTGTGTACTGCGGATTTAACTCTTTTTCTACTTTGTATCGGTTTTTCTCATTTTCATCTGCAAGAAACCGATAATTTTTGTGTTTCGTGATATCATATTTGTCTGAGAAAAATGGTCTGGCACCACGAATCTGCAGGATACATTTTCCTCCATCCATGACTGCAATCTCATCTTCTGTCATCAGCTGTTTGCCTGTTTTCTGGTAATTCAATCCAAAAGACTTCTGATTGCTCCTCGTTTCCGAAGTGTTATACAGATCAATGGTTTCCTTACCCAAAAGTTCACTCATTTCCTTTAAGGTAGTTTTCTCTTTTCCACCAAGAAATAGTGTAGTATCACAGTTACCCAGAATGGTATCTGCACTATCCTTGTACATTGCCTTTAGCTGACTCTGTGACTGCAAAATAATAGAAGCAGAGATTTCCCTGCTTCGGATAGTTGCAATCAGCTTGTCAAACTGAGGAATTTGCCCGATGTTGGCAAACTCATCAGCGATGACACGCACATGCACCGGAAGTCTTCCACCATATACATCGTCTGCCTTATCACAAAGCAGATTGAAAAGCTGTGACTGCAGCATCGCAATCACAAAGTTGAAGGTTGTATCTGTATCGGACATAATCAGAAACAAGGCTGTTTTCCTGTCACCGATCTTATCCAGTTCCATTTCATCATAAGACATGATCTCACGAAGCTCTGCGATGTCAAATGGGGCAAGTCTGGCTCCACAGGAAATCAAAATCGATTTTGCGGTTTTGCCGGCGGCCATTTTGTATTTTTTATACTGTCTGACCGCAAAGTGCTGCGGATCTCTTTCTTCCAGTTCCTGGAACATCATATCCACTGGATTCTGGTAAGTTTCATCCTCTTCACGGGTTTCGCTTTCATTCAAAAGATCCAGAAGGGTATTCAGATTTTTTTCCTCTTCATCCCCTTCATACCAGATAAAAGCAATCAGTGCTGTGTAGAGCAATTTCTCTGCTTTCACCCAAAAATCTTCGGAAGATTTTTCACCTTCCCCTTTGGTATTGGCAATAATTGTCGTCACCAGCTTTAAGATATCTTTTTCAGACCGTATATAAGCAAACGGATTGTAATGAAGGGATTTGGAAAAGTTAATGGTATTCAGAACCTTAATCACATAAGGCTCATGCACCACTTTTCCGGATTTATCTTTGATGACATTTTCATCTTTATCCCTCTTCGGTGGTCCTTTTGTCAACATCTTTCCGCACTCCTCGATCAGAGTGCCCTTGGGCACCATTTCGTCAAGTAGGAATTTGAATAAATGCTTATTTTTTTCAAAATGACTGCGAACCCAGTATTTACGCTGGGTTGCGGACTTCCATATCTAACTCTGCCTTCATAATTTTCATTACTTTTTCCTGCATGGTCATGCTAGAGTTTTGATTAAAATAGTAATTAACCTGATAGCAGGTGTTCCCGATTTTCTTTTCATAGTCTGGATTTTTTTCTTCTGTAGTCTGAACTATATTTCTGTCTTCCATAAAATTTTTCTCCTTTCGCTGAATTGCCCGACAGAGAGAATGATTGTTTTGTCTCTGCCGGACGTATTCATTTAAAGCTGTAATTTGCAACTGGCAACAACATGGTTGAAACTTTCTTTCAAGTGTTTTTCACCACTCATTTTCCCAATTTATAACACTACTATTTTCTTTTTTGAAATATCTTGTTGCCACCTAGTAAAAATAGCTGTAAAGCCTTTAAAATCAGTAGTTTTCGGCGGATACAATAGTGGCAACAACCGATAACCAACCGGGTAAAAATCAGCCTTCCGGCTTCAAAAACTGTCCTCTTTCTCTGTCGGGCTAGTTAAAAGGAAGTGCCATCTGTTCGGCTTCGGAAAGGTCAATAAATCCCTCTCCTCCTTCGTTGTTGCCACCATCTGTATCTCCCCGAATCCAGCATCTCTGCTTCCCATATCCTTCCTTTGTAAAGCGATGATATCCGCCTCTCTTCCACCCGATAATCTGAGTATCCATGATCTGACAGATTTCATTTGTCTCAAATTTCTTCGGCTCTCCGTCATAATGGTTAAAGGCATTTTTCCAAAGCTGAATAGAGCAGACATAATTTCCGTCATAGCTGTCAAGCCACCCTTGAATCATTCCTGCCATTGTATCTTCCTGCATGAACTGTTTCCGATATTCATTGATATTAAATTCCATCTCACTGTCAAACCGCAGTAATTCCGATTTATTTTCAGCTGCATTAAGCAATACCATTGCTTCTGCCCACAGCTGGTCAAAATACTCTCTGGCTTCTGGCTCATCATCAAGAATGTGCTTCTCTGCTTTGCTGCTATCAATTTCAATCGGCAGAAATCTTCTTGCCCCAGTACGATCAAACGGAATGAACTGCCGGTTATTTGATGATCCAGCAAACACACATTGCCTTGGTCTGTCTTCCTCATATTTTTCATAAGGATTTCTGTGGGTTTCCTTCATTCTTGATAAGAAAGATTTTGTTTCTTCGATACTCTTTGCATTGATTGCAGCTGTCATCTCCGACATCTCCAAAATCCAGTGTCCCCGAAGTAATTCATAAGGTTTTTCCATATTCAGGTTTTTCAAGCTGTCTGAAAACCACTGATCGTCCAGTGCCAGAAAGCGGAAAAAAGTGGATTTTCCCGCCCCCTGCTGTCCTACCAGACATAACATTTCATCAAATTTACACCCTGGACAGTAGATACGGTTTAAGGCTCCCATCATAAAATGTTTCAGCATTTCATAAACCATATCCGAATCGTCCGCACCCATATACACTTTCAATACATTACGGATTCTTTCTTTCCCGTCCCATTCAAGAGTTTCTAAATATTCACAAATGGGGTGGTATTCTTTACTGTATGCTTCCAGATCCAATGCATCGTCCATAACACTTTCATTGAACAGACCATAATATTTTTCAAAGAAATACCGAAGTGCTTTTCTTCCTTTGTTCGTTAATACACATGGTTCTTTATTCCACCAGAGAACTTTTGTTACATCAATTTTCTCTGTCAATCGGTTATATCGAAGACTACCTACTAACAGCGGATCTTTTCTTAATACGGTCACATAATTCTCCATTGAATTTTTGACTGTCCCTTTTTCCGTCATATTCAGGGTTTCTCTGATTTCCCGACAGTCCCCCGGGTTCACCATAAGAATCATTTTCTTTATCAAATCTTTTTCCTCTTTCATTGAAATATCTTTTACATTTTCGCTCAATATTCTCTATCTCCTCTCGCTTTTCTCTCACTATTGTTTCTTTGTCCGCAGGCTCTCCAAACAGCAAGGTATCCAGATAATAATTAACAATCACAAGTTCTCTCAGGGCAGTTGTAAATCTATCGTTCCATTCTTCTGTTCTTGTTTTGGGTCTGTACTTTTCTTTCCATTCCAGCAACATAATCCGATAATCCAGATAAGCTTTCAGGCATCTCATATATTCTTTTTCCCATTGTTCTTCTGGTGTCGGTTCTGGCTTTCTCACCAAAATGTTTCTTCTGCTTGGCAAGGAATCTCTTCCTCTGGCAGAGTAGTTAATTCCAAAATCATCTGCCAGTTTCATTGCCGCATCTCTTAATCCCAGTCCAAATAACTGTGCTGTAAAATCAATCGCATCTCCTGTGCAGCCACAGCCGAAGCAGTAATATCTTCGGTCTACTTTCATACTGGGCGATTTATCATTATGAAAAATACAGCGAATCAGCCCACTCCTGTTTGGCTTCAATCCATACATCTCCGCAGCCTGCCGGACGGTTACATTCTGTTTCACTTCATCAAATAATCCCAATTCATTTCCTCACTTTCTCAAATCTGCTTCCAAAATCTGGGAAGCAAGTTTTCAATAAAAACAAAAAAGCACTCTATCCTATCCTTACGGAATCAACAAAATGCCCTACATCTCTAAATCACTGGAATGTGATTTTCCTCTTTTCAGTTGTTTTCTCTCCGCCTCTTCTCTTTGAATCTTTGCTACATTCAGTGCAAGTTTTTCTCTGATAGATGGCTTCACTTCTTTTTTGATTTCCTCCACAACCGCTTTTTTCTTTTCCGGCTGTTTCAACTGGCTGGTAATCCTTATGACTATCTTCTCCATCGCAGTTTCAATTTTCTGTATCAAACCATCCAGTCTTTTTATTGCATATTCCTTTTCTCTTCGGGAAGCTTTATGCTTCGGATCTTGAATCCACTTTTTAGAATCTTCTGCCAGACGGATATCATCTCTTCTGGTAGCCAGCATTGCTTCTTTTGCTACTTTCTCCACTGCCTTGTCATATGCTTCACTGGAGACTTCATCAAGCAAAGTTTCTACATCTTCAATACGAACTGTAAGCTGTTGCAACTCCTGTTTCTGTTCTTCAATCAGATCACCTTGTTTAAATATCCGATCAGAATTATTTGCAAATTCTTTGTCCTGCTGTTTTATTTTTTCTTCCTGTGACTGGATAATTTCTTCGTTTGCATTTACACGACTTGATTGTTTTGCAAGTTCCAGACGATTTTCATTTACCTTATCTATCTGCATAAGGATTGTTTCCTGTCGGTCTGCAATCTCTTTTTTCTGCTTCATACGGATATAATCCTGTTTCTCCAGATACTGTCGTCCACCATAAGCTGGTTCTTCATCAAGTTCCAATCCATGCCGTTTACAGATATCCAGAAACATCGCCCGGCAGGCAGAATCAAAAACGACCTTACGGTTATTTGTCTTTGACCTCTTCTTTTCTGGATTTGGAAGTTCAAAGCCAAGTTCTTCCAGTGCTGCTTCCTGTTTTGGCTCAATCTCTCCATATCGGTTTGTAGCATCAAATACATGACGCTCATGGATATGAGGAGTTGATTCGTCCATATGCAGTGACCAGTCAATGATATGAACATTAGAGCCAAACCGCTCATCAAATTCTTTTTTAAATTCATCAAAAACCCTGATCAGTGTCTCTACAGAAGCATGTTCATCTATCGTCCCCAGCTGATAGATACTTTCTTCAGGGCAGGTCTTTTTATTTTTCAAAATCTCTTCCACACCTTTGCATCTGTCTGGGTGTCGAGCTTTCTCATGTCGCTTATTTTGGTTAATCACATAGTCACTGTAATGCTCCGAATAGTAAGCCATTTCAATCTGGCTAAAAGAAAAATTATCCTCTTTTCCCCGGTCTTCCATTGTGGTATATCCCTGATAGCAGTCCCAGTAAATGTTTTGGCGAACTCTTTCATTGTCGATATGCTCACTGTGTTCTGGATCAAATCTCCGATCATTGTGAAGCGGATTATAAACTCCATCTTTTCCAGATCGTCCGTTATGCCTTGTTCCTTTCAATTCACATTTCCCCTTTCTTTCAAGTTTTTCCCCGAAGGGAATTGCAGCGAAGCTGCTAAAAGTCTCTGTCTCCGTTACAGATAGTACCCAGTACTAAGTGGCGAAACGCCTCTTAACTGGGCAATGGCTGCCGCCCTTAACCTGCTAAGGGCTTTGCCCCTTAACCCCAGCAAGATGCTGCCGCTCTTTGCAATCTGGGCACAAAGGACTTCCAGCCCTCTGTACTCCCAGCAGACAAAACGTAACTCCTGCCGCTGTCCCTTCAGCAGGATCTCCGTTCCGTCTGTTTTTCAAAAATCCTCTGCATCGGATTTTGTGAAAATATAAAAATGGGTAAAACAAGGGCACTAACTTTTTACGGTTAATGCCCTTTCCTTTACTCATTCACTTTTCAGATAATTCCTGTATGTATCATTCTGATAATTGCTTCAGAACCATTTTAACATTCTTCCTAAGTTTCATTCCGTCCCTCAGTCCCAACCGGTAGAAAAATTCTTCTGTCTCTGCTCCACTGTTAAATATCTGGTCGCAATATTTTGTAATGGCCTCTTCCTGTTTCTGTGGAAGTGTGGCAATCACTTTTTTATATTCTTCCTCAACTTCATCTGGTTCTGTCACAGACGGCTGGCTCAGTTTCCAGTCTGCATACTCTTTTCCCATATGCTCCGTTATGGTCAGGTTGATAAATTCTTCAATCTCTTTTGTAATCTTCATTTAAGAATCCTATTCCTTTCTCCAGTGGTCAACTTCATCAATCTGATTTTGATTGTTTCCAGCCACACCACTGCCCAGCCAGAAAGCACAGCAGGATATAAAGTATAAAACCTGCCACAAGCATCCTGACCGCTTCTGTGCCTGTCTCCTGTCCGAATCCATACCCTAAAACTGCTGTAATGCAGATGATCCCCGACAGGATATGAAATACCGTTGCCGACAGCCATGTGAAGAACATAACCACCAGTTGTATCATTGTCAGGCATATACGCACTGGCAGTAATACGATTTTCACAATAATTCTTACAACAACCATGACTGTCCACCCCTTTCACTGTTTCAGATAACTACGATAGCTGTCTATCACAGAATCTGTCACACCGCTTTTGTAAATCTTTCGGATATCAACGATTTTTTCATCTTTCAAAAGTTTCAGCCAGTCCAGTAAATCTTTTCTGCTGTTTGCAAAATTACAACATCTTCCGTCTGCATATTCAATCCAGTATCTCATAAGTCCCTCCTACACATACACCAGTTCATTTAAAATAATTTCATCTACCCGGCTTCTTGCATTGTTTGCCCGGCGAACCCATTCCATCTGATCTCTGCTTTTCAATTCTTCCGTAATGCCTTCCTGCTCCATAATCTGTTCCATGAGGAAATCCCTGCGTTCCAAACACTGCTCATTCAGATCTGCGAGATACGTCCAGAGCTTACCACTCAATGTCAGATAGGAATACAAGCCACTCTTGTAATCTTTCAGATAGTTTCTGTGAAGACTTCCATAAAAACCAATCTCTCTTTTCTCTTCGGGTACTGCGATCAGTGGCAGATAGATTTCCCCGACAAGGATATAATCCAGACCATTACTGTTATCGTGAATGATTCTTTCTAATTTGCTCATGCTGATGCAACTCCTTTCTTCGGTTCTGCTGGGGGAAGCAGTGATAGCGGAATGAACACACCTTTTGCAATATCTTCCTGCCGGATCTCTTCTTTTTTTGCATCCAGTTCGGCTTTCTTTTTTGCCTTTGTCCGTTCATAGTATTCCTGCTGCTTTCCATTTGCTTTTCTTCTCAGGTAATTCTGGTGAAGCCTGTCTTTTCTGGCTTCCCGTTTTTCCATTTCTTCAATTTCTTCCGGTGTCATTTTCACCTCACCGAAATGTGGCGGTAAATATCTGCCGATGAAGTTAAAATAGATTTCCACTTCCTGTGTCGTCTCAACGCTTCCTTTCCGGTCACGCTCATGCACCACAATCTTTTCTACAAATTCATTCAGCATGTAAGTGGTCAATTCCTCAAAATTTTGGTATTTATCAACCAGAGCAATAAACTTCTCCGCTGATCTGCGACCTTCTTCATAGCCTGATAATTCAGCTTCCATATCTGCAATTTCTGCCGACAAATCTTTCTGTTCTTTAGAATACTGTCCATCAAGAATCGCATAGCGTTCATCTGGCAGCTTGCCAAGAATATTGTCCTCATAAATTCTGCAGATCAGTTTTTCCAGTTCCTGCACACGCTTTTTTGCCTCTGCCAATCTGCTTTTCAATCTTGTGATCTCACTGGACTGCTGTGAAGTCTGTGCCTTTTTTACTGTCTCCAAAAATTCTTCACGATTCAACTGTGAATACTCCGCAACAGCCTTTAAAAGTTCCTTAATCAGCTCCATAACCACATCAGCATTAATTCTGTGCTGTGTCTGGCAGAGTGTTCCAACCGGAACTTTAGAATATGCAGAACAAGTATATTGTGGTACTCGCTTGCCATTATTTACTCGATGGACATACATTTTGGAACCACAGTCTGCACAATACATCAGACCTGTCAAGGGGTGGGCTTCTCCCCATCCATCTGGATATCTTCTCACATTGCTTCGGATTCTCTGTACATTGTCAAAAGTTTCCTGATCTATAATGGCTTCCTGCGTGTTCTCAAACACCGTCCAATTATCTTCAGATACGTAATGGCTTTTCTTATCCTTGAAATGTTTTCTGGTCTTGAAGTTCACTGTATGACCAAGATACTCTCTTTTCTTCAGAATGCCTGCAACAGTAGAAGAGCCCCAGCCATAAGGATCTTTGATTTCTTCTACTCTGCCTTTCCATAATCCGGCATCTTTCTTTGCCATATGAACCGCTGGTATCTCAACCTTATCCTCTTTCAGTGCCTTGGCAATCTGATATGGTCCGTACCCATCCATTGTCATGTGAAAGATTCTCCGTACAACTACAGCTGCTTCTTCATCAACAATCCATACATTCGGGTCATCCTTGTCTTTCAGATACCCATATGGTGTTGTACTTGCCACATGCTTGCCGGATTTTCCTTTCGCCTTGAAAGTGGATTTTATCTTTTTACTGGTATCCCTTGCATACCATTCATTCATGATATTTCGGAATGGAGTAAAATCATCGTCCTCCCGGAAGCTGTCTACATTCTCGTTGACTGCAATCAGGCGGACATTCTTCTGTCGCAGCAATTCCATATATTGTCCGACTTTCAGATAATCTCTTCCCATTCGGCTCATATCTTTAATCAGGATCGTTCCGACTTTCCCTGACTCAACTTCTTTCATCATGGCAAGAAAGCCTGGACGATCAAATCTTGTACCGGAGATACCATCATCAGTAAAATGAACAAGATTGGTAAATCCATGTTCTTTTGCATATTGTTCCAGCAGTTTCTTCTGGTTTGAAATACTGTTGGATTCCCCGTTTAATTCATCATCACGACTAAGACGTTCATACAACGCTGTCATGAATCCCTGTTTCTCTGTCATAGTCAGATGTCCTCCTTCCTTTGTTTATTAATTGCCTGTTCTCATCCCATATCCGTTCCTGTACCGGGTTCTGATGTTTCCGGGACGTATTAACCAAAAAAGACACGCTGAATGCCTATTCAGTTCTGGTATCACTACGGGCAGGCTGTTTCGTTTTCAAGGTTCGTGTAAGAAGTAAAAAAGATTCTTACACTAAACGAAATGCTCAGAGGTCTTTTTACAGCCCCCTTACTGCATCTTTTTTGATTTCGTGTCATCTTTTTAAAGTTCCTTACACAATCTCTGTACTGACGAAACAAAATACGGACATGTTTTGAAATTGTTTTTTACAAAATACAATTTTGGTCTTTAAGGTAAAAAAATAAGCCTCAAGAGACTTTTTAATCATTTTGGAGCTCCAACTCTTTAAATTTGATTGATTAAGAAGTCTCTTCAAACTTACTACACCTGCGGCAAGTTTATACTTCTTATACTGCCTTACCGCAAAATGGTTTGGGTTCTTCTGCTCCAGCTCCTCAAACAGCAGGTCAACCGCATTTTTGAAATTTTCATCATCTTCCTTTGCTTCACTGGCATCCACCAGATCAATCAGCATGGAAAAATTCTGTTCTTCCTCTGGCGCTTCGTACCAGATATATGCGATCAGTGCCGTGTAATAGAGCTTTTCAGCTTTTACCCAGAAATCCTCAGAGGCTTGCTGTCCTTCCCCTTTGGTATTTACAATGATTGTGTTTACGAGTTTCAGAATGTCCTTTTCGCTCCGGATGTAAGCGAAAGGGTTGTAATGCATAGATTTTGCAAAGTTAATGGTATTAAGCACCTTAATCCGGTAATCATTCTTAGACAGCATCCTGCCGCATTCGACCAGCACAGTGCCTTTCGGATCAGTGACAACATAAGACGAGTGCATCTGCATCAGGTTCGGCTTCACAAAAAAGCGAGTCTTGCTGGAACCGGAGCCACCGATCACAAGAATGTTTTTGTTTCTTGCATACTTTGGCTCTTTCGGTCTTCCGGACATCATCAACCGTTCCGTCTGTGTCAGAAGCACATTATTTTCAAACACAGAGTCCATATATGGCTCTATGTCCTTGGCATTTCCCCACCTTGCGGAACCGTACTCTACACCCTGCCTGAACTTCTTGGCATTCTTGGCTTTGAAATACACCACAAGACGGAGCGCAACGCCGCCCGCAATACCGATCAGCAAATCTTTCGGAAAAAAGCTCGGTAGCGGATTGGAAAACAAATCATTCAGCCCGTTCATGGCTGCCATCATCTTATCGGAAGCATTACTCCCCGGCGATACACGCCACAGCCACGCTATCTTGTCACAAAAATACCCTGCAAGAATATACGGGAGATTCATAAGAATGAGCTTCTTTTTATCCACGCTTCCGGTCTTAGCCTTCAGCGTTTCGGGAATGGCTTTTAAGTCTTTGGCAATACCGTCTATAATCTTACTCATAACGACTGCCCCCTGTCTTTTTGGTGTTCCCTTGCTCTTTCCCTGTTCTTGTCCTTTCCAAGCAGCTCCCTGAACTCTGCCAGCTTCTCCTTTACGGATACTCTGCCACGCTTCTTCTCATTAACTTTCACAAATTCCTTAAATGCCTGTGTGATCACATCGGCATCCTTGCCCTTGAAAAATACCATATACTTCGGCGGTTCCACCGTCTTGTCCTTTTTCACAGCAAAGTCAACATTGTATTTCCTTGCCACCCGCTCAAAGGACTTGATGTTGTTATCCGTAACCTCAATACTCGAAGCTCCCATACCCTGACCTACCAGCTTTTTCACTGACATTTTCCCATGCGTTGCCTGTTGTCCGGCTTTCCGGCGCTCCAGATACATCTTCATGGCTTTTTTCAGTACATCGGCAGTCAGCCTTGAGGACTTGAAAACAAGGGCAATCGTTTTCTGTGTAACTTCCTCCTGCATGGTTTTCCTCCTTGATTTTTTGTAGCTGTAATTCCGCTATGGTGGAACATACAGCCTGTGCAGTAAATACTTCATAAGCTCTCCTTCCACTTCTAGACATTTTGTCCAAAAGTTCCGTAAACACAAAAAGGGCAGCTACAAACCTTTACGGTCTATAACTGCCTTTGCGCTGTGATATTCAGTTGTTTTTATCATTATCTCCATTTATACAGCATGAATCTATATCATCTTTTGTAATTTCATTAACTTGCCTAAAATATATCTCTGTTTTTTCTATTTCATACTCAAATAAAGGTTCTAATCCTTCTTGACTCATATAAACAGGAATAATTTTGTAACTTAAATATTTTTCAACTTCCCATCTAAACATTTCCATATTATGATTATTTATTTCTGTTTCTATTCTCCGAAAACGACTCACAACCGCAAAAAGTGTTTCCTTAACAGGCATACTTAACTTTTTACATTTTGATGCTAAGTTTTCTTGATTCGTTCCTATGTGAACCGTATATCCATGTTCTTCTCCTGGGATATCTCCTTCGATTATTGATATTCGTATTTCTTCATAAATATCTTTATGTCCAAAATCCATATTCCACTGCTCAAATATTTTGACAGCAGCTTAGGTCAGTTTACAAGGAACTACACGCAGACCGTGAAACGGGCTGCTGACAACA
>OLOD01001911.1_pt1 | contig 11813 bp, 8 predicted proteins | sample 1671921 | NCBI WGS metagenome assembly OLOD01 (sample SAMEA3136626, study PRJEB25190) | human gut metagenome | biome: human gut; feature: human-associated habitat; material: faeces | place: Austria | collected 2013
CGTTGCTCGCGAAAATTAAGGGGAAGAAAATCCGCATTGGGACTTTCCTCCCCTATTTGTTCATCTTTATCGATTTTCAGCTGCTTGCTGATAACCAATTTCGATGTTTACGGATTGTTTCACAGCTCTGCTGTTTTCACACTCTCCGATTGATTTTTCTGATTAGTAAGCACGTCCAGCCAGAACTTCATCAGTCATAGTTGTTGCATATTCGCTCTCGATTCCAGGTGCTACGAATGCCTGATCCTCAACAAGTGTTGTCTTCTCAAATTCTTCGCCTGCCTGCATTTTTTCGATTACGCCCTTAACAACCTCAGCCTGAATCGGGTTACACTCAACGTTGCAGTTGATCTTTCCGTCTAATGTGTACTGAAGTCCATCGTGTGTTGCATCGAAGGAAATAAGAGTTACATCGCCGTCAACACCGTAGGTGATACCTGCTGCATCCATTGCATCCATTGCGCCGTATGCTTCGTTATCGTTCTGGCAGACAACTACATTGAACTGTCCCTCGTAGGATTTGATGAAGGACTCCATAACTTCCTGGCCACCAGCCTGTGTAAAGTCACCGGACTGAGAATCAAGGATCTTCCAGTTGTCATGCTCGCCAGCTACCTGATTGAATCCTTCTGTACGTCCAAGTGCTGCGGAAGCTCCTACGGAACCTTCGATTACAAGAATGTTAGCATCTTTATCGCCAAGATACTCAGCTAACCAGTTACCAGCTGTGATACCTTCGTTTGTTGTGTTTGTTCCAACCCATGCATCATATAAGTCGTCGCTTGCTTCGATCTCACGGTCTGCGATGATTACAGGGATTCCTGCATCCTGTGCTTCCTGAAGAACGGTGTCCCAGCCAGCGGACTGGATCGGAGCGATTACGATGTAATCCATATCTTTACTAATGAATGTACGAACTGCTTCAAGCTGTGCAGCATTGTCATTGTCGCAGTCTACAAGATCAAGGCTGTATCCGTTCTCTTCTGAGAAAACGTCCTGATAGTTCTGGGTGTTTGCTGTACGCCAGTCTGATTCATGTCCAACCTGTGCGTATCCAACTGTTACCAGATCGTCAGCGTAAACCGGCATAGCCATCATGCTGAGTGTTGCTGCTGCGAGTGCCATAACTGCTAATTTCTTTTTCATGTGATTGTTCCTCTCTTTCTTTTAGAAAAATACTTTTGCAGGTCGCGCCTGCCATTGGTTTCTCGTTCAACACTGATCCGTTTGCTGTCTTAGCTTTCCGTCCGTTCTTTGAATCCGTGTTCTTCTTGATGTCTATAATTTAGCGAAAATCAACATAAATTTCAATATTGTTTTCCCGTCTTTTGGTTGTTTCGTCAGTTCAAACAATACAAATTTGTTGGTTTTCATAGTGAAATACAGACAAATTTATATTATAATGGACTTCAGGCAGGAAAAGGGTTGATATTTTATGATTTCTCATTTGGAAAGTTTGTTTTCTTATGATTTTGTGAAAAATATAACACCTTTTTCTATGTTTTTCGATTTGGCAAACTGTCTAAGCTTGAAAAAAAAGGTTTGATCATTTGAAAAAAGGTATAATATTTTGGGTTTTAGAAGTGAAAAAGCAGAAGATTTATTGGGAAATCATAAATAATTCATGTGAAAATTTTATGAAATAACTATCCCAGCAAAATAAAAAAACCAGAGTGGCGCAACAGATTGCGGGAATGCTTTTTCAGACACGCTCTAACCTAAGAAAGAGGAACTAAAATATATGGCGATCAAATATAAATGGCTGGTTGAACAGCTAAGAGAAATCATTTCAGATTCTATTCAAAAGGGAATCAACAAGCTTCCCACCGAACAGGAGCTGGCTGTCAGATACCGTGTCAGCCGACAAACGGTCCGGGCTGCGCTGGCGGTTCTTGAAGATGAGCGGGAAATCCGCCGCATTAAAGGGAGCGGAGCTTACATTACCGGACTTTCCAGCCTGGAAGACCGGAATATAGTTGGAATTCTGATTCCCGATGAACAGCAATATGAATATCCTGCACTGATAAATGATATTCGTGTGACGCTGGCTGCAGAGGGATTTTCCTGCAAGGTTTACCCCACTCACAATCATGTGGACCAGGAACGGCAAATCCTTCAGTTTCTTTTGAAAAGTCCGCTGCGGGCGCTTATTGTGGAGCCTGTAAAAAGCGCTTTACCATCACCTAATACTGAGCTTTATCAAAAACTGATACAAAAGGGAACCTCCATTTTGTTCCTGGGATGTGCTTACCCCCAGTTGTCTCAGATTCCAGTAATCTATGAAGATAATCTATATGGGGCTGGTCTTCTGGTGCAAAGTCTTGTGGAAAAAGGCCACTCTTCTATCGCCGGTATTTTCCAGATGGACGATCAGCGGGGGCATGAACGATACCAGGGATTTCTGGATGCCATGCAAAATCAGGGGCTGACTGTACCAGACCGCAACATCTGCTGGTATACCACACAGGAGCTGGATGATTTCCGTCAGAGCCGGGATATCAGCTTCCTGAAAAAATTTCTGGAACGGATCACCCCAGACTACACTGCGTTTATTTGTGAGGATGACTTTATTGCATGGCTGTTATGGGAAGAGCTGTCGCTTGGCCAGGAGAAAAGGATAGCACCCTATGCTCCCCTTTCATCCTCTCTTCAAAACACCGGATTCAAAGCTGCTTCCGCCGGCCATAGTTTCGAAACCACAATAGCACTAGCCGCCTTCAATACCAGCTACCTTACCACATCTGGTCTGCTCCGCGCCACAACACTGACCCATTCCGCACACCAGCCTGGTACTCTGGCCGCCCAGATGAGCATAAACAAATTAAAAGGACTCCCTGTCTCTTCACAGGAAGTCCCATGGCAGTTGTCGCTGCCGAAATCGCATAATTAATTTTGAATATCATACAGTCCCCTTACTCCGATATTCCCTTGGACTGCACCCGGATTTTTTCTTAAACACATAGCTGAAATAATGTGGATCCTTATATCCCACCTCCTGTGCAATCTCTCCGGACGACTTGTCCGTCTCGCGCAGGAGTTTTTTCGCTCTGTCAACACGTTTGCAGGTAATATACTCTACAAACGTCTTCTGCATATTCTGGCTGAAAATTGCGCTTAAATAGTTGGCACTCATATTCACCGCATCCGCTACTTCATTCAGGGAAATGGTCTCTTTATAGTAATTCTCATCAATATAATCCAGCACTTTCCTCATGGCGCTGTTGCCCTGAGACTCATTCTTCTCATCCCTGATATCAATGGCACTCTGAAGAATGTCCACACAATACCCTGCCACCTGCGATGCCTTGATACTGGTATCCTGATATTTTCCCTCGATCCGTTCTGTATAACCCTCTTTTTCCACACCAATGGATTCCAGATACATAATAGTTGTAAACCGAATATGAAGCACCACATAATCCCGGAACATTCTGGACTCCAGTGCCTTACTCATTCCACCCAGATATCCCTGAACGAACTCCTGGATCTCACTGCTGCTTCCTTTTGTAAGAAAATCCTTGATGATCTCCGGATTCAGCTGTGAAGAATCCACTGCTGCCAGCCGGTTCTCTCCCTGCGAATTTACATAACTCTCCAAAGTATCTTCTGTAAGCACATGCAGTCCCGGCACCATAAAACGATATGCAAAATAATGATTCACACTCTGATAACACTGGGAAAGCAAGCTCAATCTCTCCACTGGTTTTCCTACAGCTACATACCAGTCCATCTGCTCTTCCCCTTCGCAGGTCCGCTTCACATACTCCACGCAATTATCTGTCAGCTCCGGAAGCCGGGACAATTCCCCCTTTACCAGAACTCCATAACTGTTTACATTCCAGCGGAAAAGCAGATACTGGGGATAGCGGAGAAAATAATGAAGCACTTCATCCTGTTTCCGAAGAAAACCTGCCATCTTGTCCTTATTTTTCTCCTGTAAATACAGGAAAAGCAGATTATATCCTGCTGCCGTAATTTCTATGGACTGACGCTCTGCCTCATCATAAATCTCCTTAACCGACAGCTCGCCCTCCAGAATTTTCTCCATAAAACGCCGTCTGGAAAACTGCTCATACTCCTGGATCTCATTCTGGAACTGGGTGCGGTAGTCCTCCTGCTCCTGATCCTGCTCGATCTTATCTTTCAGTTCAAGAAGTACATTTTTCAGCTTCATTCTGGTAACCGGCTTCAGAAGATACTGGTCAACACCAACTTCAATTGCCTGTCTCGCATATTCAAAATCATCATAACCACTGATAATAATAATCTTCATCCGCGGAAATTCTTTGCTCACAATTTTACTTAAGGAAAGCCCATCCATAAAAGGCATTTTAATATCCGTGATCAATACATCCGGCTTCGTCTTACGGATCAGGGGCAAAGCCATTTCCCCGTCTGCTGCTTCTCCTACAAAACGGTATCCGAACTGATCCCAGGGAATCCTGTCCCTGAGCCCTTCGCGGATCACCGTCTCATCTTCAACCAGAAATACCTTCCGTAACATTTTCTTCCTCCCCAACGTTCTCCTGGGTATACACCCGCTCCGGAACATAATATGCTTTCTCTATTTCTTTGCCAGCTTCCATATCCTGAATGATCTGCTCCACGTATTTTCCCTGGTCAGGATTACACTGGACATCAATGTTGATCTCCCCGTTTCTCACCAGCTCCACGCCCGCATCCACCGCATCAAAGGAAATTACCGTAATATCGCCGTCCACTCCTGCAGTTTTTCCTGCTTCTCTGATGGCTTCAAGAGCACCAAAAGTCATGTCATCGTTCTGTGAAACCACCACATCTATGTCCTCATACTGATCCAGAAGCCTTGCCATCTCTTCTTTTCCTTTTGCTGTGGTAAATTCTCCGTCTACCTGCTGCAAAATGTTCCAATTGCGCTGCACCTTTGCCACTTCATTGAATCCACGGGTTCTGCCGATGGTGGCGGAGGCGCCTTTGGTTCCTTTCAGCACTACGATGTTAACTTCGTCATCTTCCCTGCCCTGCTTTTTCATGTAATCCTCAAGCCAGTAACCGGCATCCTGTCCTTCGCAGACAAAATCGGAACCAACCCAGGAAGCATAGAGGGAGTCATCATCCACAGAAACCTTACGGTCTATGAGAATTACCGGAATCCCGGCATCCTTCGCCTCCTGAAGCACAGTGTCCCAGCCAGATTCCTCAATAGGAGAAAGTACGATATAATCCACCTGCTGGGAAATAAAGCTTCGGATGGCCTTGATCTGATTGGCCTGTTTCTGTCTGGCATTGTCAAAAATCAGCATGTAGCCGTTTGCCCTGGTGAAAGCGTCCTGAATGGACTGCGTGTGGGCACTTCGCCATACAGATTCGCTTCCCACCTGGGAAACACCTACTACGATCAGATTGTCGTCCTCCGCAGGAGTTTCCTGCACTTTACTGCTGCTCAAAGGACTTCCCAGAAGAACCAGTGCCACAAGCACAAACACAACCGGTGCTACAGCCCAGATGTTTTTTCTTATAAACTGTCTCATACGCCTGTCTCCTCCTGCTGTGGCCGTCCACCCTCAATTATCTTATTGGCATTCTGCTGTTTCGGATTACTTTTTATTTTTTTATTTGCGTCAGAATTCACGCTGTTGCCGACTTCAACTACTTTTGCTGTATCATTCCCTGTTTTCTCAACCGGAGCTTCCAGAAGAGCCGGAATTACAATCTCCACTGTAGTTCCCTTACCCTTCTGTGACTGGATCTTCATTCCATACTCCGGTCCGAAATACATGTGGATACGCTCATTTACATTTGCCAGGCCAAAGCCCTTCTCCGTCTCCTGGCAGGGCTTCTCGATCTGCTGACGAAGCTGTTCAAGCTCATCCTCATCCATGCCCACACCATCATCCCGGACAGTCAGACGGATAATATCTCCCTCTTTTTCCCCATGAATGTGAATACATCCCTTAGCACGTTTATACTTGATTCCATGGTAAAGTGCATTCTCCACCACCGGCTGAAGAGTCAGCTTCAGAATCTGATATTTATAAATTACCTGATCCAGCTGAATGTCATATTCCAGAATATCCCGGTAACGCATTTCCTGGATCTGGAGATAACTGCTGATATGCTTCTCTTCTTCCTTAATGGAGATAAATTCCTTCCCTTTGCTGAGGATCTCACGGAAAAAGTCCGACAGTGTAACAACCATGGTCACCGCTTCGTCCGGCTCATTGGACTCGATCAGCCACACAATGGTGTCCAGCGTATTATAAAGAAAATGAGGCTGAATCTGCTCCTGAAGAAGGCGCAGATCTGCTTTTCGCATTTTCCGCTCGTCTTCCTTTACCTTATCGATCAGAGACTGCATGCTTCCTGCCATTTTGTTAAAGCTCACTGCAAGCTCAGCCACCTCATCCTCGGAATCCGCCTGGGCTCTGGCATTAAAATCACCCTGAGCGATTTTCTCCGTAGCCTGGTTCAGCTGACTGATAGGCTGTATAATACCGGAAACGATCATCACCGCGCTGACTGCAACCACAATGATCAGCACGCCGATCAGCACACTGCACACCACCATAAACCGCCTGATCTGATCCTGCAGGGTATCCGTGACCTTGTCCATATAACGTGTCTGATAATAAATATAATACTGAATATCGTCCTGGATCAATTCTGTCAAAATGTAAATATTGTTGTCCAGCTTCTCAATATTCTCATTATATCTGCCACCGGCAGAAATGCTGTCCACAATATCGTCCACCCTTTTTTCCAGGGTATCGATATTGCGAAGAAGGCTCTCCAGCCACAGCTTGCTCTCAGATTCTGTGGTAATGGCTGTCAGTCTGGTAAACTCGCTGCGTAATTCATCTATTAAAGTATATGGATTCTTAAGACTTTTGTCTGTTTCGATGGTATCCAGAGTGACGTAGCCAACAACCAGCTTATACAGGCTCTCGTCCATCTCTTCTTTGAAATTCAGATTGTAATTGTTCGCTACAGTCATGTTGCTTACGATCTCATCATAAGTATTGCTGTAACTTGCCATCGAGGCAAGAAGATACATCACAAGAAGAATAAACGGCAGTGTTACCACTGCCGCCAGTGTAAGAATTTTCTTTTTCATAAAGTAAAACTTACCCCCACTCCCGCAGGTCCCCCGACCTGCAAATGCTGCTGTTCACGATCTTTCCCAAAAACCCTTCGCCGAACAATACCGCAATATAATACATTATAATAATCCATGCCTACTGCACCGTCTCAATCATCTTCCCCACATAAGAATTCTGCACAAGCATAGGCTGTTCTGCTGCTCTCTTCATTTCCACCTGGATATTGCCTTGAATATCCTGCAAACACTCCAGAAGCAGCGGATTGAAGGTTCCGCACTCACCAGCCAGGATCATCTCCATAGCCTTCTCATGGGAAAATGCTTTCTTATAAACACGCTCGCTTGTCAGTGCATCATATACATCCGCAACAGAAACCACCTGGGCTGCAATCGGAATTTCTTCCCCCTTCAGACCATCCGGATAGCCCTTGCCGTCATAGCGCTCGTGGTGCCATCTGCAGATCTGGTAAGCCACCTTCACAAGCTCTTCATTCTGATAAACACCAAGGCTCTTCAGCATGGAAGCACCGATCAGGGTATGCTTCTTCATTTCCTCAAACTCTTCATTTGTCAGTCTGCCTGGTTTATTCAAAATCTTCTCGTCGATTCCCACTTTACCAATATCGTGAAGGGCAGATGCAATTGTGATCATGTACTGGTCAGACCATTTCAGATCATATTTGTCCGTTTTCTGCATCAGTCTGTCCAACAGAAATCCGGTCAACATCTTTATGTGCTGAACGTGCTGACCGCTCTCTCCATTACGAAATTCTACGATATGGCTGAGAATATCTATCAAAATTTGACTATTTTTTTCTTTTTCGCGAATTTGATCCGTTACAAGTGTGATTAGGCGCCTCTGTTTTGCGTATAATTTAATAGTATTATATACACGCCGGTAAACAACCTTGGCATCAAACGGGCGGCTGATATAGTCTGAAACTCCCATTTCATACGCCCGGCGTATATATGATTCTGTCTCCTCACTGGAGATCATGATGACCGGAATGTCCTCAATCCAATGGTTCCGGTTCATCGCCTCAAGAACTGCAAAGCCGTCCATGCCAGGCATTACAATATCAAGCAACACCAGTGAGATTCCTGCACCATACTCCCGAAGCACGGAGAGACATTCCTCCCCACTGCTTACTTCCATAGTCTTAAAATCATGGTGCAGAATCTCCGCAAGAATATCACGGTTCAGCTCAGCATCATCCACGATCAGAATCTGCTGTTTCAGCTCATCACGATTAACCTCTGCGCCGTCTGCATTTCCATCTTTTATCTCATTAGACTCGGTTACCACCAGATTCTTACGGGTTTTCGCCTGGTACATAAAGCGGTCAGCTCTTCCTACCACACTTCCGATGGTTTCATCTGCCCCGGCAATTGTTCCTCCAATACTCACAGAAAGCTGAATCCCGGCATATCCCGGCACAGTAGCCAGATGGATCTTATCATGGATTTCCTGCAGTCTTCCGGCAAATTTCACTTCTGTTACTCCGGGAAGCACCAGAAGAAACTCATCCCCTCCATAGCGGATCAGAATATCATCCTTACGGATATGCTTGCATATGGTTTCTGCAACAACAGTCAGTGCCATATCCCCGGCATTATGTCCATATGTGTCGTTATAAAGCTTAAAATCGTCCAGATCGATCATGGCAATTCCAGCCGGTCCCATCTTGGACTTCAATTCTTCTTCATAATAACGTCTGTTGTATGCCTTCGTAAGAACATCCTGATACAGTCTCTCGTTATATCCGGTAAGGCTGCTGATCAGGCGCTCATGATCTTTCCGGTCGATCAGGCTGCTTTTGTCCATTTTCTTCAAAAGCTCCATTACATAAGGATTACCGTCAATTTCCAGATATTTAGCCATGATCTGATAAATGTCATCTCCAATAAATTCCAGCTTGCACAGCTCTGCCTTCCGTAAAAAGGCTTCCATTGCCACACAGCCCTGGCAAAAATGTCCTATGCACAAATCTGCTTTTTTTGTCTGTCCGCCCTCTGCTGCCAACAGACCTTCTGCATTCAATTTCTCCAGTTTTTCCTGGTCAAGAAGCCTTACAAAGTTAAAAACCCTACGGTAACAGACCATCTCGTATTCTGCCTGCTCCATGGTGATTTTGTAATCTGATACCATACTTTATCCATCCTTCTTCGTTGTAAAGCATATTTGGACAATAAGCTTTCTCAACTCTTCCTCTGTATATGCAATATAATCTGGTTTTTCCATACCTTCCGGAACCGTATAACGGTGATGGTTCATCCAGATGGTCTTCCATCCGGCATTTTTTGCACCTGCAATGTCATTCTCCAGAGAATCCCCGATCATAAAAGTATTCTCCGGCTTCATTCCCCATTTTTCTTCTGCCATGCGGAATATCTTCACATCCGGCTTGACCACGCCCACACCTGCAGACACGATCAGCTGATCCTCTGTAAACCATTTATCAAGTCCCAGTGTGTGAAACTTCTGAACCTGATGGGAAAAAGGTCCGTTGGTGATCACGCCCATTTTCACTCCGGCAGCTTCGCATTCGTCCAGCAGTTGTGTCATTACCCCTGAAACATGAAGATGGGACTGATTCTCTTTATATCTCTTCTGGAAGAGCTCTGCCTGCTCTCTGGTAAAGGGAATTCCCAGGTCTTTCATAGTATTTTCAATTCTGTAAATCCGGGATTCATGAATGGAAACCTGTCCACTCTCGCTGAACAGAAACATTTCAGCGCTTCTTTTCCCGAAGATCCGGTAAAACAGCTCCGGATCCGGAAGCTTCCTGCCCAGACTGAACTCACAGGCTGTAAGCAACGGCTCCATCTGGCTGTATAAGGTATCATCTATATCGAAAACCAGAAATCTTTCGTTGTTCATTTTGCTGACTCTTTTCCTTTTTCGTATAACTCTAAAAAATATTATGCCGCAGTCTGCAGACAATAAAATAATTATACCTTTTTAAGGTAGGTTACGCAATCTATTATTCAGTTTTCTATGTGTTTTCTAACTATTTCAAAGCAGAGTATATTTGAAAAATCTGTTTCGCAACCGGCATGCCTCGCTTTGTGGGAAATTTTGCCCGAAAAAAGAGGTCCACCTTTTTTACAGATGAACCTCTCTCATTCTATTATTTATTTTATTCACATTTCCGAAGCTTTTTAATTCCAGCCCTCGCCGTACTGGAGACCTGAGCCGCCTTCGTTATTCTCCCAGTCTTCCAGAAGATTATCATCCTGGCTGCTTCCCTGACCGTCACCGTTGTCCTTGGAATCCGTACTCTGTGTATTTGTGTTCTCGCCAAGAGTTACAGTTACTGTCTCTTCTTTGTAACCTTTTCCATCCGGAACCTCAATGGTAAGCTCTACATCCTCACCAGGCTCGTAGTAGGAAAGGAAATCAACCAGCTGTTCCTTGGTTGTAACAACCTTGCCTGCAAATTTTGTAATGATGGATTTTGCTTCAATACCAGCCTCATCAGCTGCACCGCCTTCTGTTACGTCTCTTACAAGAACGCCTTCCGGAACACCGTATGCTTCACTTACTGCACTGTCAACACTCTGACCTGTGATTCCCAGAACACCGTGGTTATCAACTTTATCTCTGGTCTCCTCATTCATCAGGCTCTCCAGCGTATCTGTTACATCAGAAATTGCAATTGCATAACCGATACCCTCAACCGCTGTGGAAGCAAGCTTTGCAGAGTTGATACCAACAACCTCACCGTTCATGTTCAGAAGAGCACCACCGCTGTTGCCTGGGTTGATTGCTGCATCTGTCTGGATCAGGTTTGTAGCGGAATTGCTGTCGCTGTCATAATCGCCGACTGTATCATCAGAATTCAGCTGACGGTTCTTGGCGCTTACAATACCGGTTGTTACGGACTGACCATAACCAAGTGCGTTACCAATTGCAACAACCTGTGCACCAACCTTCAGGTCATCGGAATTACCGATAGTTGCAATCGTAATGGCATCCATTGTATCGCTGTCAATATCATCCAGGGAAACTGCTACAACTGCAAGATCCCTCTCGCTGTCATAACCTTTTACCTTAGCCTCACATGCTGTGCTGTCACAGAAGCCAACAGATAAAGTCTCCGCACCTTCTACTACATGATAGTTGGTTGCGATCAGAAGCTCGGAATCGTTCTTACCAATGATAATACCGGAACCGCTTCCCTGTACTTCTCTCTGCTCAGGAGAGTAAGCACCGTACTGACCAAACATTCCGTAGTAGTTCTGAACCTCTTCTACAGATTTGGTTGTAATGGAAACGATACTTGGCATTGCCTCTTCTACAATATCAGATACATCAAGGCTACCCTTTGCTGTACTCTCATCTTTGCTGTCATCCTGGGAATCATCCGATTTCTTCTCGGATTTCAGCAGCTCAACTTTACCTTCGCTTGCTGCCTGTACGCTCTGCTCATAGCCTGTCAGATAGTTAACTCCTGTATATGTCCCTGCTGCAAGGCCGCCTGCCAGTACTGCGCAAAGACTAATGCTTGCTGCCTTTTTAAGTTTTCTCTTTAATTCTTCATTTCTATTCTTCATGATAAAAGCCTCCTTTAGAAACTCCTTTATGTTCTTTTCATTTGATAGTTCACAGTATATAGACAATTTGTGTTCTCTTTGTGGGAAAAATGTGTTTAAATTGTTAAATTCCGCCTTTTAATATTAGAGCGTGTTTGAAAAATCATTCCCGCAATCTGCACGCCCCACTTTGCGGGAG
>OLOD01001915.1_pt1 | contig 11797 bp, 9 predicted proteins | sample 1671921 | NCBI WGS metagenome assembly OLOD01 (sample SAMEA3136626, study PRJEB25190) | human gut metagenome | biome: human gut; feature: human-associated habitat; material: faeces | place: Austria | collected 2013
AATGCGGTCAACGGGAGTGCCGGACTCGATCCAAACGATGCTGACGGCATTGCCTTACCCCGGCAATGCCTCGCTTGCGACTGACAAAGTCAAGCCGTTTCGCTTCTCGCAGTTTAGAATTGAATAATCGAACAATTCAGTCCAATTTGTAAGCATCTGATATTTCTGACATTTCGTAGTCTGTATGTCAATAAATTTTCGTAAATTTGCATTCATAATGATAGAAAACAGTTTGTACGACAGGAAGTCCTTACGGGCAATATACGGACCGAAAGCAGATTTTAAGGAAATTGCCAAAGATTGTGTTGCTTTTGCCAACGCACAAGGCGGTATGATCGATTTTGGAATAGAAGATGATGCTATTGTTCCGGATGCTACTCAACGCATACCTAAAGATCTACCTGTAAAACTTCGTAATCAGATAGCGGGAAAGACAGTTAATGTGTCTGCCAACACAGAGATAATACCCACGGATAATGGCGGAGAGTTTCTGCGTCTTTATATTCATCGCAATGCACACACTTTAGCATCTACAAGCGATGGCCGTTTTTATATTCGGATTGGAGATACATCAAAGCCAGTGCTGGGAGATGAGTTTTTCAGGCTCGCCGGAGAAAAGGATTCCACTAAATGGGAAAATACATCATCACAATGGACATGGCAGAAATGCGATAAAGATAAACTGCAAGACCTGTTGGCAAGAATTAATGATTCAGACCGAGTTTCTGAATTTGTAAAAGCCAAAGAGACAAAGGAGATTTTAGATTATTTCGGGCTCACAAAAGAGGATGGTGATGAGATGACAAACTTAGGCGTACTATTTATCGGAACCCAGTCTCAGCGAGGCAACCTTATCAACTCCCCGATAATGCAATGTCTCAAATATGATGCCGATGGTGAGAAGGTGCAAAAATATCTTTGGGATGATTATACGATGAATCCGATTGAAATGATTGAAAGCCTTTGGTGCAGAGTCCCTGACTGGAAAGAAACAAATGAGATTGCCGATGGACTTTATCGCCGTAACATACTTGCCTACGATGAGAGAGTTATACGTGAATTATGCGCTAACTCGCTTGTTCATAGATCTTACGCAGTATCCGGAGATATATTCATCAATATATACCCCGACCGAGTTGAGTTCGTCAATCCGGGACAGTTGCCATTGGGAGTGACAGAAAACAATATCCTCCATAAGTCGGTAAAGCGAAATGAGCGTATGGCAAATCTATTCTTTGTCCTACATCTTATGGAGCGCGAAGGTTCCGGGTATGACAAGATGTATGAAGTACAATTGACCAACGGTAAACGAGTGCCAAGAGTCGTAGAAGGAGAAGATTCGGTAACTGCTATTGTTGAACGACGTATTGTCAGCTATGAAGCAATCAAGGTTATGCAAACCGCTTCGCAGAAATTTACTCTAAAACAGAAACATATTATCTGTCTTGGCATAATTGCTCAGGCAGGAAGTATCTCCGGTTCAGAATTGATACATCAGCTTGAGTTAAAAGACAATGTAGCACTACGCCCGTGGCTCCGTCCATTGCTTGACATGGGGTTGGTTGAAACCAATGACGGCAAAACAAAAAACGTAGAATACCGGGTCGTTTCTCAGCTACTTCGCGACAGTGACTTTAAAGGAAGGACGACCTTGAAGCGAATAGAACCTCATCGTTTGCGCGAACTGATTCTTGAAGACTTGAAGCTTTTCGGGCCAACCTCTATAAAAGACCTCAATATAAGAATTGGGAAAGAAATTGGCGTCCGTTCGATTCAACGGATTCTGAAAAATCTTATAGAAGATGAATTGGTCGTAAAGACAGGAGCGACAACTTCTTTACGTTATAATCTCGCGACAAAATCAGTCTAATAAACCACGCTGTTATCGTAAGTTTATTAATATTTGTCGCAATCTTGTCTTAGAACAAAATCAATAGGCTGTGTTTTAACAATATAACTTGCGACAAACACGATCTAATAAAAGGTCTGACTTGCGACAAACGTATCAATCCATTTCCAAAGATTAAGATACCCCGTCATTGCGATGAGGTACAATGCTGAAAAATCGTAACCACCTGGATTTGTACTTGTAAATGTAAAGGTGTAAGAAATATTAACTTCAGTGATTTGGAGAGATGCCGTATTATTGTTAATTTTGTGGATGTTATGTCAAGTATGGCGAAGAACTTTGAAATCTATAGGAGTAAAAATAGGGAATAGCCTAAATCGCTATAGATGCAAATGTTTGATAATTAGAATGGTTACCTCAAAAAATAAGTGTCCCAGGCGGATCACAGAACAAATCGGCAAGATGCCGCAAATCGCTGAAACTAAGACGGTTTCAGCGATTTTTGTAATACCCCTATCCGGCAGAATAGTGAACATTGTGAGGTATGGCGGTGTGCAATTCGTGAACAGTCTGTGCCGTGAACAGTTTTGTTCACGATTTATGAAGCGAATTTGTAATCCTCTAACCTTCTGCGTTTTTCTGCGATTTGCTATTTCAAAAGTGGGGCTTTTATACTTTCCACAGGGTTCAGATTCCCACTTTTTGAGAATTAGGAGTTGATTTCTGGTGAAATTTAACATCAATTGGAGTTTTTAATTACGCGACTGTTGATTTAGTTTTGTTTTAACTCTTTTATCTCTGTTCAGCCGAGTTTGAGATTGCGTTCAATCGTGAACAAGGTGGCAGAACGGAGAATTATCATGAAATTGTCAAACAATAATTCGTGAACAATGTCCGGAAGTTTCTTCCTGTTCACGGAAGTGTTCACCGGATTTGCGATACGGCGTTGATTTCCTTGCTCTTGCCTGTTGTGAAATTGGGCGAAAATGATTATATTTATGTAACCATTAAACCACAATTTCAAACTATGTTACATGATTCTTATTTCACCTTGTCTTTCATAGCAAGGAAAGCCCGCGCCCTACGCAACGGCGAGTATCCAATCTTCGTCCGCATCACCGTGAGCGGTCAGATTTCGGAAATGAACCTCGGACGCAGTGTCGCCCCTGAGAACTGGGATCAGAAACGCGCCATGTCCAAAGGCCGCTCGCGCCGAGACCTCGAACTTAACAAGTATATCGAGGTTGTGAAAGCCCGCTTCCTCGAAATCCACAATATACTTGTGCGTGAGGGGAAGATGGTAAATCCGAAAATACTGCGTGACCATTTTCTCGGCACTGTCGAGAAGCCCAAAATGCTCTGCGAGGTATTCCGCATGGCAAACGAACAGCGGCGCGCCGAATATGAACGCGGAGACATGGGGAAAGCCACCTACGAGCGTTGGGTGCGCTGTGTCACCTATCTGGAAGAGTTTATGGAGTTGACGCAAAATGTGGCTGACATTCCGGTCAGGGATGTGACAAAAGGATTCGTGCAGGATTTTGAACACTTCCTGCGCATGAACAAGAAAGCGGCAAATAATACCGCAGTGCGCTATCTGCGCTACCTTAAAAATGTAATGCAGTACGCAATCGCCAACAAATGGGCAACCGAAGATCCGTTTCTCGGCAAGCGTTTCAAACGTACCATTGCAGACCGCGAGGCGTTGACCGAAGCCGAGTTGAAACGTATGATGGATTTGGATCTGAAGGATTATCCCCGTGTCGAGGCTGTGCGTGACACTTTCGTGTTCTGCTGCTTCACCGGGCTGGCGTTCTGCGACATAAAGTCGCTCAAATGCTCAGACATCACCACCGACGCTGACGGTCGGATGTGGATACGCAAGCACAGGGAGAAAACGGGAGAACTGAGCGTTATTCCCCTGCTTGATGTTCCCCGCCGTCTGATTGAGAAATACCGTAACCACCCGAAAGTTCTGTTGGAAGACGTGGTGTTGCCAGTAATTTCCAACCAACGCCTCAATGCGTATCTCAAGGAAGTGGCGGATTTGGCAAAAATCAATCGCCATCTCACCTCGCATATCGGACGGCATACCTTCGCAACACTCTCGCTGAGTAACCACTATCTGCGTCCGAAACTGCGTTTTCTGATGGTCGAAATCAATCCTGACTTCATTCAGAAAATCAAACGTATTATATCCTATGAGAATGGTTCGCCGTGTTCAATCAAATCGTTTGTCAACAACGTGCTGGCAGAACACTTCGAGCGATACAAAGCTATAATCGATAAAAGACTATAAGTTAAAATACACGACTTAGAAGGACGAACTGTGGATATCTTGCAATTCGTCTTTCTAATTCTTATTCTGGCTGCGATAGGCTTTTGGGGAAACGCCTGTGTGGGTTTTGAAATATTTTCCGAAGAACGATTGTGTCGGGAAATTGAGCTGATAACAGATTTGCTGAATCGTCATATCGGTCGATGCAAGCAATGCTTTTGCCTCCATAAGTACGTATTCCTCAATCCATTCAGCCGCACTCTTACCCGTAACGTTTTTAACGACTGATGAAAGATATCCCGGTGTCAGGTGCATATCTGTTGCATAATCAATGACTTTTCTCTTATGGTGATAATTCTGGCTGACAATGTTGATATATTGTTGTGCGATATTTTCCTCTCGTGACAAAGCAGGAGGGATTTTCGCAACAATACTGTCGGCCATGCTGTATATCATAGCTGATGTTAGATGTTGCAATATCTCGCGGATATGCGGCCGACGGCGTGCGAGTATCCGACGTACCATCTCGCAGAACAATCTGATCGCATCGTTCTCCTTTTCCGATGGCATGACAATCGGATTGGCGGCAAGGACATTTGAGATATTCAGATTATAGGGAAATCCCATAGAACCCATGAACTCCGGAGATATGGATATCAATATGGCTTTATAGTCCTCTGATACAGATAATATCTCAACGACCTGCCCCGGCAGAGTAATTCCTATTGAACCCGGCGATGACACGACAGTCTTGAGATTTACCCGGCTCTTACATGTGCCTGTCATGCAGACGCTACACTGATACATGTGGTTGATTACCGGTATTTTCGGAAAATCATCCGCCGTTATGTCAATGACAAAGAAATCGTCATCAAGTCTATATGTGTCCGGGCATGAAGCCAGCCGTTCTATAATAGAAGTCTTCCGTATCATTGTTTTTTATGGTTTAAGAATACAAAATTAGGCTAATAATTCCATATTTCAAGTCTATATTTTAAGAATAGTCCAATTTATCCAAAGAATAGGCCTTTTGTATTGGTGAATGTCATAGTAATTTTGCACCCGACTTAATAGTGTCGAAACTAAACGTATGACTAAATTAAAAACGACAATTGTAATATTAATAACAGCAGTGGCATTATGCAGCAATGCGGCATTGGCACAGCATACATTCGTCATAAAAGGTAAAGTGACGGAGGCGGATACAACCGAACCTCTTATCGGTGCATCCGTGAGATGTGGCACAGCCGGAGCTGCAACAGATGTTGACGGCAATTATGAGCTTTCTTTAAAAGAAGGCAGCTATGATATCGAATGTTCCTATATAGGTTTTGAAAATGACAGACGCCGGATTACAGTATCCTGTGACACGGTGATAAACTTTGAGTTGAAGAGTGCCACAAGTGAACTGTCTGAAGTCGTTGTGTTATCGCGTTCCGTGATGGACAGATTAAAAAACACTCAGCCGGGCATGGAGCGTATCGACATTGACGAGATGTCTAAAACTCCGGTATTATTTGGAGAGCGCGATATACTGAAATCATTACAGCTTCTTCCCGGCGTATCGGCCGAGGGGGATGGAACCGGTGGTTTTCAAGTCCGTGGCGGTACAGCAAGCCAGAACCTTGTACTGCTTGACGATGCTCCGGTTATAAATTCGGGGCATCTGTTCGGATTTTTCTCAACATTCAACGACCCTGCATTATCAAGTGCCACTCTATACAAAGGTCAGATTCCGGCACGCTACGGAGGTGCAACTTCTTCAGTGTTTGATGTGAATACAAAAGCCGGCAATGCTGAAAAATATAAGGGTTCTTTCACAGTTGGATTACTTTCGGCAAAATTTGACATAGAGGGGCCGATAATCAAGGACAAGCTGTCTTTCTTTGCATCAGCCCGACGTTCCTATATGGATATGTTTCTGAAATTCACAGACCAATTCAAGGATAACTCTCTCTACTTTTACGATATAAATGCGAAAGTCAATTACAACGTGGGGTACAATGACAAAATAGCGGTATCTCTGTTTGTCGGACGTGACAACCTCGGAATGAGTGACATGATGAATATGCAGTGGGGCAATATCACCACGACTGCCAAATGGTATCATACATTCAATGACAGGCTTGCATCTGTCGCGACTCTGTATCATGGCAATTTTATAAATGATATGGGTATGCAGATAACATCAGAAGATGACAATATGAACGGTCATCTCCGTCAGACAGGGATAAAATATTCATTTTCATGGAATCCTCATGAGAATCATAACGTGGATTTTGGATTGCAGTCAGCTCTTATTGACTTGAAATCCGCTGAATGGACAATGGGGACAACCCACCAGAAGGAGCAACGCCGGGGATGGGAAAGCGGGGTATGGATAAATGATGACTGGGCCATAAACGAGCGTGTCCATGTAATGGGCGGCATACGTCTGGGCATAATGTCTGCATTAGGCGGTTCTCCGTATTACAAACTGGATGAGGGTGGAAATATAATAGACCGCTATACGCCCCGCAACGGGAAGCCATATAAGACATATCTGTCCATTGAACCACGTCTTAGTCTGAATTACCGCATAACCGACCTGCAAAGTATAAAAATGGCATACAGCAGAAGTTCGCAGAACATCCATGCCATACGCAGTACGGGGTCTTCGATGCCGTTTGACAGATACGCAATGACGAGCAATATCATAAAGCCCCAGACTGCCGACCAAGTAAGTGCCGGATATGTGGCTCTTTTTGGAAACACCCGATGGGAAATATCAGGTGAGGTGTTCTATAAGGACATCCATAATATCTATGACTATAAAGATGGAAAATCATTCAATTCCGAAATTGAGATAGAGCGTCTTCTCTTGGGCGGCAAGGGACGGGCATACGGTTTTGAGTTCACCTTGCGCAAGAACGCGGGTAAACTTACCGGGTGGATCGGCTATACTTTATCATGGGCGCAAAACAAGATTGACGGTATAAATAACGGAAAGTGGTACACTGCCGGAAACGACAGACGCCATGATATTTCTGTCGTCGGAATATATCAGTTCAATAAAAAATGGAATATGTCTGCGGCATGGGTTTTCAACACCGGACAGGCACTCACCGCGCCGAGTGCTAAATATGAGGTGGATGGCATTCACATGTTCCATTATGCGGAAAGAAACGGATACCGCGCTCCGGCTTATCATCGACTGGATTTAAGTGCGACCTATACGCATGAGGGGCCAAAACTCACTTATGAATGGTCATTCGGAATTTATAACGCCTATTCGCGTTACAATCCTTTCTTGATAGTATTTGAAACTGACGAAAACGCCCCTACCGGCTTTAAGACCATGAAGCATTCTCTTTTCGGTCTTGTTCCTTCGGTGTCCTACACATTAAAATTTTGACAACAAATGAAATATCTGTATTATATTGTCGCATTATGCCTGTTGTGTTCATGTGAGGAGGAAATACAACTTGACTATCGTCCAATTGAACCGATTTATGTGATAGAAGGTCATGTGAGCAACGAAGGCTCTGAAGTCGTGATAACCGGCACACGTGATATTGAAGACCCTGTGTTAAAAACAGGAATTGAGGTGCAATCTGTTGTTCTGTCTTCAGATAACGGCATCAAAGAAACGCTGACTTATGGAGAAGACGGCATATACCGTTCGCTGTCATTCGTTGGAATCCCCGATGAAACATATACTCTTACTGTTGTCATCGACGGGGAATCTTACACATCAAGTTCAACGATGCCCGGATTTACTGAAATCGTATCCACCAGTATGAGATGGGAGGAAATGATGGGTAACGATATGCTCCATCTGATAGTGGATGTCAGCGATAAGGCTGATGATATAAACTACTATTATTACCGGATACTCCGAAACGGCAAGCTGTTCAAATGGAATGTTGTGCGTGACCTTGATAGTTCAAACAACACCATGCAGTTTGACATAAGCTGTATGAGCCGCGACAAAGCCGAAAAAAATGATCCTGACGATTACGACTCCATCCTGTTTGAAGGGGATGATATAACCGTAGAGGTACGAGCGATAGACATGAAGGCTTATGATTATCTGTTCTCGGCGAAACTTTCGGGACAGAACCATTCAAATCCGGTATATGATTTCAACGGAGAAGTTCTTGGTTATTTTTCAGCTTATACATCCACATCAAAATCGTTTGTATTCCATTATTCCGATATTGAAGACTGACGGTCGGTGTCAATATCACAAGTGTTTTTACAATATGTCAAAAGGAGTTTTCAATAACTCCGATTTCAGGGAATACATGAGGTCGGCATGGATAATTGCCATTATGCTGTTTGTCTGGTTATCGGCTTCCGGACAACGTGCGGATATTGGATTTTTCAATCGTATCAAGTTACACACAAACATTAACGTTATGTGTAAGGCATCCCATGATTCAATTGGGTGGATTTACTATGATGGCATTGATAGAGGGGTTAATGATATCGTTGCCGTTTTGAATAAGGACGTGCTGACAATCTATCAGAAGGAGTCTGCCAAAGAATTATCTGACACTGTATATGTCTTTTATCCGGAATTGCGCTCGGTAGAAAACGCTTATGAGGCAACACTGGCTATTGATTCATTGATTACCGAAAATAGATTCAAGGCCGTATTACAAGGGAATGGAAAGATAACGATAGGTAATTTACAAGCTAAAGAGGCGGAACTTTCAGTGGTCACAGGTAACGGTGTCATTACTGTTGATGGAGGAAACTGCAATAAGGTCAAAGCCAGAATAGTAGGAACTGGACAAATAAACATGGCTGACCTTATTTCAGAAGAAAGCATATAAGATTATAAACCCAATCTCACCGAATGTGCTGTTTTGCAATGGTTTGTGCAATCACATATTCGGTGAGTGAAATTTTTTTTATTAGAATCGTTGCAAGAGTCGTGAAATTCTCTTAGTTTTGCACTAACAAAATTGTTAGTCAATATTGATAGATAAAACTGTTATGACAACCGACAGACAACCACAAGATACTGAAGCTAAAATCCTTCAGGCCGCTGAAAGTGAATTCCTCACAAAAGGTTTCGCGGGAGCAAGAACCACATCTATTGCTCAGGCTGCGGGAGTGACCCATGCAATGTTTCACTACTATTTTCGAACTAAGGATAAACTGTTCGAGAGAATCATATCTGAGAAAATAGCCTTGATGAAGGAACTGCTACTTGACACTGTGGCAAATTCAGATATGTCGCTTGAGGACAAGATCCGCAATGTGATAGAACGACATCTGGATTTCGTCGCAGCCAATCCGAATCTTCCGCGTTTCCTTGTTGGAGAAGTATTCGCATACTCGGAAAGAGCAAAAGTTCTGACTGAAAAAATAAAGCAGTTTGCTCCACGTATGATTGCAGAACTGCAAAGACAGATAGATGAAGCGGCTGCAAACGGTATTTTCAGAAAGGTGGACGCGCGAATGCTAATAATTGACATTGTATCGCTTAACATATTCTCCTATATGGCATCGCCTCTGATAAATGCAGTTTTAGATAACTGTATGGAGGATTCCGAACGTTTTCTTGCACAGCGTAAAAAGGAGAATTTCGACACGATTATGCGAAAACTAAAACCATAAAACTATGTATAAGGCACTCATTACGCTCCTGTTGCTATGTATGTTTTCGACAGGGCTTAAGGCTGAAGTGATAACTATAGAACAATGCGTGGAAAAGGCTATGGAAAACTATCCTTTGGTAAGAAAATATGACCTTCTTGCCTCGACATGCGACATTGCATTGTCTGATATAAACAAAGGGTGGCTTCCCCGGATAAATACGTCAGCACAAGCGACGGCGCAGAATGTTGTGCCGTCATTCCCGGAAGCCCTCTCAGGAATGCTCAGTCAGATGGGACAGTCGTTTGAAGGTCTTGGCAAATTACAATATAAGATTGGAATAGATATGTCTCAGAATATCTGGGATGGCGGAGTGTCTCATGCTCAGCGACAAGTACAAAAAGCTGACATGAAAGTACAGCAGGATGCAATGGACGTAGAGCTATATCAGGTAAGGCAACGCGTGGAAAATCTTTTTTTCGCAATACTTTTGTCGGAAGAGCAGATAAAACTCAACCAAAACACAGTGTCGCTACTACGCTCAAATCTTGATAAACTGCAATCAATGTTGCAGAATGGTACTGCGATGCAGAGCGATGTTGATATGCTTGAGGCGCAGGCACTTGTTATCGAACAGAATATTGTAATGGCGCAAAGTTCTGCCAACGGATACCGTAAGGTACTTGAGATATTTATCGGAGCAAGTCTAAATGATTGCGAACTGGGAAAGCCATCTATGTCGCTTCCTGAATCATCAGACTCCAACAGACCGGAACTAAATTTATTTGAAGGAAAACTTAGGTTGGTTGAAGCCGGACAACGCCTCTCCGACACTTCTATTATGCCCAAAATCGGCCTTTTTGCTCAGGCATACTATGGTTATCCCGGTTTTGATTACTTTAAGAGTATGATGAATCGAAATTTATCTTTCAACATTTTAGCAGGTGTGAAAGTGTCTTGGAATATAGATTCATTCTATACACGGAAAAATAATTCCCGTCGTAATGCAATTGAGATACAGAACATCCATGTTGACAAGGATGTGTTTCTGTTCAACTCCGATATGCAATCCGCTTCTGTTAAGGAAAGCATAAATGGTATGAGGGAGGTAATGTCAAAAGATAAGGAGATAATTTCGCTTAGGGAGAAGGTCCGCAAATCAGCAGAATCTCAGCTAGGAAACGGCGTGATAGATGCCACGGCGTTTCTTACAAAAGTGAATGATGAGAATCAAGCCGTCCTGACGGCATCATTTCATGAAATAGAGCTATTACAAGAAATATATAATCTCAAATACATCCTTAACCAATGAAGAAGTCTCTGAATTTAATAGCAATGGCGTTGCTTATTACTGCCTGCAATAAAACTCCGGACTACGATGCCACCGGAATTTTTGAGGCAACCACAGTGACTGTATCGTCAGAAACAACCGGGAAAATCCTTTCACTGGATATTTCAGAGGGAGACAGCATCAAGAACGGACAGACTATTGCCGTAATAGATACAACCATGCTTGTCCTGCAACAGAAGCAACTCAACAGCCAAAAAATGTCAGTTGAAAATTCGTCCCCGGATATTGTCGCACAAGTGTCATCGCTGCGTGCTCAGATTGCACATCAGAGACATGAGTGCGAGAGATTAGGGCGCCTTCTGGCTGATGGTGCAACGACGCAAAAACAATACGATGACGCGCAGTCGCAGTTGAAAGTTTTACAGGCACAGCTTGATGCTCTGACATCATCGCTTTCTAACAACCGCAATTCCATATCTGACAATGCAGTGGCATTGCAATATCAGCAGGAACAGTTGGAAGAGCAGATAGAAAAAAGCATGGTGAAATCTCCGCTTACAGGTACTGTTCTCATAAAGTATGCAGAGCAGGGAGAGTTTGCCACTCCCGGAAAACCGATTTGCAAAATTGCAGATCTCAATAACATTTATCTGCGAAGTTACTTTACTGTATCACAACTTTCGGATATACATATCGGGCAGGAAGTTACTGTAATAGCTGATTTTGGCGGAGATAAGCAATATGAATATCCCGGTACTATCACATGGATAGCTCAGGAAAGTGAATTTAC
>OLOD01001925.1_pt1 | contig 11751 bp, 9 predicted proteins | sample 1671921 | NCBI WGS metagenome assembly OLOD01 (sample SAMEA3136626, study PRJEB25190) | human gut metagenome | biome: human gut; feature: human-associated habitat; material: faeces | place: Austria | collected 2013
TCGTTTTGCTGTTCGGTGATAAGTCCGACAAGGACTGCCTTTTCGGTTATCTCCTCGTTGAGTATCTGGTCAATCATGAGTGATTCTGATTTTTTCGTAGTTGAGTTTACGTGTGGTGTTCTACAAAGATAACAAATTTCCCTGAAAAGATTATTTCTTTGCAGGGAAATTTGTTATCTGCGTTGCCGTTGGCCACGGCTGTGGCTGATTCAGTATGTCTTTAGGCATTCTTTGAGCCAAGTGATGCCTGATAGGTCTTTATTTTGCGTGAAACCCAGTAGTTTCCGAGAGTCCAGACCACAACGTCAATTATGACGATGATGTTGATGTTAACTTTCAGATATGAGGCGAGAGCGAAGTTCACGATGGTGAACAGCGCCGACACGCTGACGATTGTGATCATGGCCATGCGCGGTTTCATGCCTGCTGCAAGGAACTTGTGGTGTATATGGCTCTTGTCGGGGAGGAAGGGGCTGCGGTGCTGACGTATGCGGAGCATGTAGACTCTGATTACGTCGAAGCAGGGGACAATCAGGGGTGAGAATGCGATAATCGACGGGTTGACACCGAGCATGTTGTTGTAGGGATGCACATAGAGGATTGTTCCGAGCACACCGAGGATAAGGCCGATTGTCAGCGAACCGGTGTCGCCCATGAAGATTTTCTTGTGTTTGTTGACATCGCCGAACACATTATAATAGAAGAAGGGGATGAGCACGCCGAGTGTGCCGAAGCTGACTATGGCAAGAGCGTATTCGCTGAGGAACATGAATGCGACACCATAGATGACACATACGATGGAGCTGAGACCCGATGCGAGTCCGTCGATTCCGTCGATGAGGTTGATGGCATTGATGAGGAACACGAGAACCACGATGGTGAAGGGATAGCCGAACCACGGTGAAACTTCACCGATTCCGAGAACGCCTCCGAGACTGGAGAACCATACGCCTCCGCCAAGCAGGAAGATGGCACAGATGAGCTGAACCACGAACTTCGCACGGTATTTGATACCGATAAGGTCGTCGGCAAGACCGGTAAGGTAGAGCAGCTGCAGTGCGATAAATGTCGAGAGGAGCGGAAGGTAGCAGTTGGAAAGCGCGTCGGAAAACATTGAGTAGCCCAACTTGATGTTGCCTTCCAGCAGCACGGCGATTGAAACGATAATCACGGGGACAAACGCGATGCCTCCCAGACGGGGGACAAGACCTTTGTGGATTTTGCGTTCGTTGACTTCATCGAAAAGATTGCGACGGTAGGCAATCAAAAGAATCTGAGGGATGAGCACACCTGCAAGGAGCGCACACAAAGCAAAGATAATGAGAGAGTTTATTGTCCAGTATCCCATAAAAATTAGCTTTCGATTATAAGGATGTTTTAAAGAGTATTATTTTAAGCACAAAGCCTGTATGTATTGCAAGAAATACATCGAAAGTGATGATTCGAGGAGATTAGAGAGGGGGCATGTGAACTTTACAAAATATAGTGTCGGAGATGCTATCGTGCGACAGGAACAGTGCAAAGCGTCACGGGTTACAATGCAAATTTAAGCATTATTATCTGAATTTACTAAATTTAAGACTGTTTTTTTGTCTAAAAGGCGGTTTTGTGCAGATTTGTCGACACTTTCACCGGTTATCAGTAAAAATTTTATGGCAGGATGCTTGTGGGATGTTTTAGCCTTTCTCAACGTATTTTGGCAGTGTGAATATGTATTCAAGGCCGCCTTTCGAACGGTTGTGGACCGAGATTGTCCCTCCGAGAGAGTCGATGGTGCTCTTGACTATCGGCAGTCCGAGTCCTGTCCCTCCCATTTTACGGGAGCGTCCGGTGTCGACACGGTAGAACCGCTCAAACAGGTGGGGGATATGCTCTTCACCTACACCGTTGCCGTTGTCATAGAAGCTGAACACGTAGAACCGTTCGTTTTCAGAAATCATGTTGAGGTGTATTTCGGTTCCTCCCGAATAGAGGGCGGAGTTCTTTATGAGACCGCACACCATGCCGTTGAGCAGACTGTAGTTGCCGGTGACCTCGCAGTCAAGTGGGATGTCGAACTGAAATTCCATCTTTCCGGCAAGATTGTTGGCCGGGAGGTCGTATTCAATCTGGTAGACGAGATCGTGCATGTTGACGCTTTCAACGGCTATCATGTCAGCGCCGTTTTCGAGGCGGGGCATTGTCGATACGTCGTTGAGGAGCGAGGTCAGTCGCTCGACATTGGTCATCATGCGCTCAAGGAAGCGGGTGCGCGTCTGATCGTCCATTTCCGGGTCGCCGAGGATTGATTCGAGATAACCGCGTATGATTCCGACCGGAGTCTTGATTTCGTGGTTGATGTTGTTGGTCATCTGACGCGAAATCTTGGCTTTTTCTTCGATGGCGTGGATGGCTATCTTGCGCTCGCGCTTGATAGCTTCGAGGCTTTTGTTGCGGTCATGGTAGAATTTGAGGATCTCGCGCGAGATGTCGCCCAGCTCGTTTTTAGGAAATTCATAGTCCTCCCTGACTTTGCCTCCCGAAGCTGCATTATAGGCAAACTCGCGCAGCAGCACTACGTTGCGCGACAATACCCGGGTCGACAGATAGGCTATGATCAGGGTTATGGCAAGGGCCGACAGAATCACGAGCCACACTCTCATGTCGATGTCGATGGCATCGTGAACGTTGTCGCTGTAGGGCATCGCGGTGCAGACCGTGACCTTGCCGTCGTCGCTTTTTACCTTGGAGAAGAAATAGAGTTTGTCTTCGTCGCGCCCGACAAGACGTTCTCCGTCAGTCCCTTCCACGTTCGAGAATGAGGAGTTGCGTTTGCGTATGTCGACATCGGTCATGTCAAGGGGGATGGGAGTGCCGAGCGAGTAGGTAAGGCGGTCGTCGGTGTAGACGCTGACACGCACTCCCTCAAACATCGAGCCTTGGAAGAATTGCTGGATGAATGCAAGGAATGTACGCAGATTGACATCCTGACGGTATGCGTCAAGAATGCGGCTGTCAATCAGGTCGGGTTCGGCGTTGAACACCTGAGCGCGATAATTGGCCTCTCTCTTGTACTGATAGAAGATTATGGCGCCGAACACGATGCACAGCGCTGTCGCGATCGGCAGGAAGAGTCTCCACTGGTAGTTAATCCTTCTCTTTAAACCCATAGCCGAACCCTAAGCGAGTTTCGATGTTGTTGCCGTAATGTCCGATTTTTTTGCGTAGACGCGTGATGTTGGTGTCGATCGTGCGGTTTGTGACCACTACGTCATCGGCCCACACATGGCGTATGATTTCCTCGCGCGAATAGATACGGTTCCGGCGTGTGAGGAAAAAGGCGAGTATCTCGAATTCGGTTTTGGTCAGTGCGACCTTCTCTCCGTCGAGATAGCAGATTTTTTCGTTGGGGTCGATGCGCAGGCCCTGATATACGATCTGGGGTTCGAGTCCGTCGTGTGAGACGGCCGATGCCGCTTCGCGCGCACGGCGTGCAATCTGGGTGCGACGCAACACGGCGTTGACTCTTGCGAGCATCTCGCTTATCTTGAACGGCTTTGTGATGTAGTCGTCAGCCCCTATGTTCAGCCCCATGACAGTGTCGTCCTCGCCGTTGAGAGCCGAACAGAAAATGATTGGCACGTCTTCCATTTCAGATGAGTTGCGCAGGCGTTTGGCAAAGTCAAATCCGCTGAGACGTTCCATCATGATGTCAACGATGAAAAGGTCGTAGGGGGTGAGATCCATTTCAAGTGCCTCCTCAGCGCTATAGGCGGTGTCGACCAGATATCCCTCTTTCTGAAGATTATACTTCAGAATCTCGCAGATTGATTCTTCGTCGTCTATTACTAAAAGGCGGGTGCTCATATCAATATATTACGTGTTCGGTTTAGTTAATCTCCGGCAGATGGCCACGGTGTGATTTCACAGGCGGAGCGTAATTCTCTGTCAGATTGGTTTTCAAGATGCTAAATTACATCATTTTTTCGAGGCGTAGTGTTAACTTCTGTTAAATCGGTTGATTGCGTGAACTTTTCAGGCTGCCCGAGGTTATAAAGACATAGTTACTATATTTGCACTGTGTTTTCATGGTATTAGATTTAAGGTTAAAGAACAAAAGGGCTGTCGTGATGACAGCCCTTTGTTTTTTAGCTTTTTTATTTCCGTCAGATGTTCCGTGAGTCGGTCGTTATGTCTTGTCGTGGTGTCGGAAAAAATTTTTTCAAAAAAAATGAAAAGTCATTGAACTTTTTTACTGCATGGTTCGTTCTAAAGACAAGTTACTATATTTGCACTGTGTTTTCATGGTATTAGATTTAAGGTTAAAAGACTACAGGGCTGTCGCGATGACAGCCCTGTAGTCTTTTTCAGCGGCGCATAGCTATTGGGGCAGTAGCGCTGTGAAATAAAAGTTAATTGTCTGAACCGAAAAAGCGGTTGGGCGTTTTAGATGATGTAAGGGTGACGCTCTTGTTCCGCTCTGCCGGTTGAGTCTTCGCCCGGGATTGATTCACGAATAAAAAAACTATCTATTATGGAAATTCTTAAGCATCATGATCATGAGGAGGCATCCTGCCACCGTCACAAACTTCTCCACTGCATTATTCATGCCACACTTCAGGTTGCAACTCTCGCCGTAGCTGCTGTCACACTTGCCGAGGTCGAGAAGCTTCACCAGAAAGTAAAGGCATTGCATCGCAAATGAATATAATCTTCGTTGTACGAATTGTAAGAAAAATATAAAAGCCATCCCGAAGTAGACCCGTCGGAATGGCTTTTTCCTTAACCTTAGTGACTCCTACAGGATTCAAACCTGTAACCTTCTGATCCGTAGTCAGATGCTCTATTCAGTTGAGCTAAGGAGCCGTTTGCGAGTGCAAAATTACTGCTTTGTTTTTATTCTGCCAAATTTTTGGACAACTTTTTTACGACGTTTCAATATTTTTTTTCATGCCTGAATTATCAACTATACTTATTGCCTTGGGACTTACGGCTTTGGCCGGACTGTCGACAGGAATCGGAGCTTTGATTTCTTTTTTCACCCGGAGCACCGACACCCGTATGCTGGCCGGTGCGCTCGGACTTTCGGCCGGCGTGATGGTCTACATTTCATTCATGGAGCTTATGCCACAGGCTGTCGAGTCGCTCGAAGCCATCTATTCTGACCGCGTGGCCACATCAATAATGCTTGCAGCCTTTTTCGGAGGAATAGGGCTGATAGCCGCCATCGACTATCTTGTCCCCGAGGACGAGAATCCCCATGAGACCCACACCATGAACGAGCTGGAGAGGTCTGACAGCCATCACAAGCTGAAACGTACCGGCACTATGCTGGCCCTTGCCATCGGCATCCATAATTTCCCCGAGGGCATGGCCACCTTTATTTCATGTCTCGACGGTCTTGAAGTGGCGCTGCCGATTATGGTGGCGATCGCCATCCACAATATCCCGGAGGGGATTGCTGTCTCCGTCCCGATCTATCATTCCACGGGCAACCGCCGCAAGGCATTGCGCTACTCGCTCATATCGGGTCTCGCCGAACCGGCCGGGGCGCTTGTCGGCATGGCCTTCCTCCTTCCGTTCTGGTCTCCGATGGTCAATGCCATCTGTCTTGCCTCTGTGGCCGGAATCATGGTGTATATAGCTTTCGACGAGCTGCTGCCAAGCGCCGAGAGCTTCGGCCACCATCATCTTTCTCTTTTAGGCGTCATCGTCGGAATGGCAATCATGGCACTGACAATCCTTGTGTTATAGAATGTTAAATCAAACTGTTTTCGTGAGCGGTATTAGTTTTTTTCTTAATTTTGCAGTCCGTTAGGATTGTAATCATCATTTAAATGCGTTTTATCTCGCTCATACTTCTTTTATTTGTCATGCTCATGTGTACTGCTCCCGCATTGGAGAAGGACATGTGTGCGCTTCGTGGCTCTGAATGTCAGTGTGAGGGGACATGTGGTGATGATTACGGATGTGATTGTTGTTCTCCATTTATAGCATGCTCGACCTGCACCGGATTTGAGGCTGTCAGGAGGGTTAAAGTTGTTGAACCTGTGGTTTGTTGCCATGCTGTAATGGAATATGCTCCGACGGCTCGTATCCAAGAAGCCTTTATTTCAGTTGACACTCCCCCTCCGCTTTATTGTTAGTGATTTTTAATGACATTGCAGGGATGATTTTGTTCATTCCCTCTCTGACACGTACATGCCGAAAGATAGTTTTGGCATGAGACGGTATGTATTAATCAAAATTCACTATACAATAATTATCAATGAAAAAGATTTCAATTTTATTAGCGGTAATGGTCTTGTCGCTACAGGCTGTTTGCGCTCAAAATATATTCAAGGCAAAAATCATAGACGGAGATTGTGGAGAGACCCTTGTGGGCGCGACAGCAATAATACAGGGAACTGATAAAGGGGCGATAGCGGATGCCGACGGTTTCCTTACCATAACTGGTATACCTGACGGTCCACAGACAATCGTATTCTCTTGTGTGGGATATGAGACCGAACGCAAAAAGTTTGTGTTTCCTTTGGCTAATCCCGGTGACATCAATGTGATTTCGCTTGAGGAAGATGAGAATGAACTTGAAGAAGTAGTGGTTACCGCAACGCGTGGCACGCGCACTTTCAACGACCTCCCGACCCGTGTTGAATTCATCGGGTCTGAAGAACTTGAGGAAAAAAGTCTGATGAAGCCCGGAGATATCCGGATGCTCCTCAGCGAGAGCACCGGTATTCAGACCCAGCAGACATCCGCGATATCCGGAAATTCGCTTATTAAGATTCAGGGTCTTGATGGAAAATACACCCAGATACTGAAGGATGGTTTTCCTGCGTTTTCGGGAGCAGCCGCCGGTCTCGGACTTCTGCAGACACCGCCTCTTGATCTGCGTCAGGTTGAAATCATCAAAGGTTCGTCAAGTACTCTTTACGGCGGGGGCGCTATCGCCGGACTTGTGAACCTTGTGTCTAAAACCCCTGAAGAGAAACGTGATTTTCAGATTCAACTCAATGGTACGACCGCCAAGGGACTTGATGTCAATTCATTCTACGGAGAGCGCTTCGGAAAGGTCGGAGCGACGGTTTTTGCGTCATATAACCGGAACTGGGCTTATGACCCGTCAGACGTAGGCTTTACTGCCATTCCTGAGTTTGACCGCTTTACGCTTAACCCGACTTTGTTTTTCTATCCGGGTGAAAATACTACGGCTAATTTGGGAATTGAAGCGATGGTCGAGGACCGCTTGGGCGGTGATATGGACTATATCCGTAACGGATACACTGAAGAGCATCCATACTTCGAGCGTAACAGGTCGCAGCGCTATAGCTCACGTTTGTCGGTCAGACATAAATTCAATGAGACAGGCAGCCTTAACGTAAAGAATAGTGTAACTCTATTCCGCCGTAAGATTTCCATTCCGGACTATCGTTTTGACGGAGATCAGTGGTCGTCATTCAGCGAAGTTTCCTATGTGAACTCCGGCAAGCGGAGCGAATGGGTGGGTGGTCTTAACGTATGGACCGAACATTTCAGCGAAAAGCAGTTGACCCCCATGCCTGTCCGCGATTTTTCAATAAATACGTTTGGAGCGTTTGTCCAGAACACGCTTAACCTTAGTGACAGATTCATTCTTGAGACAGGACTGCGAGGTGATTATGTCAGCGATTATGGTTTTGCGGTTTTGCCTCGTCTGTCGGCATTGTTTAAAATCAACAGTAAATTTTCGACGCGCATAGGTGGCGGTTTCGGCTACAAACCGCCGTCGATATTCTCAGAAGAGAGCGAAAGGCTGCAATATGAAAACGTGTTGCCGATTGACAGGAAATTTAACAAGCTGGAACGGAGCTATGGTGCGAATGTCGATTTTAATTACCGCACATCGTTTGCTGACGGGCGTGTGATTTTCACATTGAATCAGTTGTTTTTCTACACATCTCTCCGTCATCCGCTTGAACTGAAGCAGGAGCCTGACGGTCTCTACAGATTTTATAACATAGCAGATAATATGAACAGTAAGGGTGCGGAGACCAATGTTAAGATAATGTATTCTGATTTTAGCCTCTTTCTCGGTTATACCTACACTGATGCTGTCGTGAGAGAAAACGGTCATAGGCATGCTAAGACCCTCACGCCTAAACATCGTTTGAATTCCATGCTGATGTATGAGATTGAGGACAGCTGGCGCGTAGGATATGAACTTTACTATGTAGGAAAACAGCATTTGACCGACGGTCTTATGGGCAAAGATTATGTCACAATGGGTTTTATGATTCAAAAGATATGGGACAGATTTTCAATCTATGCAAACTTTGAAAACTTCACTGACCGTCGTCAGACTCGTTTCGACACCATTTACACCGGAAGCGTCACTAATCCCGAATTTCGCGACATATACGCTCCGCTTGACGGATTTGTTGCTAATGCAGGGGTGATATTGAAGTTCTGAGATAAAGAAGTTTCTTATAGTTTTTAAAACAGAGGGATTCCGCGTTTCATCAGATGCGGAATCCCTTTGTTGCGTTAAATTAGTCATAAAATTTTTAAAATATTTCTGTGGCACGAAAGATTTTGTAATTTTGTATCTCACTAATCCTAAATAAAACAATCTCAAAAATCAAATCCAATGAGTAAACCTTATGTTTTAGGTATCGACATAGGTGGAACCAACACCGTGTTTGGCATTGTTGACGCCCGTGGCGTTGTTCTTGCAAGTTCATCAATCAAGACTCAGAAGCATGCTGATTTCAATGATTATCTCGACGAGCTCCACACCGAAGTTGTCCGTCTTCTTGAATCCAACGATGCTGTCGACAAGATTCTCGGCATAGGCATCGGCGCTCCCAACGCCAACTATTACACAGGTACAATCGAAGGCAAGGTCAATCTTCCGTGGCCTTCTCCGCTGCCTCTCGCGCAGATTGTAAGCGAGAAGTTCGGAATACCTGTGGCCATTACCAACGACGCAAACGCGGCAGCTATCGGCGAGATGACCTACGGCGCGGCCCGCGGTCTCCGCGATTTCATCATGATTACGCTCGGCACAGGTGTCGGCAGCGGTATCGTCATCAACGGCCAGCTTGTCTATGGTCACGACGGTTTCGCCGGAGAGCTTGGCCACACCATAATCCGTCGCAACAACGGTCGTCTGTGTGGATGTGGCCGCACCGGCTGTCTCGAAGCATACTGCTCGGCCACAGGTGTCGCTCGCACTGCCCGCGAGTTCCTTGAAATCCGTGAGGACGAATCGCTGCTCCGCGAGCTCCCGATTGACGCGATAACATCAAAGGATGTCTACGACGCTGCCATTAAGGGAGATAAACTTGCCAAGGAGATTTTTGAATACACCGGCAATATCCTCGGTGAAGCGTTTGCCGATTTTACCGTGTTCTCTTCGCCGGAGGCCATTATCCTTTTCGGTGGTCTTGCCAAGTCGGGCGACCTTCTGATGCGTCCTCTGCGCGAGTCGATGGAGAAAAACATGCTCCATATCTTCAAGGGCAAGGTCAAGGTCATCCCCTCAGAGCTTAAAGAAGCGGATGCAGCCGTCCTCGGCGCGAGCGCGCTCGGCTGGGAGGCAGGCAAGGCCAACTCCGCCCCCAACCCCGTGGCCGTCCCCGCCAAGACAAACGAATAAGAATGACAGGACTGTCTGTCCCATGACGGTCGCTGCACAAACTGTTACTACCTCATGCTGCAAATTGACAGTATGAGGTAGTCTTTTCATGTAAAATTCTTATCTTTGCACCTACAGCCACTATTCACAGATTGATATGAGCACTTTACACATCAGACACTTCGGCCCTGTATCTGTGGCCGATGTTACTTTCAGCCGCTTTACATTTTTTGTAGGCCCTCAAGGGGCGGGAAAGAGTACGATTGCCAAATTGTATTCGATGTTCATGTGGCTTGAAAAAAGTCTGATACGCGGGATATTGAAAATTAATTATATCGAACAGTATTCCAGATTTCAGAAAGCTTATTGCGGATATCATAGGCTAAGTTCATATTTTTATGACGATACAGTCATCAGATTTATCGGAAAAAGTTACATGTTCGTTTATGAGAACAGACGACTAACCATAACACCGTTTGATATGTCTTCGACCGATGTGGCAAAGGTCATGTATGTGCCATCTGAGAGAAATTTTTTAAGTTCGCTTGATAATCTGAGCGGCTTGAAATCTCTCCCGCTATCTTTGCAGACATTCAAAGATGAATATGACTCGGCCTGTAAGGCATACGGCAGTGGCTACAATTTGCCTATAAACGGTGTCAGATATGAGTATGACCGTCTCAACAGTGTGTCATGGCTGGTCGGCAACGGTTTCAGAGTGCGTCTGTCGGATGCGTCGAGCGGATTTCAGGCTGCTTTGCCCATGCTTCTGGTGACAAACTATCTGACTTCGCTCGTCAGTTCCCGCCATGAGGACGGATATAGCAGACTCAGCATAGCCGAGCAGGAGAAGCTCAACAAGGAGGTACAGGCTATAATCGACAATACAGACTATTCGCCGGAGGTGCGCAGTGCGGCTCTTGCGGCATTGTCTTCGAAATTCGTCTATTCGGGATTTGTAAACGTGGTTGAAGAACCTGAGGAAAATCTCTATCCTGAATCTCAAAAAAATGTCCTTTTCTCCCTCATATCGAATGCGAACAGCGATGAGGGCAATCAGCTTGTGGTGACAACCCACAGCCCGTATGTCATTAATTATCTTACGCTTGCCGTAAAAGCTTGCGAACTGAAGGATATGGCCGGAGACAATGAGCATGCTTTGCGGAAAATATCGGAAATCGTCCCGCTTGACAGTTGTATTCCAGCCACGGAAATAAGTATATATGAGATGATTGATGGGTCTGCCGAGGAGTTGCCGATGCCTGACGGATTGCCTACGGATAATAATTTTCTTAACATTGCTCTTGGCAATGTTAATAACATGTTTGACGCATTGCTTGAAATAGAGGAGGAGATTCAGTGATGAAAGTTGATTTCTTTGTAGAGGAATGCCTGACGGATAATATTTCATCCCCACGTTTTGGAATATGCGATCCCGGAAACCATCTTCCGGCCTGTGTGAGCCATGACAACGAGGATACTTGGGTTGCCGTAGTTGAAAATCAATCAGGAAAGGCGCTTAATTTTACAGCAATTGACAATTGTATAGAAATCAGGCGTGAGAACGGCGAAATGGACAACCGTTGTGATGCGATGCTAACGAATCCCGACACGATTATTTTCATAGAGCTTAAGGTGCAGGACAAAGATTGGATTCACCATGCGGTAAATGTCCAGCTACAGTCTACGATTGATCATTTTAAAGCCAACCATGCAATTGAGAAGTTCCGCAGACGCATCGCCTATGCGTGTAACCGCCGTCATCCGCAATTCCAGTACTCAAGAATGGAACTGATGAATGAATTCAGGAGCAGGAACGGAGTAAGGCTTAATATTGTCAATACGATTGTTGTCAAATAAAAAACTATTCCCGGTCACTTTTGAACAATGGTTGTTCGTGGCCGGGAATAGTTTTTTTGCGAAGGTATGTTTCAGAATCATACATTCATACTGGTGTCTATATCATCTATCTGATTTCCACGCTGAAGCCGGGTTTGTCGAGGCAGTGGCACTTTGTTGTCGAGCCGGCGGGGACATACGACTGGAAATCGCATGCCTTCTGCGGTTCGCCCCAGAAGTGCATCGGGAAGAAGTTGTCGACCTTGACTTTCGAGAGGAAAATTTCAGCACCTTTGGCAAAATCAGCTCCCATACGG
>OLOD01001932.1_pt1 | contig 11695 bp, 7 predicted proteins | sample 1671921 | NCBI WGS metagenome assembly OLOD01 (sample SAMEA3136626, study PRJEB25190) | human gut metagenome | biome: human gut; feature: human-associated habitat; material: faeces | place: Austria | collected 2013
GAAGAATAGCCGTGAACTACAACGGATACGTAAAGATAAACCATGCCCTCGGACTTCCTGAAATGCTGGGAACCCAAGGTTACATTGATATGTACAAGGCCAGATGGATGTCCAACAATCCGGATAAGGGCGAACCTACAACTAATGATATTAAATCGTTCTATTTCCTGACTCCAAATGAAGTATCGCAATTACCTAATACTGATTGGGTAGACGTTATGTTTGGCACCGGAATAGAACATTCTCATAGCATTGACATCTCCGGAGCTTCCGATAGATCATCTTATTTCCTTTCTGCCATGTACGAGAATGACGAGGGTACCTATGTGAATACAAACTACGAGAAATGGGCCATTAAAACCCGATTCGAACAAACTCCATTGAAATGGCTAAAATTCAGTCAGACAGTAAATTTCAGTCACTCAAAAAGAAAACATAATGCATTGAACTGGCAACACGTCCTTCGCGCTAATCCAGCCATGAATGTATACGATGACACCAACCCGATGGGTACAGGATATGGATACTTCACTGATGAATTTGCAGGAACAATCGACTGGCAGGGAGGAAACCCATTGGAAAGCGCTGACTTGAAAGATCATTGGGAGAAATGGAACGTTGCATGGGGAAATTTGCAAGTAATCATCACCCCGATAAAAGGACTGGTATGGACTACCAACCTGACAGGAACTCTTAGCAATCATGCGACTTCAAGCTTCTTATATAATACATTTGGAGGCATATCAACCAACTCTATCGACTTTGTGGAAGGAAAAAACATCCAAGGACACCAATTGGATTATTCTCACAATCAAAGTACTTCCTACTTGTTGAATACATACGTAAACTATAATAAATTGATTGGTAAACACGATCTTGGAGCAATGGTCGGTTTCGAAGTAAGAGAATCACGTAATGATGACGCATCAGGATATGCTGAATGGGGTATACCGGCTCAAGACTTAAGAAGTACTGCTCTTACCGATCACAGAGACGGTACCAACTCTTGGGCTACAGGAAGTAGCTACTCCATATTCGGACGTGTTACCTATGCTTATGACAACCGCTATCTGCTAACAGCGAACTTTAGAAATGATGCCACTGATATATTTGCTCCGGGCAAAAGAAGCGCTTTCTTCCCATCTGTGTCTGTTGGTTGGAACATAGCCAATGAGAAGTTCTTTAAAGTAGAAAAGATTAATGACTTGAAACTAAGGTTTGGTATCGGAGAAATTGGCAACAACAGTATAGACAAAAACTGGTGGAGACAAGAATATAAATTACAAACGAATGGTACTTGGTTGGCCCAGAAAACTCCGAATAAAGACGTAACATGGGAAAAAACAAGAATAACTAACATCGGAATAGATCTTGGAGCATGGAATAATGCTTTTACAGCCACTATCGACCTATACAACAAGAAAACACGCGATGCATTGATTGAACAAAAAATGCCTTCACATATCGGTGTTGGTAGTAGTACTTATAAGTTGAACAAAGGAGAAATCAGCAACAAAGGTATTGAAGTGGCTTTGTCATACAGAGGATCAATCAATCATTTCAACTACCTCGTAAGTGGAAATATCTCGTACAACAAAAATAAAGTACTAAACATCGGTAATGCCAGCTATTTGTCCGGAGGAAGCTTCAATCGCACACTCGTAGACGGACCGGTAGCAGCATTTTGGGGATACGTAGCAGACGGATTGTATCAAACACAGGCAGAAATAGATGCCTTGAATGCGATATCAATGGAAAAATGGGGCGTAGCATACGATGCAGGAAATATAGGCCCGGGAGATATTAAATTTAAAGACCTGAATGGAGACGGACGTATCAATGATGAAGACATGACTTCAATAGGTAACCCTTGGCCAACATATGTATATGGATTCAATGTGAACTTGGAATACAAAGGTTTTGAGTTCAACATGAACTGGCAGGGGGTAGCTGACAGAGATATATACAACAATACCAAACAATGTCTTGAAAATATGAATGCTGACTGGAACTCAACTCCGGATGTGTGGAATGCATGGACACCCAACAATACCCAAACCAGCCAACCTCGTCTGGGTAATGCTACCCACAACTATCAATTGCCTAACTCATATATGGTTGAGGATGGTTCATACTTGAGATTAAAAAACATTCAGCTAGAATATAACTTTAAGAAATCGGTAGTATCTAAAATGAAATTATCAAAACTGAAAATTTATGTAGGAGTAGAAAATGCACTGACATTCACTAAATTCAAAGGATTTGATCCTGAATTTATAGGTAATAACAATGCCGAACAGGGAGTATATAGCTTAACTCAATATCCTCAGTCCCGTTCTATTTCATTTGGTCTTAATGTTGGTTTTTAATCAGATAAAAATATAAATATGAAAATTAAATATATGTTCATAGCAGGATGTCTGCTTCTGACATCAGCATGCAGTGATTTTCTGGATCATCCTCTAACAACGTCTGTATCAGACGATAATATTGGAGAAATCATACAAAAAAACCCCGCAAAGTTAGGCGAATTTTTGGGAAGCGCTTACAGGTCTCTAGGTTCTATCATGCTTTATGGAAGACAGACGGAATATATGTCAACCATGTCGCACGAAATGGATATTGATTGGCTGGGCGAAGAACAACGTAATCAATGGGCCATCAATGGGCTCACTTCCAGCAACAAGAATGTAGAAGAGGCCTACATAAAATACTATAAAGCCTTGGCTTCTGCCAATCTCATGCTAGACTTGATCGACCATGTAGACTTGGAAGCGCTGGATGAAGAGAAAAAAACAATGGTAATGAACTTCCAGGGTGAAAGTTTATTTTTAAGAGCATTCATACATTTCGATCTATTACGCCTGTTCGGAGAACAAGGACCTTCTTTCGGGGGAATGTATCCAAACAACAAGGATGCGAAAGGAATCATTCTGATGGAAGGTATTGCAGACGCTAGTAATGCAATTACAGCCAGATCAACTATTGAAGAATGTTATCAATTGATAATCAAGGATCTGAAAAAAGCCGAAACCTGCATTGGAGACAACCAGATCCCGGTCAATACTGCAGTACCCGGTCCCGGCTATACAGACACTGATTATACAAAAGACCAGGGATGGGCCCAAAAACCGGCTGTACATGCATTACTCGGAAAAGTGTATCTGTATATGAGCGACTATGCCAATGCCAAGACAGAATTTGAGAAAGTGATAGGCGACAGCCGCTTCAAATTGGACAAACCGGTCAACTTTACAGATTACATTCAGCATACGGACAACAATCCCGAATGTATCTTCTCCCTGCAATATTACCTCTCGTCAGGAAGTGCCTATGATGATGCCCCCCAACATCACCTGGTTCGTATCTTCGGAGGAGCTCCGGGTGCCTGGAACAACTTTTTCGTCGATCAACGTACTGCTGCACGATTCGGAGACGATCCACGTCTGTATGAAGCTACATTATACGATTATACATGGCAAGCTTGGAGTACAGCCACTACCGGCATTACATTTATAAAGGCGGATACGGATGTGCCCGATTACAGATATTACGCACGTAAGTATACCGACTTCTATAACGTGTCTTCACCTGTATTCTCAACCAAGAATGTAGATATCATCCGCTTGGCGGATATTTATCTGATGTATGCCGAAGTAATGCTCAAACTGAACTCTGTAGATGTGGCCACCGAATATGTGAACAAAGTCCGTCGCCGGGCATGGGGAGAAAGTAACTACGACGTACCCGGTACAAAAGGAGAAGATTTTTCGACTGTCACCATGGAAATCCTTCAGGAAGAACGTTACAAAGAGCTATTCTTTGAAAATATCCGTTGGTATGATATTTGCCGTTGGGGAATATTGGAACAGGAATTGGCCAAATATCCTTCAACAAAGGCAGGAACTGTACATTACGATCCACAAGACTATTATCTTCCGATACCTGAAAGTGAATTGAGAACGAATCCATTAATGAAACAAAGTAAAGGATATTAAGTATGAAAAAGCTGTTGATTTTACTGGCATTTGCTTTTCTGTTTCTCTCTCTCACCTCTGCGTCTTCTTTTGACGAGCGGAAAAAATATCTCCTTGATTATTACTCCAAAGCCCGTCCAAACGACCAATATTGGGGAGATAACGACATCAAGACAGCAATGGGATTTGTTTTAGCTCGCCTGGAAACAAAGAAAGATGTCAAGTATGCTCTGGATATGCTGAACCGGATGCAGGAAGATGCACCCTTCGACATGTTCGATTGTCATCAGAATATCGACGCGTATCTACGCTTTCAGTCTGTATACCCGAAAGAGCTGAAAGAGAAGGTACGGAAACGTATGACAAGCGAGGATTATTTGGCAGATGGAAGTACCGAAAATCATAGACTGATGTTTAAACTGGCTTTCCCCGACTGGGGGAAAGCCGACACGGTAATGGCACATTGCCGTTCAGTACTTATGGATGTAATGGATAAGACGGTACGTTATGGTATCAAAGAGTTTGATTCTCCTACGTACGGCACATTCTATATCACTTGCCTTCTTTCTTTGTATGACCACAGCAAGGATGCTGAATTTAAGAAACAGGTACAAATGACTCTTGAATGGCATTTACTCAACATGGCACCCGAATGGTTGAATGGTTATTTCATATCTTCCTCTCTACGGGAATATTATTTTGCTTGTTCTCCTCATATGATGAGTCCTTATCCACTTTTAGGCTGGTTGTTTTTTGGTGGCGGTCCCAATCCGGTATTAGAGCAAAAGTATGAAAACGGAGAGTTGATTGTGAACAATGAAGGCTTTTACTCTGTACTGGCGGCCGTTTCTTCCTATCGTGTACCAGAGATTATACAGCATATAGCATCGGATAGAAAAAATGCATACGTACATAAAGAATCGCATGATATGACTCCATTTGCACAACTCAACTATCCATGGGGATTCAAGAAATATACATATATCAACAAAACGTATGGATTAGCCAGTCAATGGGATGGAATCAGTCTGGGATGGAGCGCGCAGATGCGCCGGTGGAAACTGGTATGGGAATCGGATGCACCCGCAAGTACTTTCTTCCTGACTCATATCAGTCATTATGGTAGATCAGCCGAAAGCCTTTTCGGAGCTACTTGTCGCGAACAAGTATTACAACATAACGGCACGTTGCTGGCCATGTATAAAATAGAATCGGAAGAACCCCATCCGTATGTGACAGGAGTAGTGCCTATTGATGCAATAAAACAAATGAAAGAGGACAAATCCGGCTGGATATTCTTTGACGGAGGAAGTGTTCTGTTTGCCGTAAAATTCTGTCATCCATACACATGGGACGAAGACCGGATGTTCCGCGGGGTAAAACATAAGATGTTACGCTGTGACCAACGTGGCACTGCCGCAGTCATAGAAACCTGTTTGCCGGATAAATATCAGCCTACAGGAACGCAAACAGCTTTGGACCTGTTTGCAGAAGATATACTGAAAACAACGAAACTGGAATACATCGTTACCAATCCGGAATACCGACAGACCATTTATCACTCACTTAGCGGTGATACACTAAAAATTATCTACAACTACGGACGTTTCGTCAACGGAGAAAAGGTGGATTATGAAAATTGGCCTTTGTATTCAAACCCATGGATGGAACAAGCGGTGAACGGACGTTTCCTGAATATTTCGCATGGAAAAGAATCACGCGTGTATGACTTCAGAAATTGGAACGTGACAGATAGTAAAGAGGATTAATAATATGACGAAATCTATCTTATTCAGCTTGACACTGGTATTCATCACAATCGCTTGTTTTGCACAAGACTATTATGGGAACAACCGTAAGCAGTGGCTACAAAAAGCAGAGCAATATAAACCGAAACTTATAATCACAGAGAAAAAGCCACTGAAAGTAGTAGATATTGTACCTGACGCACAATCGTTTCAGAAATACAAAGCAGTAGATGTCAGTCCTATCGACTCCTTGTACTCTATGCCTTTCAGACTGAAAAAAGAAATTACGATTGACTTCGGAGAGCATCTGACCGGATATTTCAGTTTCTCTGTAAGGAGTACCGGGCTTGCAGCCGACGGTCCGTTAAGGTTGAAATTGACCTTCGGGGAAGTTCCTTCGGAAGTGGCTGTCCCTTTTGATTCTTATAAAGAAGGCTTAAGCAGGGCATGGCTGCAGGACGAAGTTGTTTCTGTAATGTATGTGCCGCAAACAGTCAATCTTTCACGCAGGCTGGCTTTCCGCTATGTGAAAATAGAGTTGCTGGGCAGTTCCCCTTATTATGATTTCAACATACATGATATAAAATGTATGGCTCAAACTTCTGCCAGAAACATACCTGAAGAGCTTCCGCAGACAGTTGATCCCATGATAAGGAAAATAGATCGTGTCGGACTCAATACACTGAAAGAATGTATGCAAACCGTTTACGAGGATGGTCCGAAGAGAGATCAGCGTCTTTGGATCGGGGATTTATATCTGGAAGCTCTTGGCAACAATTATTCTTACAAGCAGCACGACCTTACAAAACGGTGTTTGTATTTATTGGCCGGATTGAGCGATCTGAACGGATATCTGTTGGCTACTGTAATTGAAAATCCTGTGCCAAGAGCCCAGGACAAACAGTTTCTTTATGAATATGCGCTATTATATAATGTAACATTGAAAGACTACCTGGAAGCAACAGGCGATATGGAAACTGTCAAAGACTTGTGGCCTGTGGCTAAAAAGCAGCTGGATATTGTCCGTACCAATGTCAAGACGGACGGATTGATGGATTTTGAGAAAGTAAAGAAAGACTGGTGGGTATTTTTCGATTGGAAAGAGGATTTGTATAAAGAGGTTCCCTTACAAGGAGTATCCATATTCGCACTAAAGGAATCCTACAAGCTGGCTCAACTGCTCGGAAAAGAAAAAGAAGTTGCCGACTTGCCTCAATTAACTGATAAAATGATAAAGGCTGCCCGCAAAAACTTATACAACCGGAAAACCGGCTTTTTCGTCGGAACAGGCGACAAGCAGATTTCCTATGCTTCACAAATATGGATGATCTTAAGCGGAGTTGCCAGTAAAGCTGAAGGCAAAAAAGCTTTATCAGCATTGACTACAACACAGGATGTTTGTTATCCCGGCACTCCTTATATGTATCATTATTATATTCAGTCGCTGATAGATTGTGGAATGAACCTCGAAGCAAAAGAGGCTTTAGTCAATTACTGGGGAGGAATGATTGCCAAAGGAGCCGATACATTTTGGGAGGCATACGATCCTACAAACGACTTTATTTCTCCATACGATTTTTATCCTATCAACAGCTATTGCCACGCTTGGAGCTGTACGCCTGTTTATTTTATCAGGAAATACCCTGAAATATTTCAGAAGTGATTCAATGAACCATTTCACCACAGAGGACACGGAGGACACAGAGGTTATAATTATCTCTGAATTAGAACTCTGAAACCTCTGTGTCTTCTGTGGTGAAAAGAATCAAAACGGTGTAGTCATGAGTACATCAATTAAAAATTCAGCAAGCGCTCTGCAAACGATTTTTCATTTTCATTTCTCATATTCTCATTGATGACTGATAAACAACAAATAATCAAATAAATAGCTTATGAGAAATACTTTCTAACATGGCATTTCTCATAATATACCCTCTATTTTAGCTTAAAATTCACCTTATTCTCATAGTATTTCAAGGTATTTCTCATAGTCAAGATATTATCTTCTTCCTTTTCCTAGTTAAAGATAAACAAGTTCCGATTGTCCCATATATTATGGGAAAGTATTCTCTTATATTATGGGAATTTATTCCTAGAAAATGAGGGAATATTTTCCCAGTTAGTAGGGAATACTTTCCCACAATATATGGGACAAAGACACAATTACTATAACAGCACAATACTAAATGACCTATACCACACCCCATTCTAATGAAAAGATTGAAGGGTTCCTAAAGAAAGAAATCACCTTTACTACAATACATTGTAGCAAAGGTGATTCATAAGATCAAGGCGCTTCGGACGATCTTTTATAAACTTAAAAACCTATTGGAAAACCTTCTTTTTAAGAACCGGATAAATAGAAAAACTGAAAGACACAGGTTCTGCAAAAAGCACATATTGTTCAAGTGGGGGAGGTCCGCAACTCCTATTACCAATCGGATATGTTTTATAATCGATATTCCATGTGACGTTGTCCGTACGTTTTAATTGGCTTTCATCTATTGCTTCAGACAGGTTTTCAAGGGAGTAATGCATCACGCTGGATTCAATAAATGGCATACCTTCGGCAACAAGTCCAATTCCCTCATTGTCGGTCAATGAAACCCATGAACAATGATATTTGTTTCCATTCTCTTGAGGATATGCATGATGCGTAAACTGTTCATCTACAGTTCCGGAGAATCGGGCCAAACGAGCTCCTGAATGTCTGTCGTTATATGTATCATACGGTCCGTAGCCATACCATGAAAAAGTATCGTTACCGGATTTTACGGTCATTGTATAACCTATACGAGGGAAGCTGATTATATTGCCAAGACAAAAGGTACGAGAAATTATCCTTGGCGTTACTTTGTGATAAGTAGGAATGATAAGCAGCTGATTGAAAATACAATGACTTATCGACTTGCCGAAAAAAATCAGCTTCAAGACGTTTCATGGATAAAGCCGGGACAAGTAAGTTGGGAATGGTGGAATGACGCCTCTCCTTACGGGCCCGATGTGAATTTTGTTGCTGGCTATAATCTGGCGACTTATAAGTATTACATCGACTTTGCTTCCAAATTCGATATTCCTTATATTATTATGGATGAAGGCTGGGCCGAAAGTACTCGTGACCCTTATACGCCGAATCCTAAAGTAGATTTGCATGAACTGATTCGTTATGGCAAAGAAAGGAATGTAGGGATTGTGCTTTGGCTGACATGGTTGACTGTGGAAAATAATTTTGATCTATTCAAAACTTTCAATGAATGGGGAGTGAAAGGACTTAAGATTGATTTTATGGATAGAAGTGACCAGTGGATGGTCAACTATTACGAACGGGTAGCTCGTGAAGCTGCTAAATATCACTTGTTTGTTGATTTTCATGGTTCTTTTAAACCGGCTGGATTAGAATATAAATATCCGAATGTCCTTTCTTACGAAGGAGTGCGTGGTATGGAACAAATGGGAGGATGCTATCCGGATAACAGTCTGTATTTACCGTTTATACGTAATGCAGTTGGTCCGATGGATTATACTCCCGGAGCTATGATTAGTATGCAGCCTAATGTATATAGAGCAGAGCGCCCTAATGCTGCCAGTATCGGAACACGTGCTTATCAGTTGGCATTGTTTGTGGTTTTCGAAAGCGCTCTGCAGATGTTGGCGGACAATCCGACTCTTTATTATCGCAATGAAGATTGTACCCGCTTCATTACACAAGTTCCTGTAACTTGGGATGAGACAGTGGCACTGGAAGCTAAAGCCGGTGAATACGTAATTGTAGCGAAACGTAAAGGTGATAAGTGGTTCATAGGAGGAATCGCCAACAATGGTGAAAAAGAACGTGAATTTACCATCAAGCTGGATTTTTTGAATAAAGGCCGTTCTTATCAGATGACATCTTTCGAAGATGGCATCAATGCAGGACGTCAGGCGATGGATTATCGTTGTAAGTCATCGCAGGTGAAAGTCGGAGAGCTGTTGACCGTTAAGATGGTTAGAAACGGAGGTTTTGCAGCTATTATAGAATAACAGAACATTTCTTCACATTGGTTCGTTTATTATAAAAACAAACTAAATGTATATTCACCATGAAAACATTCGTCTTGATGATGGTAAGTCTGTTGTTTGCCGTTTCTTTGGAAGCGCAGAACAAGTCTTTTTATGATTTTGCAGTGAAAACGATTGATGGCAAAGAATTTTCTCTTTCTTCATTGAAAGGTAAGAAAGTGCTTGTGGTCAACGTGGCTTCCAAGTGCGGACTGACGCCACAGTATGCTCAACTGGAGAAATTATATGAGAAATATAAAGATAAAGACTTTGTAATAATCGGTTTTCCGGCAAATAACTTTATGGGGCAAGAACCTGGAAGTAATGAGGAAATAGCTCAATTCTGTTCTTTGAACTACGGTGTCACTTTTCCGATGATGGCTAAGATTTCCGTCAAAGGGAAAGAAATCGCTCCTCTTTATCAATGGCTGACAGAGAAGAAGCTGAATGGTAAAGAAGATGCGTCGGTTCAGTGGAATTTCCAGAAATTCATGATTGATGAGAATGGAAACTGGGTGGGCTTTGCCTCTCCTAAAGAAAGTCCGTTTTCTGAAAAAATCGTTACTTGGATAGAGAAGGAATAAGAGAGACTTTCTGCAATTCGCTTTCGAAATTGGGAGTAAAAATCCCTTTTCCTAAGTTCTCTTTTATTTCTTCAATGGTCCAGAATCGTCCTCCGTCCAGTTCTTCACTGGGATGGATTTCTCCATCGTAAACAGTCTTGTGAACAAAGACAAGTTCTTTTTCACGTTCGGATTCGAAAATATAATTAGTAAGTAGTTCAGGAGTAAAGTCCGTGATGCCTAATTCTTCATGGACTTCTCTCTTTAGAGCGATTTCTACGCTTTCGCCCAAGTCAATATGTCCACCTACGGCTGTATCCCATTTCCCCGGTTGGATGTCTTTCCATTCGGGACGTTTCTGCAGATACAACTCTCCACGGGTATTGAAAATGTGAAGATGGACTACCGGATGAAGTAGTTTGCTGCCGCTATGACATTCCCCACGAGTGGCTGTTCCGGTGATATTTCCTTGTTCGTCTACGACGGGGAACATTTCTTGATTATTATCGCTTAACATTGTGCTTTTGTTTTTAGTGAACTAGATCGATTCTATTGGGTGTAGAAATTTATGGTATTAATAAGGAAGAATCTCCATAACTTAGGAATCGGAAATCATGTGCTAAAGCGTAATCATAAATCGCACGCCAGTTTCCTTTTACGAAAGCAGAAACCAATAATAGCAGGGTACTTTGTGGCTGATGAAAGTTAGTGACCATCGCTTTCACTATCTTGTACTGATATCCAGGAGCTATAATAATTTGTGTACTGGTATGGAGTGCTTCGAGTCCATTTCTATCGAGATAACCCAATATCTTTTGTAGTGCAACCACCGGAGGTATCTGATCGTATTTTTCATAAGGCTGCCACTGTTTGACGTGCAATTCTTCTTCAGTAGCGTCCGGATGATCTGCTAAAATAACTCCAATGTGATACAAGCTTTCGAGAGTGCGTACAGAAGTAGTTCCTACGGCAATGGCACAACCGTCATGGTCTATTAGTTTTTTAATTGTGCTCCGATTGACCGATATATATTCTGTATGCATTTCATGATCTTCGATCTCTTCACTTTTTACGGGTTTGAATGTTCCGGCTCCTACATGTAATGTTAACTCTTCAAGATCGATGCTTTTCTCCTGTAGTGCATCCAACACTCGCGGGGTGAAATGTAAACCGGCCGTAGGCGCAGCTACCGAACCTTTAATCTTAGAGTAAACAGTCTGATAAGTTTCCTTATCACTTTCTTCCGTATTCCGGTTTAAGTAAGGAGGGATAGGAAGTTCTCCGAATACTTCAAGAATATCGGCAAACGTTACTTCCGGATTATCCCATGAAAAATTTACCCAGTGACAGGTTCCTCTGCATTCTCCTC